>OKEM01000089.1_pt1 | contig 23601 bp, 15 predicted proteins | sample 1610791 | NCBI WGS metagenome assembly OKEM01 (sample SAMN04436686, study PRJEB24849) | human gut metagenome | biome: human gut; feature: NICU; material: stool | host: Homo sapiens | place: USA: Saint Louis, MO | collected 2010-07-27
CTCTTAGACATATCCCTAATCCTCTCAAAAACGAGTAGGAACAAAACCCAGGACAGTTCACCCCATTCGATCGCTGTTTTCATGTGGGGTTCGGATAGGCCGCGATGTGCGTTAAGTAGGCGACGGATCGCGGCGTTGACGCCGCCTTCAAGGCTGCTGGTAGTGCGCTGAATATCAAGCCCAGTGAATTTTGGGTCGAGCCAGGTAAATAAGTAACCGGATCGGGCTAGGCGTTCTAAGCGTTTATAGGCTTTTCGGACTCGCTGGTGTGTCCACCACCATTTCCTTGTTCCTGGTTCAAGACCATAGGTTTTCTCGTTAATGTAATCGCGATATACCTGATGCCAGTCTTGTAACAGGCTAAGCCACTTTCCGGCGTCTTCGGGTGTCTTGACCCTCGTTAACTGGTTGGTAAGGGCTAGTAGCGTCTTGCCAGCCTCGCTTTGTGGGTTACAGGTTAGATCAGTGATCTTGTGGGGTGGACGCTGCTTCGCGTTCGTCCTGGAACGCGCCGCTGGGGGCAGTTCGCTCAACGCGGAAGGTACGTTCGTCCTGGAACGCGGATCATCTACGTTCATCTGTTATTTAGCCTAAGAAGAGAAGCAGATAAAAACAGTAGATATAGCTCTACTTTAGGGGTAGACGTAAAGGGGTACTTTTCCGGTGTGCGGGGGGCGCGAGGCTTTCTTCGGGCGCGCGGAGTTTATGCGTAGTCTCCGTTTTTCCACAGGCGCACTTCACCTGCGTGGAATGACGCGGGGACGTCAATAATGCGTTGGTTGCGTGACCCGCGGAAACTCAGGTCGTGATAAAACTGTTCTTGAATAAATGGGCCGTCAACAAGGACATCGAGTTGCGCAAGGAGCATTTGTTTATCTGGCGTTTCCACCTGCAACTGCTCCCATGTGTATCCCGTCCAGCTCCAAATCGTTTTGGTGTTCCCGAATTCTTTCCGAAAGTGCTGCACCAAGGGCAGCAACACGGGTGAATTCAAGAACGGCTCCCCACCCACTAGGGATAGCCCGTCCACATAGCTTTTGGCGCAGTCTTCCATGATTCGATCTTCAAGTTCTGGCGTATAGGGTTCGCCATATCGGAAGTTTTGGGATGCGACGTTGTAGCAGCTTGGGCAATGGAAAGGGCACCCGGATACATAGATCGAGCAGCGCACACCTTCACCGTCGACCATCACGAATGGTTTGTAATCTGCGACGTAGCGTTGGGACATTTTACGGCCGTCCCATGCGCCGGGTTTGCGCGGCTGGCGTACCTTGTGGCTTACTGCCGCCTCGTGTGGCGTGACGACGTTGCCCGCGCCTTGCCCTCCTGGCTGTTCAATCCCAGGATTTTCCTGCCATGTGGCGGGTAGTTGGAAGGTGCCGGGCACTGCTTCGGCTTGTGCAGCGCGCACTGTTTCCGTAAGCAAGTTCGGCTCGCGGCACACTTGTTCCCCGATTATTTTGTGGGTAGGTAAAGCCGCGGGGCGGCTGCTTGTTATCGCATCCGCCCCGCAACTGGTGAAATCTAGTTTTTTCACGCCTTACCCTTAAGCGGCGGGGCCGTCCATGTGCTTGACTCGGTTAATGATTTCTTCGTGGCGACCATGAACCATGGGGCGCTTCTGTGGGTTACCGAGGTAACCGCATGTTCGCTTAACAACATCGCATGTATCAGGATCGGTGTTGCCACATTCTGGGCACTTGAATCCTTCTGCGGTGGGCGCGAATTCGCCGCTAAATCCACATTCGTAGCACTTATCGATAGGGGTGTTGGTGCCTAGGTAAGCCACTTTATCGTAGGCGTAATCCCATACGGCTTCGAGTGCCTTTGTGTTGTGGGTGAGCTTGGGGTATTCACAGTAGTGAATGAACCCGCCCTTGGCGTATTCGGGGTAGATTGCTTCGAAATCGATCTTTTCGAACGGAGTAATCTTCTTGCGAACATCGTAGTGGAAGGAATTTGTGTAGTATTCCTTGGCGGTGATGTCCGGGATGTTACCGAACTTCTGGCGATCGAGGCGGCAGAAGCGATCCGTGAGGGATTCGGACGGTGTGGAGTAGACGGAGAACCAGTAGGGGTATTCCTTCTTCCACTGATCTGCCATCTCAGCCATGCGCTTGACGATTTCAATGGTGAAATCTTTCGCTTCTGTATCGGTTTCCCAATCAGGACCGTAGAACACCGTCGCTGCTTCGTACAAACCAATGTATCCAATAGAGAGTGTGGAACGCTGGTTGTGGAAGAACTTGGTGACGTCCTGATCCCCTTCTTCTGCACGGATGCCGAAAGCACCGTAGCGGTAGAGGATTGGGGCGTTTTCTGGTGTGGCATCCTCGCAGCGGCGTGCTCGGTAAACCAGGGCTTCCTTCACAACCTGCATACGTTCATCGAAGATCTTCCAGAAACGTTCCTTCGATCCGCGCGACTGCATAGCGATACGAGGAATGTTGAGCGTGACAACACCGAGGTTGTTACGTCCAGCATTCACAGCTTCGCCGGTTTGGGGATCCACCCACTTGGGAAGGAAGCTACGGCATCCCATCGGTACCTTGTAATCGCCTTCGATTTCAGTGAGGCGGTCGTAGGAGAGCACATCGGGATACATGCGCTTGGTAGAGCATTCCAGTGCAAGCTGCTTAATATCGTAGTTCGGATCTTCAGGGTTCAAGTTCGTTTCGCGGCGCAGACCGAAAACGAGCTTGGGGAAGATAGCCGTGTGCTTATCTTTACCCACGCCTTCAATGCGGATCTTCAAAATCGACTTCTGAATTTCGCGCTCGAAGCGATCGGTTCCCATTCCGAATCCGAGGGTGACGAAAGGTGTCTGCCCATTGGATGAATACAGCGTGTTGATTTCGTATTCGAGGGACTGCATGGCATCGTAAATGTCTTTACGTGTTTTCGTCCATGCGTATTCTTCGCGGCGATCTTCAGCTACCCATTCTTCAGCATCTTTCATGTGCTTGGCGTAGTTGAGGCGGGCGTAAGGTGCGAGCACTTCATCCGTGCGATCCACTGAACACCCGCCGTACTGGCTGGAGGCAACGTTAGCGATAATCTGTGCGATTTGCGCTGTTGCGGTGTTGATGGACCTCGGCGATTCCACACGTGCGTTACCGATCTGGAAGCCTTCACGCAACATGCCCTCGATGTCGATGAGGCAGCAGTTAGTCATCGGCTGAAAGGGGTTGTAATCAAGATCGTGGAAGTGAATATCGCCCTTGAGGTGAGCGTTAGCCACAGCTTCAGGAAGAAGGTTCTTCAAGGCGTAGGCCTTGGCAACTGCTCCTGAGGTGAGATCACGCTGGGTGTTGAATACCGTTGAATCCTTGTTCGCGTTTTCGTTCACGACGGTGGCATCGCGTGCCATGAGCTTATCGAGAGAACGCGAAACATCCATTTCCTGTTCACGAGCAGTATCACGATCGTGGCGGTATTCAATATAGGCACGTGCTACTTCTGGGTAGCGCGAAACCATGAGGACATCTTCCACTGCGGTTTGAATAGTGGGGACGTCTAGTGAGCTGGGATCTAGGTTTGCGACGACGGTTTGGGTGATTTCTTCAGCGAAATCACGATCTTCAATCCCCTGGCTATTCATAGCCAGTACGACGGCGCGGTAGATCTTTCCAGCATCAAAGCTAACTGTACGTCCATCACGTTTGGCGACCACTGTAGCTGACGACGTAGAGGTTTCTCGCAACATCTTCTTACCTTCCGTACTCTTTACTCTTATTTTCAACGAACACTAGATATAGTACCCAAATCACCCAACAACCCCTAGGGCTTGTGCCCCTATGCTCAATGTGGATAACTTTTTAAGCTTAATCGAGTGCGGATTTCGCCCACACGTGGACTAAGTAGAGGTGTGCTCTATGTCGCTTTTTCTTTTTGCGGCGTGTCGTCCACAGGCGAAGATGCTGTCTCCACAATTCGTCCACAACAGAGCTGGGGTCTCTCCACAGGAAAGAATGCGCTCTCCAAAACTTACGCACACGGGAAGGACTTCCCCATGGACAGGTATCGCTTCGGGTTCTAGCATGAACGTGACAGCCCACGTTGAAGGATTCAGATATGAAAACAAAAACGGTAACTCAAGGCTAGCCCGAGGCAAACACGTCCACGGATAATGCAGGCGTGCCCTCCAGCTACCCTGCAAGCAGTGCATCCTCTAGCTTCCCTGCAAGTAATGCACCCTCCATCTTCTCTGCTACCGGGGTGGATTGTGCTGGCTCGCCCGTAGATATTGAAGAATCCACCACTCATGACTGGTGGAAACAGGTTGCTGTTTACCAGATTTACCCGCGTTCTTTTGCGGACTCCAACGGCGATGGAATCGGCGATCTTCAGGGAATCATTTCCCACGTAGATTATCTGGAGAAACTTGGAATCGATGCGGTATGGCTGAGCCCTTTTTATCCCTCACATTTGGCCGATGGCGGTTACGACGTCGATGACTATCGAAATGTGGATCCTCGTTTGGGAACACTCGATGATTTCGATGAGCTGGTGGGCGCTCTTCACGCCCACTACATCCGAATTATCGTTAACATCGTCCCTAATCACACATCTATTCATCACCGCCTTTTCCAGGAAGCGCTGGTTGCTGGGCGCTGAAGTGACGCTCGTGAGCGCTACATTTTCCGAGAGGGTACAGGCGTTGATGGGAATGAGCCGCCAGCGGATTGGGTATCCATTTTCGGCGGGCCAGCATGGAGCCGCGGGGAATCGAACCCGTGAGGGCTGGCACGGGAAGGCAGCGAACGCGGGCTGAATGCGTAGTAAAAACAGCGACCTATATTCATAAAGTCAGGGTTACAGCAGCCATAATTTTACGGTTATAGCTGCACTATTTTTAGTACTATAGATGCCATATTTTTATGATTATACTATACTCTTCCCTTGTGAACAGGCTAAATCTAAACAAGTATCTGCCCCGTGTGGCGGATAGTGATCTTGCTGAAAGAATAGCAAGTTCCGGGGGCGTGATTCTTGAAGGCCCCAAGGCTTGCGGAAAGACTGCTACCGCGATGCAGCAGGCTAACACTACCTATTTCGTGGATACCGATTCCTCATTCAAAAATCGTTTTGCGCTCGATCCAAAGTTAGCCCTCCAGGGGGAAACTCCTGTTTTACTGGACGAATGGCAGACTGAACCAGAGTTATGGAATCAGGTAAGGCGAGAAATTGATATGCGCCAATTACCTGGTCAGTTCATCCTTTCAGGATCGGCAATGCCCGCAGACCAAATAAAAGGACATTCCGGACTTGGGAGATATGCCCGGGTGCAAATGCGGCCAATGACTGCGGTAGAGTGGCGTGCCTTCCCTGGTGGAATAAGTTTTGCTGATTTAGCGCGTGGAGAAAAACTCCCAGTCACACCTGTTCCGTCTGTTTCTGTGCCGGATTTGCTCGATGTAGTCATTCATGGCGGCTGGCCAGCCGATCACGACAAGAGCACAAAAGCTGCACGTAGCCATGTAGCTGATTACGTGGAACGCCTTACTACTTTCGATGTGTTTGAGCTTGCTGGATCGCGGATTCACAAACCCTTAGGGGTACGCACACTGTTGCGTTCCTTGGCGCGAAATGTAGGTCAAGCTCCCACAATGTCCACTCTCGCTAAGGATGTGAGAGCCCAGGAGGGAACAACCGATCGCGCAACCGTTCAACGCTGGTTGGAAGCATTGGAACGACTCTACGTAGTGGAAATGGTTCCCGCATGGAGTCCGCAGCTGCGATCTAAGGCGGCGATTCGCACCTCTCCGGTCTATTACCTAGCGGATGCGTCACTCACCACCTGCTTGCTGGGCGCCACGGTCGATTCACTGCTGGATGATCTGGAGACCAGCGGGTTTATTTTCGAGAATTTCGTATATCACCAGATTGCTACCTACACCGAAGCTATTGGAGGTCACGTATTTCATTATCGTGATTCTAATGGCAAAGAATTCGATGCAGTGGTGGTGCTTGAAGATGGTTCCTGGATAGGCATTGAAATAAAACTTGGACAGCATCGCATTGCAGAAGGTATCGCTGGTTTAATTAATACCCGATCTCAGATTGATTCTGACGTGCTGGGTGAACCACGGGCACTGTTTCTCATTGTGGGTGGCACAGATATTGCCTACACGGATCCCAAAACGGGAGTGCAAGTTATACCTATACAGGCATTGCAAGAGTGAGGAGATAGTGCGTAATCCCTGGCAGGATTACGTGTAGTGGTCGCACTGAGATTCGGAAAGCAACGCCGGAATTATCGCGTTACTTCACCAATCGCCAACGCCCTTTTCAAGTTTGTTTCCCGTGTTGCCCCGTACCAATACTCAATTCCCTTCGCAAAAGCGATTAATCCTTGCAGATGGTTTAGGAAACTCAATACTGGGGGCGGGGTGCCTTTAGTGTGCGCCACGTGCTGCTGGAGCCCAATTTTAGCAATTCCACGTATGTGGTAGTCAATATTTTTCTTAAACGCGGTATCCAGACGAACGCTGTCGTCCACTTGGAGACCCAATATCAGCTTCTTAGACCCGGGCGGCACTACCCTAGTTTTGCCTTGGTTTATCGAAAACCCTGTTTTAGTACGGCTCGATTGACGTCACGGGCGATACGCGTAGGCGGCAGGGGAAATTATATCTTCGGTGAAGCAATGCCGCAGTATCCATCTCTGTAAACTTTTCAAACTGGAACTTGGTTCCGACAATATCCGCCTGCCACCAGAATGCTTAGGGACACTGCGATACTTGTAGTACAAGGGTACTTTACGAAGCGGTGTAGTTTTATCGTGATCTAGCCAAATCTCTGCCGTATTGTGGCTGCTAATTGCTACATGCGCAGACGGATACAGAATCGATTCTTCTGGATTCTCTAGGTTATGCAAACGCAAAAGATGCCTAAGTGAGTTAATCTGCGCGGGCGCGACTTTTGCTGGTTTGACTATGGGGTTGAGAGGAGGAAGTTCCATAACGATCTACTGTCAGCCTAGGGCTTTCTTTTGCCACGACGTGGCAAATTCCATGTCAATCTGTGAACCAATGGCAGAGTAATCCCCTGCCGTACTGATTGACAGAGGCACGCGAATCGCGAACCTTCATCACTAGAGCCGTCGGTGACTCCCTCCTTTCAACCCTGGCATTTACACTAGATCCAGATGCGGATCTTTTTGCCATATTTGTAAAGATACCGGGCGGGAATCTTAGTCGGAAGATGTCTTCCGCAACTCTTTTCGCAGATTTATGATAGTTGCGCTTGCTTTACAGCCAAGGACGAGAGCAATAAGCTAGCAAACGAATCAAGACATCCCCCAACCGCCAGGATGAGGACGAGAACCGGCTACCCCCTAGCTGAGGGTAGTTACAGTACGGAAAATTTTAGCGGCATTTTCGCGGATTAAGCTTTTGCTAATTGAGATACCCTACCTTTGGTTATCCCCAGGAGAGTTCCGATATCCTCCATAGACAAATTTTTCCCGCGCATGACGCTGACCGCTTCCCGGGAAGCAGAAGCAAGCTCTTTGCTAGCCGCCGCCTCTGCCGCACTAGCAGCAGAATAGCCGGCAACCAGCCCTGCGAGGCGGGAATCTTTTAAGCGAATAGTCACGTTAAAACTATCGGGACTTTTCTCAGTCAGGAGGGCGGCCGCGTCTTTAACCATATATTCCAGGCGTTTCAAGCTTTTTGCCTGGGTACCATGTTGGCGACCATCGATCTCAAAAAAAGCAATCCACCATTTTCCGTCACGGATAGCCTGTGCCTCGATATTCATTCCGCTCCCCTTTCTGCGTTCCTAATTATTGCCTTCGCTAGCATCTCATTTACTTCCCGGTGCCGAGGAATAACGCTTGTCCATTTCCCGATACTGACGCGCGTATGATTTCCTCCTTCGCTAGTGACTAGCTCTAGCCCCTTTGTTTTGGCTATTTTGTCTAGTCGTTTGAGTAAATCCCTGCGCTTCACAGTTAAAGTATATGAGTGTAAACAACAACCGTAAACCCCTATATACAAAAGCAGTTTTACGGTTTATTCGCCAATTCGGCAATACGGTTTAAAGCAGGCAAGGAGCTATTGGCAGTAACTTCCCGAACAATATCTCCTAGCTCAAGGCCGTGATGATACTCAACACTTTGGCAGCATTTTCGCGGAAAGAATCTGGCTCTAACAGCAGAGACAGGCTAATGGTGCCAGCGAAGGGCAAATCAAAAAAGTATCCGGGCTGGCAATAAATCCCAAAGTCGCTTAAGAGTTTTTCCCCCAGTTCGTCCTCATCGATATGCACGGGGAAACGCAGCAGGACGTTCCATCCTCCCTGAGGTTCCATGGCTGTAACCGGGCTGTCCAGATACTCTTCTAGCAAGCGTTTCAACGTGGCCAGATTAGCGGCGCATCGCCCGCGAGTTTCCTCCAACTGACACGGGATTTTCTCTAAGAAACCCGGCAGGTGCGCGGCCAAAATATCACTAAAGGGCAAAAACGCGTCCGCAATGATATCTAAACGTGCCTTCGCCTCCCTCATTAGTTCTTCCGGCCCTGATACCTCCAGCCAAGCAATCTTCACCCCCGGCGCACACAGGTTCTTTGATAACCCGTCGAGGGCGAAAGTGAGGATTTCGGGGCAACCGGCCAGACGGGATCGGGATTCCGGAGCAGCAGCCAAGGAGAAGTCATAAAATACTTCATCCGCGATCAGGGGGAGATTATTTGCGGCGCAGTATTCTTGCACCAGCTGTTGCTCTCCCCTATCTAAATAGGCGCCGGTGGGGTTACCCGGATTGATGACCACTAGGGCTCGCGGACGCGGGGAAACACCAGTAGCTGGCAGGGAAAGTGGATCCATTTCCCATTTTCGTCCTAACCAAGCAAAACTATAGGAAGCCACCTGCACATTTTCTAAGCTAGCTAAGGCCTCTATCAGCGGATATCCCGGAGTAGGGGCCAGCACTTCCTCGCCAGGATCACAAAGCAGTTTCATCAGCCAGGAATAGCCTTGAGAAGTGGAACTCAGCAGATACAGATTATCAGGATTGACGCAGCGACCATCCCTCCGGGAAAGAAAATTGGCGAGGGCGCGGCGGGCGGCGCATGACCCGCGCGGATCAGCCTGGTAGGGACACTCTGTATTGCCCAACCCATGCCGAGTGGGATTCGAGTCAGAGATATTTACCAGTTTCTGCCCCTGTGCGCGCAGTTTCTCCGCCGCGACGGTTATGACGTTGGGTTCAGATAGGCTAACTCGCTGTGAAAAATGCATCGCTCCTACTCTATGACGTAAAGCAGCTCCCGTGCATCGCCACTACAGTTTCCGCCTTTACCGGCCCAAATATAAAAAATCGGAAAGTTGACATCCTCTGAACAACGTACTTATCCCCAGGGGCTATAGCCAAGCGCTAAGCATAGTAAGCATGACCTTCCATCCACCTTTCGAATTAACAGAAAACCGGAAGTTTACTGCCGGTATCTGCGAAAGGAGCACATAATGATAAAAGCAGCAGTAATCAACTTACGGGAGGAATCGTCATGATTGGCGCGATTATCGGGGATGTTATTGGCTCAACCCGGGAGTTCTCACCGGTAGATCGCCGTGATTTTGAGCTGTTTCCCTATGACGCTAACTACACAGATGATTCCTTAATGACTATCGCTCAGGCAATGGCGTTTTTAAGGTGGCTAAACCTTAAAGATTCCGAGCGCACTGAGCAGCGTCTTATCCAGCTCCTGGTGCAACGTATGCAGGAATTGGGGCGGCGCTTCCCCGAGCCGATGGGCTCCTACGGCGTACGCTTTGCAGCTTGGCTAAGTGAAGATAGCCCGCACCCCTATAACTCCTGGGGAAACGGCAGCGCCATGCGGGTATCGGCAGCCGCCGAATGCGCGAAGAGTCTGGAGGAAGCCCTCAAATTTGCGGAAATAAGTGCGGCAGTCACTCACAACCACCCCGAAGGTATCAAAGGCGCACAGGCGGTGGCCGCGGCAATCTACTTAGCACGTAATAGCCGTAGCAAGCAGGAAATCGAATCCTATATTTCGGAGCATTTCTACCCTCTTAACCAATCGCTCGCTGAAATCAAGGCTAACTATCATTTTGATGAATCCTGCCAAGGTACGGTACCTCAAGCTATCAGGGCATTTACGGAGTCGATTAGTTTCGAGGACGCTATTCGCAACACCATTTGGTTAGGAGGCGATGCGGACACGATGGGGGCAATCACCGGCGCTATCGCCTGGGCGTACTATTCTACCCGGTACGGGATCGATGAGCGCATGAAATTTATGGCGCAATCAGCACTCCGCTATTTGCCCGAAGACTTACATGCGTATGTTGCCTCGTATGAAGCAAGGATAGATACCAGTTTCGAGTGACCGGATCACTAGCGTAGCCCGCAGCGGGGAGCTGCTGGGATTGCAGGAAATTATAGGTTTGGACAGCGATTTCACTGGTCTCGGAGACTGTTAGCAATCTGGTATTCAAGTAGCAGCTATCAGGAGAAAAATTTCCTGTTCGGATTCATAGACGACAGTAAGGTAGGATGAAAGGTAACTCATCACTATTGGTTGAGCCTGACCAACATCCCTTCTAATCTTGAGGTCTACCATGCGAAACCGCAGAATAACTGGACGTTTAATAGCCGAGGCAGTGGCGCTAATTCTGACTGCCACCTTAGCAATTGCCTGGCTGGCAGCTCCGGAGAAAATAAAGTCCACCTCTGCGCAAGCTGCCGGGCGCACAGTAGTGGAATGCGGCACCTACTGTGAGGAGGCAACGCTGCGGCAGTTAATCAAGGATGCCGGAAGCAGGCCCACCCGGATTGTGGTGAGTGGAATGGCCGACACCATGCTCACCTCTACGGTGGTCATCCCTGCCGGCGCCGATATTGAGCTCGTAAACGGGATCGCTCCTTGGGGAGCCGCTTCATCCGAGGGCGGCCTGGTACGCGAGGACGATTTCACCGGAGTCATGGTAAAGGTTGAAAAGGGCGCCTCCCTGACCATGGGTAATAACGAGAAAGGCGGAAAGTTTTATCTGCGAAGCCGCGGACAGTGGGTACCCGGTGGCGGGGAACTGATCTATAACGAAGGCTCACTGACTATCAACGGCGGCACCTATGAGGGCGTTCGTAACGGCACCGGTCAGCGTTATGGGGCGATTACGGTTAGGGGTAAAGACGCGAAGTTCGTCCTCAACGACGGTAAAGTTACCGACAATAAACGTACGATTGGCAGCGCCACAACCACACAATCCGGAGCCGCAAATATTGCGGTATCCGAAGGCGCCCAATTTGTCATGAATGGCGGCGAAGTCAGCTACGGCGAAACCTCATATGAGCATGGAGCCTACGGCGAAGTAGGCGGGATTGGCGTTTACCAAGGGGGCTCGGTAACCATAAACGGCGGCGAAATCTCCCATAATAAAGGCTGGGCCGGAGGTCTGTTGGGATACGACTTCAACACTGATAAAGCCTCGGCTACCAACCTGCAAAAGGCTCTGGAAACCCGGAACTACATCACCATTAACGGCGGAAAAATCCAAAACAATGATGCCTACTTCTCGGGTGGTGGCGCTTTCGCTTTCGGGAATGCCGTCATCACTATGAACGGCGGCCTGATCGATTCTAACTTCACCACTGGCAACGGGGGCGGAATCGGCACCCTAGACCTCTATGTATGGGGCGCAGACCGCACTTTTAAGGAGATTGATGGGTTAGGTAGAGAGTGGGGACTAACCAAGGAAGAGTGGGGCAAGCTCTCCCCCGCTTCCTTTATTTTCAATGGCGGCACCATCTCGAATAATGAAGCTTTACGTACCGGAGGCGGAGTTAACGTGGTTTCTAATCAAGTGGAGATAAATGCCGGAAAAATCTTGAATAACAAATCCCATCAAATGGGGGGAGGCATTTACGTTGCTACGGCCTCCTATAACCTGCATCTACACGACGTACTGGTAACCCAAAATAAGGCAACCTCCGATAATGGAGCCGCTGGGGGTGGCATTTGGTCATGTCCTACCGGCTCGATTGAGTTGCGCATCCACAACGGGGGCGCAGTCTTTGACAATACTGCCGACACTATGGGTAACGATCTTGCCCATATCAATCTGGGCTCTGCCGGCGCGGCTCCCATCTGGGTATCTGACTATATGCTCGGGGGTGGCCGGGTTGATTACTACTTTGACCAAAATGATGCGCGTTTTGACCCGGCATCCCTGAACAAGCCAGAAAAAGAGCGCCCCAAACGTTTACCTCTGAAATACATGAGTATTCAAAATGAGGGATTCCAAACCGTGCCCATTAACGATGCCGCTAAGGCCAATGCCAAAGCGGCAGCAAAACTCCTGATTCAAGACAATACCGCTCAACTCGGAGGCGGCATTGGCACCAATGGCGGGGTAATTTTCGGTGACTGGGGATATGCACAGGCAACCGTAGAGAAAGCTTGGCTCTATCACCAGGATAAGGAACCCGCCGGCGACAATCCCTCTGCCGGAGATACCGGAAAGGAAACGAAGGAAGCTCCCGAACTACCGGCCCGCGCCAGCGATATCCCGGTCAAAGAACTAAAGATGCGCTTTATTCGCAGTACCGACAAGGATTTCACCCAGGCAGACAAGATTAGCCAGGCTGAAAAAGTTGCCGACTTCAAGCTCGCTCCCTCAAAGAATCCGGAGGAAAACTGGCGTAAGACCTTTAACGACCTGCCGATTAAGGATGAAAGTGGGAACTTCTACTACTACGGTGTCCAGGAGCTTAACGCAAAGGGCAAAGTGATTAAAACCTTGCAGTTAAAACCCTGGCAGGTAGTTGAACAAGAAAACGGCAAAGTGCCGCTGCGTCCCGCTTTGGATCGTTCTAAGCAGCTGCCCGAAACCTGGCTAGTAGCCACGGTTGTTAACCCGGTACCTACCCCGGTAGACATTACGGTTAATAAACACTGGCTATGGCAGGATTCCGGAAAACCGGTGCCAGATGCTAAAACCCCTGACAAAGTCAGTTTTGAACTGCTGCAAGCTACCGACGCCAAGTTTAGCGATGCCAAGAAGGTCAAAAAGTTTGACGTCACTAAGGCCGAGGGGTGGACTAAGACCCTTCAGGGACTGCCGTTTAGCAACCAGGCCAAGCAACGCTACTACTACGGGGTGCGTGAAATCGGCGGCAACGGGACGATTCAAGCGGTTCCCTTCGCTAAGTATGAAAACGAAACCGGAAAGATCAAGACGGATAAAGACGGGGTAATCCGCCGAGAAGTCACGGTAGTAAATACCGTGCCGGTCAATCCCCCGCCCACTCCCCCAGAAGAAATAACTAAGACCGGTACTCCAGTAGCTTGGTTAGCGCTACTGGCTACGGTACTCATCGGATCTGGTTTGCTCATCAAGCGTCGCCAGCAAGAGTAGGGAATCTCCAGCCTATCTGGGAGGGATAACGAACTGTCGTTATCCCTCCCAGATTTTTATATTTTTGAGTTTCCCCAAGTATCGAAAGTCCCGCTTCGGATCCCGAAACTAGTTGTACTTTCTCTCCCATCTTTGTTATTCATTCGCAACTAAGTGCCAAACGACGCGTTTTGTGACAACCTAGAGGCATGGAGATTTGGCCAGGAAAACCGTACCCACTCGGCGCTACCTATGACGGAGCCGGAGTAAATTTTGCAGTATTTAGCGAGGTCGCAACCAAAGTTTATCTTTGTTTAATCGCAGAGGACGGCAGTGAAGAACGCATAGAACTCCGCGAAGTCGACCACCACGTGTGGCATTGCTATATTCCGGGACTGCGCGATGAGCAGCGCTATGGTTTTCGGGTAGAAGGCCCCTACGATCCGACGCAGGGACACCGCTGCGACATCAATAAGTTCCTACTTGACCCCTATGCAAAAGCCACCGATGGTACCGTGGGAGCTAAACAGTCGCTATATTCCTATGACTGGAACGACCCCAGCCAGGCTAACCATGACAACTCCCTTCCTGATATGGCGGTTTCGGTGGTAACTACGCCCTATTTTGATTGGGGAAATGACCGCCCACCCGGACACGACCTCCATAAACTCGTCATCTACGAGGCACACGTAAAAGGCTTCACCAAGTTAAACGAACAAATCCCGGAAAAAGAACGCGGCACCTATGCGGGAATCGCTAATCCGGTAACTATCGAATACTTGCAGAACTTAGGGGTAAACGCCATTGAACTGATGCCCGTGCACCAGTTCGTTAATGACTCCACCCTGCAAGAACGCGGCCTGTCAAACTATTGGGGATATAACACCATCGGGTTTTTTGCTCCCCACGCCCAGTACCGCTCCCAAGAGGTGGTTGATGGGCAAGTCCAAGAATTCAAGCAAATGGTTAAAAACCTGCATCAGGCGGGGATAGAAGTAATCCTGGATGTGGTCTATAACCACACCGCTGAAGGTAACCATATGGGGCCGACCCTGTCTTTCAAAGGGCTAGATAACGCCTCCTACTACCGCCTAGTAGAAGACGATAAAGAGCACTATTTCGACACCACCGGAACCGGAAACTCGCTGCTCATGCGCTCGCCAGCAGTGCTGCAACTAATTATGGATTCCTTGCGCTATTGGGCAATCGAAATGCACGTAGATGGTTTCCGCTTCGACCTTGCCTCTACCCTGGCGCGTGAACTGCATGACGTAGACAAGCTATCTGCATTTTTCGATATCATCCACCAAGATCCGGTACTTTCCCAGCTAAAACTAATCGCCGAACCCTGGGACGTAGGAGATGGCGGCTACCAGGTAGGCGGGTTCCCCTCCATGTGGAGTGAATGGAACGGCAAATACCGCGACACGGTTCGTGATTTTTGGCGCGGCAACTACGCCACGCTACCTGAGTTCGCCTCCCGATTCTGTGGCAGTGCCGATTTATATGAACAAAGTGGACGCCGCCCGAATGCGTCTATCAACTTTGTAACCGCCCATGATGGCTTCACTATGCACGACCTGGTTTCCTATAACGAGAAACATAACGAGGCTAACGGCGAGGGCGGAGACGACGGGGAATCCCATAACCGCTCCTGGAACTGCGGAGTCGAAGGCCCCACCGATGACCCACAAATACATAAACTACGGGCACGTCAGCACCGGAACTTCCTGACTACCCTATTCCTCTCCCAAGGGGTACCGATGCTGCTCATGGGAGACGAAGTAGCCCGTACCCAAAAAGGAAACAACAATACCTATTGCCAAGACAATGAACTTTCCTGGATGGATTGGTCTTTCGAGGACGCGGAAGAAGGTGACTACCGGCTTAAACTCCTGGAGTTCACCAAACACCTGATTAAGTTCCGAAATGATCACCCGGTATTCCATCGTCGTCGTTTCTTTGCCGGGGCTCCCTCACGTGGCGGGCAATCCGATATCGGTGAGATCAACTGGTTTGCTCCCAATGGCCAAAAGATGACCGAAGAAGCCTGGAACAATGAGGAAGCGCGCTCCCTGATGATTTTCTTAAACGGGGAAGCAATTCGCGAACCTGATTCCCGGGGACAACGTATCGTTGACGATTCTTTCTTACTGCTTTTCAATGCCGACCCCGAGCCCTGCACTTTCCAGATACCGGAAGGGCATGGATCCGGCTGGAAAATCGCGATTTCCACTATGGAAGACCTGCCCGATAAAGAAACCGAAGAAGAAATCGAATATGGACCTAATGACCGCCTCGAACTGCTAGACCGCTCAGTAGTGGTACTGATCCGCGAAATAGCGGAGGAATAAGGAGAACCAAGATGACCAGCCAGCATCCCCACCTGCCCGCTCCGGGAAAACACACTCCCACCAGTACTTACCGTTTGCAACTGAGTAAAGATTTTACTTTCAAAGATGCACGCGAGCACCTGGGATACTGGCGAAACCTGGGAATCACGGATCTATTCCTCTCCCCCATTTTGCAGGCAGTTCCCGGCTCCATGCACGGCTACGACGTAGTTGACCATAAACATATTTCAAAAGAACTGGGCGGGCGCGCCCAGTTTGAAGAACTGGCCAATGCCGCCCACCAGGAAGGATTGGGACTGGTAGTCGACCTGGTACCTAACCATATGGCGGTACCGACTCCGGTATGGATTAACCGGCCGATGTGGTCGGTGCTGAAGAGGGGGAAGGAATCCCCCTATGCGCACTGGTTTGATATCGATATTGATCAACCGATTCTGATGCCCATCCTGGGAAAACGGATCGGGCAAGTATTGGCTGACCAAGAGCTCAAGCTAGAGCAAATGGTGATTCCTACCGAACCTGAACGCGGCGAGCAGTGGATTTTGCGCTACTATGACCACTACTTCCCGGTGGCGGAGGGTACCGAATCCCTGCCTCTAGAAGTACTGGTAGAACGGCAACACTACCGCCTTGCGCATTGGAAAGTAGCTGATGAAGAGCTTAACTATCGCAGATTCTTCGATGTCGACACCCTAGCGGCTCTGCGGGTAGAAGAACGCGACGTATTTGACTCTACCCACGCCTTACTCCTGGAACTATTCAACGCCGGCTATATCGATGCTTTCCGGGTTGATCATCCCGACGGGCTAGCCGACCCCGCCGGCTACTTCCATTGGTTGTCCCAGGCCACCGGGGGCGCTTGGATCGCGGCCGAAAAGATTCTCGAGGACGCCGAACGTCTACCTAGTGACTGGCCTATTGCCGGCACCACCGGTTACGACACTTCTTGGCGACTAACCGCGCTACAGGTAGATCCCCGCGCATCCTTGCCGCTGGGAACCCTAATGCAGACGTTAACTGCAGATTCTCCCTCGTCCTATCCGCAGATGCAACGCGAAGCCAAAGCCCAGATTATTGATACCTCCCTGGCCGCGGAAGTACGCCGTATCGGGCAGTTAGTTTGGAAAATCTGTCAAAATGATTTCCGCCTGCGCGATTACACTTTCCGCTCTCTAGTTGACTGCTTGCGGGAACTGATTATTGAAATGCCCTGCTACCGCGCCTATGTAACTCCCGGACAACCTGCCTCCACGCTCTCACGGGAAATAGTAGCGGCAGCAGCGGAGCGCGCCCTACGCCACCTGGAACCGGAGCACTCGGACACCATGGAGGTGGTAATCGCCCTGGTACTTGGGGATGAAACTGGTTCTGCTGCCCTGAAAGAAAGCGACCCGGATCGACAAGAATTCCTGGTGCGTTTCCAGCAGGTTTGCGGAGCAGTCATGGCTAAAGGAGTCGAAGACACCACCTTCTACCGCTGGACTCACCTGCTGTGTCTAAATGAAGTCGGTTCTAACCCACAAGCTTTCGGGATTTCTGCCGACAATCTACATTTTTTTGCCCGCGATATTCAAACCAACTGGCCAGCCACCATGACCACTAACTCTACGCACGACACCAAACGCTGCGAGGACGTGCGGATGCGCCTGGCCATTATCAGCCAATACCCAACTCTTTGGGCACAAATCGTTTCCGACCTGCGAGATGCCACTCAACCTTACCGCCCCAATGATCTGGATGGCCGCAGCGAAAACATGCTGTGGCAAACCCTTATCGGCACCTGGGATGAGAAAGGACCGATCTCTTCGGATCGGCTGCGCCAATATTTAGTAAAAGCCATTAGAGAACAAAAAACCTGGACTACCTGGACGGCCCCGGATGAGACCCGCGAAAAGGAGCTCCTGGATTATGTTGACCAGATTATTTGCGACCCTCAGGTAGCCGAAATCGTTTCTCGCTGGCGAAGCGAAACCAGGCAAGCTACCCGCTATACCATCGTAGCCAATAAGGCTCTGCAACTAACTATGCCGGGCGTAGCCGACGTTTATCAAGGCTCAGAAATCACCCAAACCTCATTAGTGGATCCCGATAATCGCCGCCCGGTCGATTTCAATGACCTGGCGCAAAGACTTTCTCTTCTGGATCAAGAAGGATTAGATCATACCGCAGACCCAAGCCTAGATGACTTAAAACTCAACGTTACGGCAGCAATTTTGCGGCTACGGCGGCGCCGGAAAGAATGTTTCGTTTCTGCTACCGCCTCCTATGAGGCACTCGCCCTCTCTACCGGTTACGCAGTAGCTTTTGCGCGGGGAACTGCAAGTGAAGGTCCCCAAATCGTAACTATTGCTCGCCGCCTTTCCGGGGTACTCTCCCGCTATCAGGGAGATTTCCGGCCCGAACATACCGTGGTTTTACCGGAAGGATCCTGGAAAGATATTTGTTCAAATGAAGTTTTCCCCGGAGGAATGCAAAGCTTGGAAGAGCTGCTATTTAAACGGGGGGCACGGATACTGGAGCGGGTGGAATAGATGGATTTAAACCCTTCTGATCTAGATTTTGAAGGCTTGCCTCCCTGGGAACTGAAAGCCGGATGCGGACGAGTACCGCTATGGGCACCAGATAAAAAACAGGTAAACCTGCTGGTAGGATCTCCAGAGAAGCCGCGCAAAACCGCGATGGTGCAATACGGCTCCTGGTGGCTCGCTCCCCGCCCGCTACCCAACGGAACTACCTATGCCTTTGAAGTAGATGGAAATGGCCCGTTCCCTGATCCTCGGGCGCGCACCTATGTTCCCGGCAGTGAACTGTGGGTGAAGACTGCCGATATTTCCGCTATTAAACACACTTCGAGCTGGCAACCCGAGGGAAAACTTCTAGGTAAGGTTTGGTATGAGCTGCATATCGGAACTTTTACCGCCCAGGGAACCCTGCGAGCAGCGATAGAAAAGCTTCCCTATCTCGCAGATCTGGGAGTCGAAGTCATCGAACTGATGCCGATCGCGGTTTTCCCTGGCCAGCGTGGTTGGGGCTATGACGGGGTTGGCCTCTACGCCCTCTTCAATCCCTACGGCACCCCGGAAGATTTGGTGGCTTTTATCGATGAGGCACACAACCTCGGAATCGCAGTTGCCCAAGACCTGGTCTTGAATCATTTGGGTTCTTCCGGAAACTATTTAAGTCAGTTTGCTCCTTATTTTTCTAGCCGCCATGAAACTCCCTGGGGTGATGGTTACAACCTAGATGGTTCCGATTCCGGCCCGGTACGGGATTTCTTAATTGGGGCGGCTGTGGCTTTACTAGCTGACTACGGCTTTGATGGCCTGCGCCTAGATGCAGTACATGAAATCCAAGATGATTCTGAGCTGCATCTTCTAGCAGAACTTTCCCAAGAAGTTCACAACCTTTCAGAAGAGTTAGGCAGGCCGCTTACTCTAGTTGCCGAATCTGACCTCAACGATGCGCGCATGGTTACCGCGGTTGATGAGGGCGGATACGGAATGGATGGTCAATGGGATGACGATATCCACCACAGTATTCACGTAGCTTTTACCGGAGAAACCCAAGGCTACTACGAAGATTTTGCCGATCCCGAGGCACTAAGCAAGATTTATTCGCAGGTGTTTTACCATAACGGCACTTACTCTAGTTTCCGCGGAAAAAATTGGGGGGCTCCAGTTCCGGCAGATATGGAACGAAACCGTTTCTTTGGATTTGCTTCCAACCATGACCAGGTAGGTAACCGAGCTTTAGGGGATCGCCCTAGCGAGAAGCTTTCTCCCGGACTTCTGGCTGGTCAAGCGGCTTTTATTTTAGCTTCTCCGTTTACGCCAATGCTTTTCCAAGGAGAAGAATGGGGAAGTAAATCTCGATTCCAGTTCTTCACTGACTATGAGGATGAGGGAATTGGGAAAGCGGTAGATGAGGGACGCAAACGCGAGTTCGCCTCCCATGATTGGGACAAAATTTATGACGGTGAAGTAGAAGTACCCTCCCCGCAAGCTCTTTCCACTTTCCTTAACTCCAAGCTGCTGTGGCAGGAACTTACTGAGGTAGAGCATAAAAAGATGCTCACCTGGTATCGGCACTTGATCGCGCTGCGTCGCGAAGGAGTATTTGCTGATTTTATTTCTTTGGAGCGCCAGAACAGGTTACTGGTATTAAAGACCAAGCATGCTCAGGTAATAGTGAATTTAGATCGCAGCTCCGCCAATATCAAAGACTTGCTTGCAGAGGTAGAGGACGGAACTTACTTTTCCTTTACCTCCGGGAAACTGGAGAGTCCTCCCGCGAAAATGCTCGGCGAAGACACCCTGCTAATATTTGTTTAGCGCACTGCTGTTGTCTAGCACTTGAGGTTATCCTGGGCTCGTTATTTCTGCACTCGGCAGTAGCAGACGGGGCTAGGGCTGGGTTAAGGCAGCAGTATCCAGGGAGCGCGTTTCCCCCTCACGGAATTTAGAAACCGGGTAGTTGCGGTGATACTTGCGCCAGTGATTTTCTCGGGCAATCATTACATAACCCAAGCGTTTCAGGCCACGCAGACTAAACCCGAAATCCGCCGGGTAGAACAAGGGATCATGGTTTTTCTTTAGGCGATAAAGAGCCTTAATTTTCTTACCCATCTGTTTATCTACATATCGCAGTACTAGACGTTTCGGCAGAATCGAATAGTAGACTCTCTTCCCTAAACGTTGCGGGGCTACCGCTTTACCCTCCACGACGTCCTCGACAAAGAATCTCATGGGATTCATCCCGGCAGAGGTGTTGTAGTAAGAGTTCCGTCCGATGCGCGGGTTTACCTCGAAACAGTAGGCAATCCCGGTGCGGGAATCTACTTTAAAGTCAAAGTTAGCAAAACCATGCCACCCCACTCCCCTTAGGAAGCTACTTACCTGCTCATATAGGCGAGGGTAGGGTTCGGTAATCATGGCTACCGGATTCCCCAGAGCAGTGGGAGAATGATCTTCCAATAGCACCTGGGCAGATCCCAGCATAGTCACCCGGGAGTTTTGATCTACGTAGGCAGTCACCGAGAGATTGAAACTATCGTTGCCCTCTACTCGAGGCTGGAGCACGAAGCGACGGGCATGGGGATTTTCGTGAGTGTGCTGATACAGGTCAGCTAGTAGCTTTTCAGCTTCCTGTTTATTGGAAACCGTATAAACCTTAGCTTTCCCCGGCCATTTAAGGCGTTCATATACGGCACTAGTAGCCGGTTTAATGATCCAGGGGAAAGGCTCATTTACCTGCTCCAGCTTAGCTAGTTCTTCCTCTAGCGAACCGGAAAAATCAATTTCCAAAGTTTTGGGAACATTCAACCCATGTTCGGAAGCGAGGCGTGGAAACTTCACTTTATCGGAAGTATCTTCGATAACTTTTAGAGAGGGAAAGGCAAACGCATAATATTTTCGCAGCTCTTCCTCGCGCCGCATAATATCGCGCACATTGGAATCCATATTGGCGATCAACAGTAAAGTTTTACCGGGGAATTCTTGTTGCAGCTGCGGACCGAGAGCAATCAAGCCCTCAATAAGCGGCATTTCCGAGTCCGGATTAGGTAGCGCCTGGGGATCAACTAGACGAGTATCAATAATGCTAGAAGCCATAATTGGCCCGAGAACTTGCAGGGTAAGCAGAGTCGGTTTTACCTTCCACTTCTCGTGAAAAGAACGTGCTAAAGCGTATGCCCCGATATCTGTGCCGGGAATAACCGGTTGAAACGCTATATCCTGATGTTCTTCCACAGTGCCTCCCTAAAATTTACGCCACTTAATGCTATCAAATCTTGCCCGCTGACCCCGGAAGGCAGCGAACTACCGCTAAGGTTGAGGGCCCCTTTTCCACTGGCGATTCCGGTTCAAAAAATACCGTGCTTTAAGCAGGAAAAATCGCCATATTTACAGCTAGGTCAGCTGATTATCGGCGTGGCAGCGGCTTTAGCGCAGGTTTCCTGCCTACGCTGAAATGGTGAATCAAAAGACGCCTGCAGAGTTTACCGACGCTCTGCTCACCTTGCGTGATGCCGCCTATGATTCTCACGTTACGGTCAGTGAGATTGCGGCGCCACACGGAATTGCGCCTTTCGCGGCCGCTATCCGCATGGATTGCGAAGCCTTGGAGACCAATCCCCACAGTGGCGGTTCCGGAAGGCTAGTGATTCTCTATGATCCCCAGGAACAACCCGGATGGCAAGGCCGTTTTCGCCTAGTGACGATGCTAGGTGCCCACGTGGATGTAGACCTAGTTACTGAACCGCTAGCTGACCAAGTTTGCTGGTCCTGGCTTACCGATTTCTTAACCCAGGCAGAAGCTAGTTTTTTCCAGGCCGCCGGATCGGTTACCCGTTCCCATTCCGCCAGTTTTGGGGAGCTAGAGAAACGCTCTGAATCGGCAGAAATGGAGCTACGCGCCTCCTGGACGCCTCTCGGAAATGACTTGGCACCCCACGCGGGGGCGATCTCGCGGCTTTTGGCAATGATGTCGGGGTATTCGGTGGAAGTTAGCGCGGGTATCTCTCGCCTGGGACAGGTAAAGCTGGTATGAGCGAAACTCTTTATCGTCCTCGTCAGGGATCGATCCCCCTCACCGATGACCGGTATGAATACCGGGATTGCCTGCGTGAATACAGCAGTCCGGGCGACTACGTGGCTTTTGATACTGAACGCGCCAGCGGAATCCGTTACCTGGACAAGGCCTATTTAATCCAGGCAAAAGGTCAGTCCGCTCCCCTGGTGTTACTTGACCCCCTGGTGCTTGATGATCTATCCGATTTTAGTGAGGCTTGCAAAAACAGTACCTGGGTACTGCACGCCGCCAAAGAGGATTTAGAGTGCATGGAGTGGGCAGGGCTGCAGGCTCCCCGGTTATTTGATACCCAAATTGCAGCGAAATTATTGGGTTATGAACACGTGGGACTGGGGGCAGTGACCGAAGAAGTGCTAGGGATAAAACTCGCCAAAAACCATACTCGGGAAAATTGGTCGTTGCGTCCCCTCAAGCAGTCATGGCTGGACTATGCAGCCCTCGATGTGGAATACCTGGTTGAGTTGGCACTAGCCCTAAAAGAGAAGTTGGAGGCAGCTGGCCGTCTATCTTGGGCAGAACAAGAATTTTCCTATACTCTAGCCAATTACCATCGTCCGCGCGTCCAGGAACCTTGGCGGCAGGTCAAAGGTGCCGGCAAAGTCCGTTCTCCTCTCCAGCTGGGGTTGTTGCAGGAGCTTTACAACCAACGTGATGAAATCGCCCGTAAACGGGACGTGGCGCCCCATCGGGTGCTACCTAACCGCGACCTGGTGGACATAGTGTTACAGACTCCTCGTTCCTACCAAGAGCTATCACGACGTCCCTTTATGAAGCGGCGGCAACTACGCCAATATGCCCGGCGCTGGTGGCAGGCAATAAAAAAGGTACGCGCTCTAACAAAAGAGCAATTACCGGGGAGAAAACCCCCGCGCAAACTTCACGAAATATCCTCGCTAGCTACTTGGGAAAAAATCGATCCGGCGCGCGCTGAGCTTTACCGTCTATTGAAAGCGGACGTGTCTACCTGGGCACAAGAAAATCAAGTGTGGGCAGAATTGGCACTTTCTCCGAGCGCTATCCGGCAGGTAGCGGCCTATTGGAAACCTGATAAGCATCTACAGAACCTGCTAGGAACCGCGCAGGCGCGGCAATGGCAGATAACGCATTTTCAACCTCGTTTTGAGCAGCTATGCTCTGCTTGGAAAAACAGTAGCCTTTAGAGTACTTGGTCTGCAAATCAATAATTCGCCTAAGCAAATATAAAGGCAGGGTACAAAAACCAAAATCGGTTTCTGTACCCTGCCTGTTTAATGTGGTTGTGGTGGTTTCTTACTCTCCCGCGCTCGTTGGGGCGTAG
>OKEM01000090.1_pt1 | contig 22265 bp, 35 predicted proteins | sample 1610791 | NCBI WGS metagenome assembly OKEM01 (sample SAMN04436686, study PRJEB24849) | human gut metagenome | biome: human gut; feature: NICU; material: stool | host: Homo sapiens | place: USA: Saint Louis, MO | collected 2010-07-27
ATATTAAATTTAAAATACACAAAAATTTTCATTCTAAAATAGAAGACTACTATCCAAAAATAAAAATCAAATTTTAATTCTTCATTTTATTTTGAAAATTAAAGATTACCACAAAAAAAGCACCTTATTTTCATAAGATGCTATAGAGTAAGTTTATTATACAAGTTCTATTATTGCTCTTTCAGAACCATCGCCTCTTCTTGGTCCTAATTTTAATACTCTAGTATATCCACCGTTTCTATCTTCATATTTTGGTGCAATTTCGCCAAATAATTTTTGAACTGTAGATGGTTTGTATATATATTGAGCTGCTTGTCTTCTTGTGTGAAGTGTATTTTTCTTACCTAATGTAATCATACGATCAGCCATTTTTTGAGTTTCTTTTGCTCTTGTTAGTGTAGTAGTAATTCTACCATTGTCTAACAAAGAAGTTACTTGATTTCTAAGTAGGGCATTTCTATGATCTGTTCTTCTACCAAGCTTTCTTTTATTAGCCATCATATCCTCCTATTCTTCTCTTAAACTAAGTCCTAAACTGTGGATTTTATCAATAACTTCTTCTAGTGACTTTTTACCGAAGTTTTTGATATCCTTTAGCTCAGATTCACTTTTTTCTATTATCTCACCAACAGTATTATATCCTGCTCTTTTTAGACAATTGAATGATCTTAATGAAAGATCTAATTCCTCAATAGTTTTTGATAATTCCATTTGATTATTATCTTCTTCTTCGATTTCTTCAATTTCTTCTTCCTCATCTTCTGGTGGGAATTGTTGACCTGGTAGGTCTTTGAAAAATCTTATATCTTCCATCAAAATTGAAGCGCCTTCTGATAAGGCTTCTTGTGGAGTGATTGTTCCATCTGTCCACACTTCAAGAATTAGTTTATCATAATCAGTAGACTCACCTACTCTAGTATTTTCAACTGTAAAGTTTACACTTTTTACTGGTGTAAATGATGAATCTATAGCTATTGCTCCTATTGGGTCGGTATCCTTTTTGTTTTGTTCAGCTACCCTATATCCTTTACCATCTGTAACGTCAAGGGCAATAAACAATCTTCCTTTATCATTAACTGTTGCAAGATAATGATCTGGGTTTGCCACTTCGATTTGGGCATCTGTTTTTATATCTTTAGCTGTAACAATTTTAGGTCCTTCTATATCTAAAAATAGTGTTAGATCTTCTTTAGTATGTTTTTTAATATCAATACCTTTGATATTTAATATTAATTCAGGTACATCTTCTACAACTCCAGGAATTGTGGAAAATTCGTGTAGTACCCCGTCTATAAGAATCTTTGAGACGCTAGAACCAGGTAAGGATGATAAAAGCATCCTTCTCATACTGTTTCCTATGGTTGTACCATAGCCTCTTTCGAGTGGATATAGGACAAATTTACCGTAATTAGTTTCTTCGTCTATATCTAAAATTTCAATCTTTGTATCTAATTTTTCTATCATTGTATCTCCTTAGTTCTAACAATTTAACTAATTCTATTTAGAATAGAACTCAACAATCATACGTTCTTCTACAGGTATATCAATATCTTCTCTTGTTGGGAAGTTTGTAACTTTTACCTTTAAGTTTTCTAAATCTGAATCTAACCATGAAACTACTCCAAATGATTGGTTTGTTTCTTTGATAGCTTTAAATAATTGGCTTGATCTAGATTTTTCTTTAACTTCAATAACATCTCCTTCGTTTACAAGAATTGATGGGATGTCAACACTTTTTCCATTTACTAATAAATGTCCATGTGTTACGATTTGTCTTGCTTCTCTTCTAGTTCTAGCAAGTCCAGATCTAAATGCTATATTGTCAAGTCTTCTTTCACAAAGGATTATTAGGTTTTCACCTGTTTGTCCTTGCATTTTTGAAGCTTTTTCATAATAACTTCTAAATTGTTTTTCACTTACTCCGTAGATGAATTTAGCTTTTTGTTTTTCCCTTTGTTGCATACCATATTCACTAAGTTTTCTTCTTTGATTAGAGTTTGTTCTTTTAGATTCTCCTGAGTAACCTAAGTATGCTGGGCTGATTCCTAAGCTTCTACATCTTTTAAATATTGGATCTCTGCTTACTGCCATAGTTTCTCCTTATTAAACTCTTCTTCTCTTAGGTGGTCTACAACCATTGTGAGGAATTGGTGTTACGTCTTTTATCATTGTTACTTCAAGTCCTGCTGCTTGTAAGCTTCTGATTGCAGATTCTCTTCCTGAGCCTGGTCCTTTAACAAATACTTCTACACTTTTTAAACCATATTCCATAGCTTTTTTTGCTGCTTCTAAAGCTGCTTCTTGTGCTGCAAAAGGAGTTGATTTTCTTGATCCTCTAAAACCTAATTGTCCAGCACTTGCCCATGATAAGGCATTACCTTGTGCATCTGTCAAAGTTACCATTGTATTATTGAATGTTGAATTGATATGAGCTTGTCCTCTTTCGACATTCTTTTTAACTCTTCTTCTACCTCTTTTAGCAGAAGATTTTTTAGTCTTTGCTGCCATATCTCCTCCTAATGTCTTCCTTTTCTAGTTCTTGCGTTATTTTTTGTATTTTGACCTCTTACAGGTAAACCTCTTTTGTGTCTAATTCCTCTGTAGCAATTAATTTCTCTAAGATTTCTAATATTCATAGATACTTCACGTCTTAAATCACCTTCGATTGTATAGTCGTCTAATATCTCACGAATTTTTCCTAGTTCTCCTTCTGTAAGGTCTTTCATTTTTGTATCAGGATTGATTCCTGCTTTTTCTAATATTTCTTGCGCTGAAGATTTTCCTATACCATAAATATAAGTCAATCCAATTTCTGCTCTTTTTTCTCTAGGTAAGTCTATACCAGCTATTCTTGGCATCTAATACCTCCTTAACCTTGTCTTTGTTTATGTTTTGGATTTTCGCAAATTACCATAACTTTACCGTTTCTTTTGATAATTTTGCATTTATCACACATTTTTTTTACTGATGCTCTAACTTTCATTATCGTTCTCTCTTTCTTTATCTACACTTTTAGATTTAAAATAACAAGAAAAAATCGTAGATTTTTATTGTTATTTGCGTCTCCAAGTAATTCTGCCTTGAGTAAGATCGTATGGAGATAATTCTACTGTTACTGTATCTCCTGGTAATATTCTAATGTAGTTCATTCTAAGTTTGCCTGAAATATGTGCTTGTATTTCATGGCCATTTTCTAGTTCTACTTTAAATATTGCATTTGGTAGAGCTTCTTTAACTACTCCTGTTACTTCTATAGCATCTTTTTTTGACATCGATAAAATCTCTCCTTTTCTTTTATTTTGATCTATTAATGTCTGATTGATTCTTTTTAACAACAAGACATAATCTAGATATCTTTAATGAAAGACTCTATCTTTATCTCGTTTTCGATTTTGTAATTCATTGAAAAATTTAGCATATTTGTTAATATTTTTTATTTTATTTCTCTAAACTTTTTTTAATTTGATCAAAAACTTCTTCAGGAGTTTTTGCACCGTCAATAGTAACTAATATACCTTTTTTGTTGTAGTAATCAATCAAAACTGATGTGTGTTTGTTGTAAACATCAAGTCTTTCTTTAACTGCAGCTTCTGTGTCATCTTCTCTTTGGATTAATTTTTCTCCTGTTTCATCATCAATTCCTTCAACTTTTGGTGGGTTGAATTTTATATGATAAACTTTTCCGGTTGACACATTTACTCTTCTTCCAGATATTCTTTCAATAATTACATCTTCAGGCACATTGATATTTATTACCTTATCAATCTTATTATCTCTTTTTTGCATTCCTTCATCAAGTGCTTCGGCTTGAGTAATATTTCTAGGAAATCCATCAAGTAGTATGCTTTTTCCATCTTCTACTTTGTCTAAGGCATCCCATACTAAATCTATTGTTAACTCATCTGGAACTAATTGGCCTTTGTTCATATATTCTTTCGCCTTAGCTCCCAAAGGTGTGTTATTTTTTATATTTGTTCTAAATATATCACCTGTTGATATTTGAACTGCATCTAATTCTTTTATTAATTTTTCTGCTTGTGTTCCTTTTCCGGCTCCTGGAGGGCCTAACAATATGATATTCATAATATTACCTATTTAAAAATCCTTTATAGTTTTTCATAGTAAGCATTGCTTCTATTTGTTTCACTGTTTCAAGTATTACACCAACAACGATTATTACTGAACTTCCTCCAAAGGATAAGTTTAATCCTAAAAATCTTGATGATAGTGCTGGTACTATTGTAAGTAGCGCTAACGAAATAGCACCAATAAATGTAATTTTATTTCCTACTTTTGCTAGGTAGTCGCTAGTTGGTTTTCCTGGTCTTATTCCTGGAATAAAACCACCATTTTGTTGAAGTTGTTTTGCATATTCAACTGTATTAAATTGTATCATGTTGTAGAAATAAGCAAATACTAATATTAATACTGCTTGAACAACAAGATAAATTACAAAACCATAAGTTGATTTGCTAAAGAATTGATTCAATCCTCCATTAGCATTTCCCATAAATAATGAGATTGTTGATGGAATTGCTAATACTGCTGAAGCAAATATTATTGGCATTACTCCGCTCATATTTACTTTTACTGGTATATGAGTTGATTGTCCGCCATACATTTTTCTTCCAACTACTCTTTTTGCGTATTGGACTGGTATTTTTCTTTCGCCTTCTGTAATTTTTACTGTAAATACTACTATAAAAATTACTACAAGTGCCATGATTAAAATTGAAATCCATGTAATTGTATTGTAATGAAGACCAGTCTTCCAAGTTTTTAATGTTTTAGGTACATTTGCAATGATACCCATAAAGATTATAATTGATACACCATTTCCTATTCCTTTTTCTGTTATGGTTTCTCCCATCCATGTAACAAGCATTGTTCCACCGATTAGAACTACATTCATAACTATTTTTTGGAATGGTGTTGCAGATGATAAAGCTGCTCCATATAATCCGTTTGTTATTGCTATAGCTTGAAATATTGCAAGAAATATTGTCATATATCTTGTATATTTTTGTATAGTTTTTCTTCCTGCTTCGCCTTCTTTTGTTAGCTCTTCAAGTCTTGGAATTACAACTGTTAATAATTGCATTACGATTGATGCTGTAATGTATGGTTGCACCCCAAGGGCAAATATTGATAGGGTTGAAAGTCCACCACCTGTTAGCATATTTAAATAATCTACAAGTGTTCCTTCCATTCCCTTATATGCTGCTGCTAACTTTTGTGCATCTATAAATGGAATTGGGATGTTATTTCCTAGTCTATATATTAATAACATCACTAGAGTGAAGTAGAATTTTTTTCTTATTTCTTCTTCACCCCAAGCTCTCTTTAGCGTATCCAACATTAGATCACCTCAGCCTTTCCCCCTTGGGCTGTGATTTTTTCTTCTGCAGATTTTGTAAACTTGTGAGCTTTTACTGTTAATTTCTTTGTGATTTCGCCATCGCCAAGAATTTTAATTCCAGCTTTTGCTTTATTTTTATTTAAAATTTTATTTTCAAATAGTAGTTCAGGTGTAACTTCTGTACCGTCTTCAAAAATATCTAAATCACATACATTTATTGTTTCGTATTGTTTTCTATTGATATTTTTAAATCCTCTTTTTGGAAGACGTCTAAATAATGGCATTTGGCCACCTTCAAATCCTGGTCTAACTCCTCCACCGCTTCTTGAGTTTTGTCCGTCTTGACCACGACCTGCTCTAGTTCCGTTTCCACTTCCTGGACCTCTACCTTTTCTATTTTTTGTTTTTAGCTTTTGGTTAGGTTTTAAATCGTGAAGTTTCATTTTACACCTCCTAGCTTAATTCTTTAACTTCCAACATAAATGGAATTTTGTTTATCATTCCTCTTAATGCAGAATTGTCTTCTCTAACTACTGTTTGACCAATCTTTCTAAGACCTAGTGCTTTTGCTGTAGCTATTTGATCGTCTTTTCTGCCTATGAAGGATTTTTTTAATTTGATTTCAACTTTTGCCATAGAATACTCCTTAATAATCGAATTCTTCTATTGATTTACCACGTAATCTTGCAACTTCTTCTACTGTTTTCATAGAAGCAAAAGCTTTTAAGCAAGCATTAATGATATTTTTTGGATTTGATGAACCTAAGTTTTTAGCTCTGATGTCCTTGTATCCTGCAAGTTCACAGATAGCACGAACTGGTCCACCAGCTATGATTCCTGTACCTTCTTTAGCTGGCATTAATAGTACAGATCCTGCACCTTTGTTTGCCAATATTCTGTGTGGAACTGTAGTGTTTACTATAGGAACTGTAACCATGTGTTTTTTTCCATCTTCTGTAGCTTTTCTTATAGCTTCAGGAACTTCTGTAGCTTTTCCTGTTCCTACTCCTACATGTCCATTTTGATCTCCTACTACCACTAGGGCAGCAAATCTCATGTTACGTCCACCTTTTACAGTTTTTGCAACTCTATTTATACTAACTACTCTATCTTCGAGGTTTAGTTTGTCTACATCTTGTTTTAATAAATACATCTAAATCCTCCCTCGTTAAAACTTAAGACCATTTTCTCTTGCTGCTTCAGCTAGGGCTTTTACTTTTCCGTGATAAAGATATCCGTTTCTATCAAAAACAACCTCTTCGATTCCTTTATCAAGTGCAACTTTTGCTATCATTTCGCCAACTTTTGTGGCAGCTTCTATATTTGCACAATTTTCTAAACCTTCGTTTACTTCTTTTTGTAATGTATTTGCACTTGCAAGTGTTACTTGTGCATCATCATCTATTAATTGTGCGTATATATTAGTATTTGATTTGTAGACACTAAGTCTTGGTTTTTGAGCAGTTCCACTGACTTTATTTCTAACTCTATATTTACGAGTTTTTAATCTTTGCTCTTTTGTTTTTTTAGCCATTATTGCCCCCTACTTACCTGTCTTACCAACTTTTCTTCTAATATGCTCACCTTCGTAACGGATTCCTTTACCTTTATATGGTTCAGGTTTTCTCCAGTTTCTAATGTTTGCTGCATATTGTCCAACAAGTTGTTTATTGATTCCTTTTACAACGATAGTTCTATCGTTAGGAACTTCTACTTCAATTCCTTCAGGATCGTCCATTTTAACTTGGTGAGAAAATCCTAGATTCATTACTAGAGTTTTACCTTGTTTTTGGGCTCTATATCCTGTTCCTTCTATTTGAAGAGTTTTTTGATAACCTTCTGTTACTCCCAAAACCATATTAGCAATTAATGATCTGTAAAGACCATGTTCTTGGTTTTCGATTTTTGTAGGATTTTCAGAAGTCATTACTAATAACTCGTTTTCTTCTTGTTCAAGTTTCAAGTTTTTTGATACTAATTGAGAATCTTCACCTTTTGGTCCTTTAACTGTAACCAAATTGTCTTTAACATCAATAGTTACTCCAGAAGGGATTTCAATTGGTTTTTTACCTATTCTTGACATTTATTCCTCCTTACCATACATAACACATAACTTCGCCGCCGACATTTAATTCTCTTGCAGCTTTATCTGTTAATAGTCCTTTTGATGTTGAGATTATTGCAATTCCAAGTCCATCTAAAACTTTTGGTACTTCATTTGCTTTAACATAAACTCTTAATCCTGGTTTAGAAATTCTTCTAAGTCCTGATATAACTTTTTCGCCTTCTTCTGCGTATTTTAAGTCTATTGTAAGAATACCTTGCTTATTGTCTTCTTCTACATCAAATCCTTTGATGTAACCTTCGTCTAATAGAATTTGAGCAATAGCACGTTTCTCATTAGAAGATGGTAAGCTTACAGATAAATGATTAGCTTTGTTACCATTTCTTATTCTTGTTAGCATATCCGCAATTGGATCTGTCATCATAATTATTTTCCTCCTAACTTACCAGCTTGCTTTTCTTACTCCAGGAATTTCACCTTTGTTTGCGAGCTCTCTAAAGCATACACGGCAAATACCGTATTTTCTTAATACAGAATGTGGTCTTCCACAAATCTTGCATCTTGAATATGCTCTTGTACTATATTTTGGCTTTCTTTTTTGTTTCGCAATCATTGACTTTTTTGCCATTTTTTGCTCCTTTATTTTCTGTAAGGCATTCCCATTAATGTTAAGAATGCTTTAGCTTCTTCATCAGTTTCTGCTGTTGTTACAAATGTAATATCCATACCATGTAAGAAATCAACGTCATCATAGTTAATTTCTGGGAATATTAATTGTTCCTTGATTCCTAATGAATAATTTCCTCTTCCATCAAATGAATTTGGATTAATTCCTCTGAAGTCTCTAACTCTTGGTAGAGAAATTGAAATTAATTTATCCATGAAATCATACATTTTTTCTCCTCTAAGAGTTACCTTTGTACCTATTGGTTGGCCTTCTCTTAGTTTGAAGTTTGATACAGATTTTTTTGCTTTTATTTCAATTGGTTGTTGACCTGTAATAAGTGCAAGTTCATTTTTTGCCTTGTTTAAAATGTTTTTGTTATCTTTAGCTTCGCCAAGTCCGATATTTATAACAATTTTTTCAAGTTTTGGTACTTGCATTAAGTTTTCATAACCGAATTGATCCACAAGTCCTTTAACAACTTCTGATTTATATTTTTCTTTTAATCTACTTGTCATAATTACTCCTTTTGGATCTAATCGAATTTTTCGTCAGTTTTTTTGCAAACTCTAACTTTTTTTCCATCGATTATTTCAGTTGATGTTCTTACACCTTTTTTCAAGCTTTCTGAGTATAGTAGAACTTTTGATGCTGAGATTTTTCCTTCTCTTTCAAATCTTCCACTTTCTTCTCCCATTTGTCTTGCTTTTTGGTGTTTAGTTTGTATGTTTGCACCTTCAACTATTACTCTATTTTCCTTAGGAAATGCTTTAATAACTTCTCCTACGTGTCCTTTGTATTCACCTGATATTACTTGGACTTTATCGCCTTTTTTAATATGCATTTAATCCTCCTATAATACTTCCGGTGCAAGTGAGATAATTCTCATGAATCCTTCATGACGAAGTTCTCTTGTTACTGGCCCGAATATACGAGTTCCTACAGGTGATTTGTCATCTTTTACTATTACAGCTGCGTTGTCATCAAATTTTATATATGATCCATCGCTTCTTTTAACTCCTCTTGAAGTTCTTACTATAACAGCTTTTACAACTTCACCTTTTTTTACCGCTCCACCGGGTGTTGCACTTTTAACTGAACAAGTAACTATATCCCCAATGTTTGCGTATCTTCTTCCGGCTCCTCCAAGAACTTTGATAACTGAAAGTTCTCTTGCTCCGGAGTTATCTGCTACTCTCATACGAGATTCTTGTTGTATCATAATAATCTCCTTTACCTAATTAAGCACGAACCGCAGTTTCGTTAATTTTAACTAGTCTCCATCTTTTTGTCTTTGCTAATGGTCTAGTTTCCATTATTGTTACTGTATCGCCAACTCTAGCTTCATTGTTCTCATCGTGAGCTTTATATTTCTTACTTACTTTTAATCTTTTCTTGTATACAGGGTGTTGGATTTTTGTTTCAACTTTTACTGTGATTGTTTTATCCATCTTATCTGATACAACTACTCCTTGAACGGATCTTCTACTATTTCTTTCCATCAAGTTAAGCCTCCTTATTTATATTGAGCTTTCTCTCTGTTTGGATTGTTTTTACTCTAGCTATATCTTTTTTAACATTTCCAATAGCAGCTGGGTTTTCAAGTTGACCTGTAGCCATTTGGAAACGAAGATTAAATAATTCAGATTGTAAATCGAAAAGTTTTTTATTTAATTCGCTTTCACTTAATTTTCTGATTTCTACTGCTTTCATTAAGCTTCCTCCACTTCTTTGACCTCAAGCCTTTTAACGAATTTTGTTTTGATTGGAAGTTTTTGTGCTGCAAGTCTCATAGCTTCTCTTGCTACTTCTTCGCTTACTCCACTCATCTCAAACAACATTCTACCTGGTTTTACTACTGCTACCCAATATTCTGGAGCACCTTTACCAGATCCCATTCTTACTTCTGCTGGCTTCTTTGATACTGGTTTATCTGGAAATACTTTTATCCAAATATTTCCGCCTCTTTTTATATATCTTGTCATAGCACGTCTTGCAGCCTCTATTTGGTTTGCTGTAAGCCATGTGCTACCAAGTGATTGTAATCCGTATTCACCATAAGAAAGTGTATTGCCTTTTTGGGCTTTACCTTTCATTCTTCCTCTATGTTGTCTACGATATTTTACTCTTTTAGGCATTAACATAATCTTGTTTCCTCCTTGAGATAATAATCTTATCTATCGTTATTTCTTCTATTTGGACGTCTTTTCTTATTTCTTCTGTTTTGCTTTGGTTGTTTGATGTCTGGAATTCTTTTTGCTTTTTCTCCAGGAAGTACTTCTCCTCTGTTTATCCAAACTTTACATCCGATTTTACCGTATTGGGTATCTGCTTCTGCAAAACCATAATCAACATCTGCTCTTAGTGTTTGAAGTGGTACTTTTCCTTCGTTGTATCCTTCACTTCTTGCCATATCAGCTCCACCAAGTCTACCAGATACTTGTGTTTTAATTCCTACAGCTCCAGCTCTCATTGTTCTTTGAACTGCTTGTTTCATAGCACGTCTAAATGTGATACGATTCTCAAGTTGTGCTGCAATATTTTCAGCTACTAATTGGGCATCAACATCTTGGTTTTTAATTTCTTCAACGTTTATGATTACTCTTTTACCTGGAGCGATTTTTTCAACTTTTTTCTTTAATTCTTCAACTCCTGCTCCGCCCTTGCCGATTACCATTCCTGGTTTTCCGGTGTAAACTGAAACTTTTATATTATTTACCGCTCTTTCAATTTCTATATCAGAAATTCCAGCATCGTAAACTTCTTTTTTAACTAATTCTCTTATCTTATGATCTTCTACTAAAAGTTCAGAAAAGTCTTTTTTATTTGCATACCATTTAGAGTCCCATTCTTTAATTACGCCAACTCTAAAACCTTTAGGATTTACTTTTTGACCCATTATTATGCCTCCTCTACTTCTTCTTGTGTAAGAACTACGCCTATGTGAGATGATCTCTTAAGGATTGGATAAGCTGCACCCTTTGCCTTAGGTCTCCATCTTTTCATAGTTGGAGCGTCGTTTGCGAAGGCTTTTTTTACAATAAGATTTTCTCTAGATAATCCGTTATTGTTTTCTGCATTTGCTATTGCACTTTTAAGTACATCTGAAAGTAGTCTAGCACCTTTTTTATTTGTAAATCTTAAAATATTAAGTGCTTCGTCTACTTGTTTACCTCTAATTTCTCTACATATATAATTAACTTTAAGAGGAGATATTCTTACATATTTAGCTGTTGCTTTAACTTCCATTTATACTCTCCTAACTTAATTTTGATTTCATTTCTGTTGCTTTTTTAGCATGGCCTTTGAAAGTTCTTGTTGGAACGAACTCTCCAAGTTTATGTCCAACCATATCTTCTGTTATATATATTGGAACATGCTTTCTACCATCGTGAACTGCTATAGTATGTTCTACAAATTCAGGAAATATTGTAGAACGTCTTGACCAAGTTTTAACTACCTTTTTGTCATTTTTTTCATTTAATGCTTCAATTTTTTTCATTAAATGTTCATCGACAAAAGGTCCTTTTTTTAGTGATCTAGCCATTAAATCCCCCTATTTTTCGTTTCTTCTTCTTACTATATATTTAGAAGATTTATTTTTCTTTTTTCTTGTTTTAAGACCAAGTGCTGGTTTACCCCATGGTGTTGATGGTGCTGGTCTTCCTACTGGTGTTCTACCTTCACCACCACCGTGTGGATGGTCTACTGGGTTCATTGCTGATCCTCTTACGTGTGGTCTTTGTCCCAAGTATCTTGTTTTTCCAGCTTTACCAATTCTTACTAATTCGTGTTCAATATTTCCAACCATTCCAATTGTTGCTTTACAATCATTGTGGATTAGTCTTGTTTCTCCACTTGGTAATTTTACTGTTGCAAATCTTCCTTCTTTAGCCATAAGTTGAGCAGAAACTCCTGCACTTCTTACAAGGATTGCTCCTCTTCCTGCTTTAAGTTCGATATTGTGGATTTGTGTACCTACTGGAATATCTTTTAATTCAAGTGCATTACCTGGTTTAATATCTGCTTCTTTTCCACTTTCAACTACATCTCCAACTTTTAAATTTCTTGGAGCAAGTATATATCTTTTTTCTCCATCAGCATAAGCTAAAAGAGCAATATTTGCTGATCTGTTTGGATCATATTCAATAGCTTTTACTCTTGCTGGTATATTATCTTTGTTTCTTTTGAAATCAATGATTCTATATTTTCTTTTAGCTCCACCACCTCTATGGCGAACTGTTATTCTACCAGTATTGTTTCTTCCACCTGATTTTCTTAAATCAGTTGTTAAAGATTTTTCTGGTGCTTTTTTTGTAATTTCACTGTATGTCATAACAGACATATTTCTGTGTCCGTTTGATGTTGGTTTTAATTTTCTTATAGGCATTTAAATCCTCCCTACATTCCGTCGAAGTATTCAATTGCTTCAGAATCTTCAGTTAATGTAACATAAGCTTTTTTCCAATCAGCTTTTTTACCATAACCATATCTAGTTCTAACTTTTTTACCAGTAAAGTTTAAAGTTCTTACTTTTTTAACTTTTACTCCTTCAAAGATAGTTTCGATTGCGTGTTTGATTTCTGCTTTGTTTGCATTTTTGTCTACTTCAAAAGTGTATTTATTTTCTTCAATTAATTCCATACTTTTTTCAGTAATTATTGGTCTTTTTACTATATCGTAAGGTGATTTCATTATATAAATACCTCCTCAAGTTTGTTTATTGCATCTTTTGTGATAACAAGTTTGTCATGTCTTAAAAGATCATATACATTGATTAAGTTTGCTTTTTCTACGTTGCATCCTTCAATGTTTCTAAATGATCTATAAACTTTGTCATCATTTTCAGCAATAACTACATAAGCTTTTTTGTTTGCATTAATGTTATTTAAAATTTCATTAGCTTCTTTAGTTTTGTATGAATCAAGTTTTAATTCATCAAGTACGATTAATTCATTATCATTTACTTTTGAAGTTAAAACTGAGTAAAGAGCTTTTCTTCTCATTTTCTTAGGAATTTTGTAGCTATAGTCTCTTGGCTTTGGTGCAAATACAATTCCACCACCTGTATAGTGAGGAGCTCTTATAGATCCTTGTCTAGCTCTACCTGTTCCTTTTTGTCTAAATGGCTTTCTTCCACCACCTCTTACTTCTGCACGAGTCTTAGCGGATTGTGTGCCTTGTCTTTTATTAGCTAGTTGGTTTTTAACTGTATCATAAACAGCTGTTTCAGCAATTTCTGCTGCAAAAAGAGTTTCATTTAACTCGATTTCACCAACATTTTCTCCTTTAATATTTAAAACTTCTACTTTAGGCATTTATTCCTCCTTATTATAGGCTCTTTGTTGCTTGTTTAACTTGAACAAGTCCACCTTTTGGTCCTGGAACTGCGCCTTTAACTAGGATGTAGCTGTCTTCTGTGTTTACTTTAACAACTTTTAGGTTTTGAACTGTTACACGTTCATGTCCCATTTTTCCAGAGCCTTTTCTACCTTTGAACACTCTAGCCGGATCAGAACCTGCTGCTCTTGCTCCTGCTACTCTGTGTGATTTAGAACCGTGGCTTGCTGGTCCTCTTCCATAATTCCATCTTTTGATAGCACCTTGTGTTCCTTTTCCTTTAGAAATAGCAGTAATATCTACTAATTCGCCTTCTTCAAATTGGTCAACACTAAGTGTATCTCCAGGATTTAATTCAGATTTTTCATCAAGTCTAACTTCTCTTAAAAATCTTTTATAAGAAGCGCCAGCCTTGTCAAAGTGTCCTTTGATAGGTTTTTTTACATTTTTTTCTTTTTTGTCATGATAACCGATTTGTATTGAATTGTAACCATCAACTTCTTCTGATTTAACTTGAACAATTACGTTCTCATCAGCCTTAAGTACAGTTACAGGTGTAACAACACCATCTTCATCAATGACTTGAGTCATGCCTACTTTTGTTGTAAATATACTCTTCATTTGAGTACCTCCTTAATTACAGCGGATTGATCCAAAATTATTTGGAAAACCTTCAATCATTCTAATTACAGTTTTATTTCAATGTCAACACCAGCTGGTAAATTTAGTTTCTTTAAAGAATCTAAAGTTTTTGCATTTGGTCCAATGATGTCGATTAATCTTTTGTGTGTTCTTTGTTCAAACTGTTCTCTTGAGTCTTTGTATTTGTGAACCGCACGAAGTATTGTTATAACTTCTTTTTCAGTTGGTAATGGAATAGGTCCACTTACTTTTGCTCCTGATCTTTTTACCGCTTCAACGATTTTCTCTGCAGAGCTGTCAATTATTTCATGATCATACGCTCTTAGTCTAATTCTTATCTTTTGATTAGCCATTTTTCCTCCTTTTGATGTGCCACCCTACCGGGCGTTTAATTATATTTGGAAAGCACTAGAGATTTTTCTCTAGCTTGCTTGGTGGAAATTACCTTCCACATCTGGCTTAGTGTGAAAGCAACCTCCCACTTCATAGCACTTAAATATGATACAACAATTCATAAGAAAAATCAAGTAAATTTCCTAATTTTTTTTAAAAATTTTCAAGCATTTTCTTATAATTTTTGTACCAATGCGTTTTATTATATATGCCAAAGTGAAAATTTGCAAATTTTTATTTCTTACATTATATATAAGCAAACACAAACAAAAATCTAAAGTACAAATTTTTTAAATTAAGTAAATGATATTTGAAAATTTAAATTTAGAAATTTCACTTTCTAATAAAAACAACAAAAAAGAAACTTAATCTTAATAAAGTAAAATCAAGTTTCTTTTTTCTTTTTTATTTAATTATTTCTACATCTTTATATAATCAAATTATATAAAACTATATTCCAACAAAAACATCTACAATTTTTTTGATTTTTTCTAAAACTTGTTCTTTCTTTTTTTCTCTTGCTCCATGTCTTCTGGAGGTTGGCGGAATTATTTTGTCTAATTCATCTCCCATATATTCAACATAGCCCTTATTAATTGATCTTTCTATAAAATGCCTTGAATTTTCTTTTAGATTTTCTTCTAAGACTAAAGATTTTATTTTTTCATCTTTTTCTTTTCTTGCAAAATTATAAAATGATTCAAGTATGGCATCTGTATTTTTTAAATCTGATAGTCTGGTTGAATTTATAAATTTTATAATCAATTCTTCTTTTGCTCTTGTTCCAAGTGATGATCTAATAACCCTACGCACTTCCGCTTTTAATTCTTCTATATTTTCATGCTCTTTTGATTTTTCTAAAATTAAAGCCAAAATATAGTCTAAATTTATTTCATCAGTTTTTAATAAGTCTATTTGAAATTCTACATCTGAAAAATCAATTTGGCTTTCATTAGGTCTATTATCATCTGGTTTTGGAATACTTTCTCTTATATCAACATAGACGCTTTTCATATCTTGCATTTGCCTATCGGAAATAATTTTTTCGAAACTTTCGAACTCATCAAAATTTCTTAGAATATTTTCAGCCTTTAATAACTCTCCAAAAATTTCTACAAATTCTTTTTTGTCGGCATCTAATTCAATTTCAGTGGGATCAGGAAACTTATTTATAAGCTCTTCACAAATTTCTATATAGCCCTTTGTAATTTTTCCACTTTCCTCATCCTTAAAGCCGTTCATATATTCATCGTAAGATTTTTCCAAAATAATATTTACACTATTTTCATCACCAAAAGTTTTGATTGCATCTTGAGTTTGTTTTTCCAAATCCCTAAAGCAAACAATATTTCCAAATGTTTTTACCTTATTAAGTATACGATTTGTTCTTGAAAATGCTTGAATAAGTCCGTGGTATCTCAAATTTTTGTCAACAAAAAGAGTATTTAAAGTCGGTGCATCAAATCCTGTCAAAAACATTCCAACAACTATAAGCAAATCAACTTCTTTGTTTTTTACTCTTAGCGACAAATCCTTGTAATAGTTTTGAAACTCATTTCCATTTGTAGAAAAATTCGTTTTGAAATATCCATTATAATCATCTATAACTTTCTCCAAAAATTCTTTTGCACTAGAGTCCATTGCAGATACATCAAAACTTTCTTCAGAAATTTCTCCAATAGCTTTTTGTTCTTCGTTAGCTTGGAAACTGTAAATAGTTGCAACTTTTAATCTTTTTTCTATCGGTAAATCCTTTTGTTGTTTTTCAAATTCCTCATAATATAATTTTGCAGCATCTACACTTTGGACGGCAAACATAGCATTAAAACCATTAAGCCTTCTGTTTTTCAAATCATAAAATTCGTTACGATGAGTTTTTGTATCAAAAACCTTGAGTATGTGTTTGGTTATTTCGGAAATTCTATCAGGATGTAAGAGCATTTTATTTTCTAATTTTTTAAGCTTTTTCTCATCTATTTCTTTTTCTGCCGTCTTAAATTTCGGAACAATATTGTTATAATCAACCTTAAATTTCAAAACCTTGCCATCACGAATCGCATCGGTTATAACATAAGAATGAAGTTGTGCCCCAAATATGCTTGATGTAGTTTCTCCACCAAGTGCATTTTCTGCAAATATTGGAGTTCCAGTAAAACCGAATTGATAATATTTTTTGAAAGATTTTCTAATATTTTTTTGAGCATCTCCAAATTGCGAACGATGGCACTCATCATAAATTAAAACACAATCTTTGTCATAAATTTCGTGATTAGGATTTTTCTTTACAAATTCATTTAATTTTTGAATAGTAGTAACAACAATTTTATTATCATCTTTTTCAATGCACCTTTTGAGTTCCTTAGTGTCCTTACTTCCATTAACACTATCTGGTTGAAATCTCTGATATTCCTTCATAGTTTGATAGTCCAAATCCTTCCTATCAACCACAAAAAATACCTTATCAATAAAATCCAAATTAGTAGCAAGCCTTGCCGCCTTAAAAGAAGTCAAAGTTTTCCCAGAACCAGTAGTATGCCAAATGAAACCACCAGCCTCAGCCCTACCAGCTTTTTTCGCCTCATAAGATGATTTTATTTTCCACAAAATTCTTTCAGTTGCTGCAATTTGGTAAGGACGCATAATTAAAAGAGTATTGTTTACATCAAAAACACAATATTTTGTCAAAACTTCAAGAATAACACGTTTTTCAAAAAAAGTTTTAGTAAAATCTTCCAAATCACAAATAACCTTGTTTTTAGCATCCGCCCACTCACAAGTAAATTCATAATTATTTTTATTTTGAGCAGTAGTATTTGCAAAATATCTACTATAAGTCCCATTAGAAATCACAAAAATTTGGACATACTTATAGAGAGAATTATCACTATTAAAACTTTCCTTGCTATATCTGTGAATTTGATTAAAGGCTTCATGTAAATTTACACCTCTTTTTTTAAGTTCAATATGAACAAGAGGAAGACCATTTACCAAAATCGTAACATCATAGCGATTATTGCACTTACCTTCTCCACAAACTTGATTAGTCACTTGCAAAAAATTGTTGTGAATGTTTTTCTTGTCAATAATTTTGATGTTTTTTGCGACACCATCATCAAAAACAAAATCATAAATATGATTTTCTTGAATTTTTCTAGTTTTTTCAATCATCCCATCATTAGGAGCATCCAAATATTCAAGCAAAAACCTCTCCCATTCAGAAGATGAAAAAGAAATATTATTTAATCTTTCAATTTGAATTTTTAAATTTTTGTACAAATCTTTGTTGGATTTGACAAAAAGTCTTTCATATCCTTGGGAAATTAAATTTGAAATCAAATTCCTTTCAAGTTCAGCCTCACTTTGGTATGAAGTCTCCCTTGCCTTAAAATCTTTTTTAAAATTTGCCAAAACAATTCCATTATTCATTTCAGCAATAGTAGACGCATTATATTTTGAAACTTCCTCCGCCATTTTTTACTCCTCATATCCTTTTAAAACAAATTCCAAAAATTCATTCAATTGATCTTTAACCACTGGATTTAATTTATCAATCCATTTTTTTGGAATACTATTAAACCCAAATCTAGCACCAGAAATGCCACCAGAAATTGCAGCAATAGTATCAGCATCTCCACCGTGATTTACAGCACCTAAAATACATTCTTCAAAACTATCTTTTTTAGACCAATACAAGACATTATTAAAAGTATTTATAATATAGCCATCAGGATTTAAAAGATTTTTATCTTCAAAATCAATTTTTTTACCAGCCAAGGCATTTTTTATAATTTTTGAATATTCTTTAATAATATCTCCACAAATTTTATTATTGTGAGTAATTTCTCCTTGTATAATATTAAGATTTACAGAAGATTCATCATTAAGCAAAGCACAAGGCAAAGCCCTCATCAAACTACCATTTCCAAGAGCCGTATCATCTACTCCAATAAATCTTCCATTTTTTTCATAAAATTTAATAGCTTTATAACATTGGTTTCCAACATCATCTGGTTCTTGATTTAACCAATCGCAAAACTCATCAGCCAAATCACTTTTAAAATTTGAAAAATCATTTTTCATCAAAACTTTCATAACACAAATTGACATTTGAGTATCATCTGTAATCTCTCCTGCCTTTAAATTTAACCAACCCCCACCGACAATATCTTCAACTTTTCCATAGCGAAATTTTATTTCGTCCTCATCCATAAATTCCGTAGTAGCACCCATAGCATCGCCAATAGCAAATCCGAAAAGTGCTCCTTTTAATCTATCAATAATATCCATTTAACTAATCTCCTTCCTAGGAAAATCCAATAATTTTTCACGATAATATTCATATTGTTTTTGTCTTAATTCAATTTCTTTTGGTAAGCCATCATTTATGTTATTTACTAACATATCAAATTTATCTAGAATAGAAACTACATATTCTTGAACATTTATAGGTGGTATTAAAATTCTTATTTTTCTTAAATTTCCCTGATTAATTTTTGGTGGTGTTCCTTTTACTATTGATGATACATCACAAGTTGATAAGTAATAGAAAACATATTTCAAATTTATTTCATTATTTAAATTTTTTAAAACATGAGCGTGATTATTAACCCATATTTTTTTATCATCAACCCAGTGTAAAATCGGATTATTATTTTTATCAATAACCGATCCGTCTTCTCCCATCAGAATGTAAGTTCCATCAAAAATATAATCATTCACATAATCTTGAACGCCATTCGCCCCATAATATGGATATATTCCTTTAATTCTTTTATTTTTTGAAATTGGTTTTCTTTTATAATCAAGAATCTCACATACATCTTCTAATCTTTTTGTTTTAATATCAAAATATTTAGAGCCAACAAGTTCACAAGCCTCACGCAAGATTTCAAAATAGCAACTAGAGAGTACTACTTGACTTGACTTGACTTGACTTGACTTGTACCATATTATTTTCAAAAGTCAAGAGCTTTTCACGATAATATTCATATTGTTTTTGCCTTTGTTCGATTTCTACTGGTAATAATCCCTCAGCATTAGAAATCAAATCTTGAAATCTATCCAATACTTCTACTACTTTATTTTGAATTTCCAGTGATGGTAATTTTATTTTTACTTTATTAAGCACCGTTTGGGTTAAACTTGGTCTTGTACTATTTGTACTCAAAGATTTTAAATCTAATGTTTTCATAAAATAATAAAAATATTTAGGAATAATTTTTGTTTCATCTATTTCGGTATAAAAAATTGTATCAACATTCCAAAAAGGTTTGTCTAAATAAAAAATATTTTCAATTGAGCCTTTCCTAGGTATGAGGACAGTAGGTTTATTATAAACATATTTATCAACCGATACATTCATATAACCACCACTACCATAAACTGGTATATCGCCTGAATTTAATTTTTTCCAATCTTTTCCATTTTTTATTTTTGTAATATCTTCAATATTATAAATCCTTAGTTTTGCGTACCCCCCCCGATAATTTCAGGGCTTTCAGACAATTTATTTAAATATTCTTCACTTAGTAAAAGATCTCTATAATATTCATACTGTTTAGTACGGTTTTGCAATTCAGCCTGCAATTCAGCCTGCAATTCAGTACTATATTTTACAAAACTGTCAAGTATTTCTACAATTTTTTCTTGAGTTTTTAGAGATGGTATTGGAACTTCTAGTTTTTCTATCTCTGTTTTTGTTATTGTTTGACGAGTATTACCAAACACTTTCTTTTGCATCTTTTTCCTAAATTCTATTGATCTAAAAATATAATTCAAAAAACAAGATGTTATAAAATTTTTTTCTTTTAGCCTAATTCTCATAATATGATATGAATAAACGGTTTTTTCGAAATTTTCTATTGCTACAGAAGACATAAATATATCCTCTTTAGTTTCAGAGCTAGGCGTAATAAATATATCTCCATATTTTATATCGCAGTCTTTTATTTTTTTATCACTTGCTGTAACTTTCATTTGGGGAATATCACTATTTATATATAAATTTTTATATACATCCATATAATTTAGTAATTTTATAACTTTTTCATTTTCTTTTATTTTTTTATCTACTCCTGCACCAGAAACTACTGCAATTTCCCCCAGCTTTTTCCACTCAACCTTTTCATTTTTAATCATCAGAAAGCTCCCTTACAATTTCATCAATTGATGCTCTGAGCTCATTTATTTTTTTGACATTTTCTTCAATTTGCTTATTTAAAACTTTTATATCAATTTTCTCCCTTGTGTCCTCTTTTTCTACATAGGTTGAAACTGATAAATTATAGTCATTTTCTTCGATTTCTGTCCTATCTACATATCTTGAAAGATATTCTTTTTCTTTTCTATTTCTAAATTCGTCTACTATATTTTTTATATTTTCTTCTTCTAGGATATTATTATTTGTTTCTTTTTTAAATTCTTTGCTTGCATCTATAAATAAAATTTTGTTTTCCGTCTTATTTTTTGCCATAACCAAAATGCAAGTTGCAATTGATGTCCCAAAAAATAAATTTTCTGGAAGTTGGATTACACAATCTATAAAATTATTATCTACAAGATATTGTCTTATAGTTTTTTCTGCACCTTTTCTGTAAAAAATTCCTGGAAAACAAACAATAGCTGCTCTCCCTTTGCTTGAAAGATAAGATAGTGAATGCATTATAAAAGCATAATCAGCGTAGGATTTTGGAGCAAGTTTCCCCGCTGGAGCAAAACGCTCATCATTTATCAAAGTAGGATCATTATCTCCAATCCATTTTATTGAATATGGTGGATTTGAAACGATAGCATCAAATGGTTTTTCATCTTTGTGGAGAGGATTTAAAAGCGTATCCCCCCTTTTTATTGAAAAATCATTGTAATTTACATTATGTAAAAACATATTCATACGAGCAAGGTTAAAATTTGTCATATTTATTTCTTGTCCAAAAAATCCATCATCAATTATATGTTCATCAAATTGTTTTTTCATTTGCAAAAGCAAAGACCCACTCCCGCAAGTTGGATCATAAACCTTATTAATATTTTTCTTCCCATCCATTACAAGTCTTGCCAAAAGTTTTGATACGGTTTGGGGTGTGAAAAATTCTCCTCCGGATTTTCCGGCATTGCTTGCATAATTTGAAATTAAATATTCGTAGGCATCTCCAAAGGCATCTATTTCATTATTTTCAAATTTTTCAAAATTAATTTCTCCTATGCCTGTCAAAATATCTGTTAATCTTTTATTTTTTTCTGCTACCGTTCCTCCTAAACGATTGCTTGTTGTATCTACGTCTTCGAACAATCCTTTTATGTCATCTTCTGATGGATAGCCTATCGCGCTTGCCTCTATTTCTTTGAATATATTTGCCAAATCTGTATTTAAATTTTCGTTGTCTTTTGCGTTTTTTACTACATTTTCAAAAAGTTGGCTTGGCAAAATAAAAAATCCTTTGTCTTCTACTGTATTTGGTCTAAAATCTTCCTCTGCTTCTTCGTCAGAAATTTTTGCGTAATCAAATTCTAAATCTCCTGCTTCGTGTTCGGCATTATTGAAAAATTCTGAAATATTTTCTGAGATAAACCTATAAAATAAAATTCCCAAAATATATTGTTTAAAATCCCAGCCGTCAACTGCTCCTCTTACATCATCGGCTATTGCCCAAATTTTTCTATGGAGTTCTGCTCTTTGTATTGTTTCTTTATTTTCCATTTTGATATAATTTTTCCTTCCACTTGTTTACTAATTTATTTGCAATTTTTTTGTATTTTTGAATTATTTTATATATATTATAGCAAATATACAAACAAAAAACGAC
>OKEM01000094.1_pt1 | contig 20688 bp, 18 predicted proteins | sample 1610791 | NCBI WGS metagenome assembly OKEM01 (sample SAMN04436686, study PRJEB24849) | human gut metagenome | biome: human gut; feature: NICU; material: stool | host: Homo sapiens | place: USA: Saint Louis, MO | collected 2010-07-27
GGGCGTTTTTTTTATAGAAAAATATTAAATTTTTTTTAAAAAATTCAACTGACTACAGATTACATATATAAATATAAACTGTTATAAACGCTTAATTTACCTAAAATATATATAAATAAAAAATAAAACTACCAGTTTTTTGCTGGTAGTTTTATTTTTTCAATTTTTTATTTTCTTTTTCTTAATAAAGCATACAATAATCCACTTAGTGAGCTTGTTAGAATTATGGATATTTTATTTCCCACTCCTGTTTTTGGATTATTTGTTGATGGACTTTCAATTTTTATTTTGCTTTGATTATCCTTTGTTTTTATTTTTTGTTTAGGTTTTTGAGCTTTTTCTTTGCCTTCTTTTAATTCTTGCCAATAAGCTTTTAAATTAATATTATCTTTTAAATAAATTTCAGAATCTGGATAATAAATTTTATCTCCATCTTTCCAATACAAAAATTTAAATCCTTTTTTCATTGGTTTTGGTAGTTTATATTTTGTATTTCTTTGTCCTTTTATTGCTAGATTTCCCAAAACTCCATTTAAATCTCCTCCGTCAAGATCAAGATTTATATTTACAGACATAAATCTTTCCAAATCTTTTTGAGCAAAATTGAAATCTGCAAGAGCCATAGCGTATCTTTTTTTAGCCACGTCAAATTCATCTTTTAATTTATTTGTTTTTTCTTTTTGTCTATCAAGATTTTCTTTTGCCTTATCCAAAGCAATTTGAGCATTTTCTTTTGCCTTTGCCTTTTTATTTATTTCTTCTATATTTTCATAACTTTGCGGATTATTTACATCTATATTTTGAGCAATTTCAAAATCAGCCTCAGCCCTTGCTAAATTTTCATTTTTCAATTTTAAATTATTTTCGGCATCTTCTTTTGATTTTTTTAAATCTTCAAAAGCTTTTATCATAGCTTTTACTTTTCTTTTTGCCTTAGCTAGATTTTCTTTTGCCTTAGAATAACTTTCAAATTCTTGATTTTTTTGTTCTAATAATTCATTTGCTAATTTTAGATTTTCGCTAGCCTCTGCAAGAGCCTTTGCCGCTTCATCTTTTTTAGTTTTTAAATCACTTATATTTTTATTTGTATTTTCTATATTTTCATTTAGCTTATTAGAATTTTCATTTAAGTTTTCTATATCCTTATTTTTAGCGCTTTCTTCTGATTTCTTTTCTTCTAATTGTTTTTGTTTGTCTGCCAATTTATTTTCTAAAGCTTTTCTTTTCTCATTTAAGCTTAAAATTTGATTTTGAAGATTAATTTTTTCTTCTTCTGCTTTTGTTTTTGCATCTTCTAGTGTTTTTATTTCATTATTTTTATCTTCAAGTTCTTTATTTGTACTAGCTAAATCATTTTCTAGTTTTGTTAATCTTTCTCCGTATTCCTTATTAGAATCTATGTGATTTGCAATTTTAGCATCAAGCTCATTAATTTCTGCTGTTAAATTATTTATATCGCTTTCTAAGGCTATCTTTTCTTCTTCTAATCTTTGAATTTCCCTTTTATTTGCTTTAAGTTTATTAATTTTTTCTTGATTTTCTTTTTCCTTGTTTGCTATATCTTGCTTTATAGCTTGTAGGTCTTCCTTTTCTTTTTCAATTTCAGAATTTTTAGCTGCAATTTGTTTTTCTAATTGTGCTATTTCTGCTTTTAGCTTTTTAATTTCTGCCAAATCTTCTTCGCTAGGAGTTTTTGTTCCATTCATTAAATTTTGAAGATTTTTACAATAATCGTTAAATTTTTTTTCGTATTCTTCTATAGAATAAGCTTTATTTTCATCTGTATTATTTAATACAAGTGATTGAACAGATCCGTATTGATTACTTTTAGTTATTGCATAACCTGAAGATTTAGAATCTGCTCTAGAAAACCATTCTCCATACATTAAATCATCAACTAAATTTGTATAGTGCCCTACTTGGGTCCCAAAACCTAGTTTATTGATTTCATCAGGATTCTTTGCTATATATTCATCCATTTGGTTTCTAGTAGAAATACCCTTATCTCTCAAATAATCAAATAATTTCTTTTCTCTATCCCACCATCTAGATAAGGCAGATTCAGCTGTAGGTGGTCCCCAAGCTAAATTTTCAAAAGGTGGATTAAAATGAATATTAGCATGGTCTATTTTATTAGCTGAATAATTCGCATTTGCTTGGGCAACTGCCATATCAAAATCGCTGATTTTTAGAACACTTAATGGTCTTCCATCAATTCCACCATCATTTTGTCTTTTATCATTAACAACTTTTAAAGCTTCAATAGCTTTTTTCATATTTTCAAGACTTCTAGAATCATCAGATGACATATTTTTATTTGCAGCCAAATACTCTTGACCAATTTCTTTAGCCCTATCATTGTTTGGAAGTTTTGTAAATACCTCAACAGCCTTTGTTGAACCATTTTGTTCAAAAAATCCTACAGATCCTTTGTCCAATTGGTCTTTTGCTTTTTGTTTTTCTTCTTCGCTTACAGTCTTCAAAGATTCTTCTAATTTTTTTAGTTCTTCTTTTTTGCTGTTAAGATTTTTTTCAAGCTCTGTTTTTTCAGCAGTTTTTCCCTTAATAGAATTTTCTTTTTCAGTTTTTGCCGTATTAAGATTTTTTATTTTTTCCTTTTCTTTATCTATAGTTTTTTGTAAATTTTCATTTTCTTTGGAAAGATTTTCTATCTTGGTATTATCTGCATTCAGCTTATTTTCTTTTTCAGTTTTGCTTTCTTCTTTTTCTGTTTTTTGCTTATTTAAATCATCAAGTTTTTTGCTAAATTCTTCATTTTCTTTTTTTAGATTTTCAATATCTTTTTGAAGTTTTGATATTTTATCTTCAATAGATTTTCTATCTGATTCTGATGTTTCAAGATTTTCTTTAATTTTTTCAAGTTCTTGTTCTTTTTCTCCTAACTTATTTTGTAAATCTTTGTAGCTTTGGCTATCTTTGCTTACTTCTCCAATAGATTTTTTTATCTCATCTATTTCGTTTGATATTTTATTTTCTTCATCTTTTATCTTAGCCAATTCTTCATTTGCTGTATTAAGCTTAGTTTGCAAATTTTCTTGGTCTTTATTTAGTGAAGCTAATTTTTCTTCTTCTTGTTTTAGACTTTCACTTTTTTCATCCAAATCTTTTTGAGCTTGGCCTTGTTTTTCTTCTGCCTCTTTTTTCTTATTTTCGGCATCTTTTAAACTTTTTTCAGCATCTGGATTTTTTTCTTTTTCTTTTTCAAAGTCAGCACTAGCCTTCTTTTCTTCTTCATCTGCCTTATCAAGATCTTCCTTTGCCTTATTTGTTTTTTCTTCTTTTTCCTTTAAATCTTTTTCGGCACTATCTTTTTCGTTTTTTGCATTTTCTAAATCTTTTTCTTTTTGGGATTTATAATCTTCTACTGCTAAATCCAAATCTTCTTTTGCCTTTTTATTATCTTCTTCCAAATTTTTATTTTCTTTTTCAAGATTTTTTTCTTCTTCTTTGGAATTTTCATAATCTTTTTGGCTTTGGTCTAGATTTTTTTCTTCTTTATCAAGATTATCTTTTGCCTTATCATAATTTTCTCTTGCTTGTTCGTAAGTTTTTGTCTGTGTGTCTTTTTCTCCAGAAGGATTTTCAATTGTAGAATATTTATAAACGCTTTCATCAGCTATAGCCTTATTTGCTCCATTAATTATAAAAGTGCTTGAAAGAGCCATTATCAAAGCTATTTTTTGTATATTTTTCTTTTTCATTTTACTTGCGAAAAAATCGCAGACCTCCTTTAAAAAATATTTTAATTTCTTTTATTATTATATCAGATTACAGCAACAAAATAAATTATTTTGTATAAAAATAAACTTTTTACAATAAATTTTTCAACAAGTCCTTGTCCAAAATATAAATTTCTCTTCCCTTTATTTTTATTATATTTTCATCTGCCATATTTGATAATTCTCTCGAAAGGGATGGTCTTGTTGTTGCTAGAAAATCTGCTAGTTCTTCTCTCGTTTGATCTAAAATAATTTTGCCATCATTTTCTTCAATCAACAAATAATTTCCTATTTTTTGTCTTAGGGTAAATTGATTTGTTATTTGATTTTTTTGACTTAAAACAAGACATTTTTTGCTAATTAAATCTATATAATTTATCAAAAATGATTTTGGCATAGTTTCATTTATCAATTTTCTAAATTCTTTTATCACTATTAATTTTGATTTTTTTTGAACATAGGCTGAAAAATCGTAAGGCTCTTTTAGGTAAGCATAAACTTCTCCAAAAATTGCTTTTTGATTAAATGTTTGAATTATAGATCTTTTGCCATTTGCATCAAATTTTGCGACTAGAATTGAACCTTCTATTAAAAAATATAAATCTTCTTTTATTTCGCCTTGATTAAAAATATATGAGCCTTTTTCATAAATTTTTTCTTCAATTTTTATTTTTTCTTGTAAAATTTTTAAATCTTTTTCTGATAAATTTTTAAAAATTGGTATTTGTCTTAAATTCATTTTCCACCTCTACTAAAATTATATCTTTTATTAATTTTTTTCAAATTAAAAAGCGATGAAGTTTTTTCTCCATCGCTTTTTGCCTATAAAAATTTATTTCTTTTTGTATTAAAATCTAAATTTGATTCAAAAATTTCATCAATTTTTATATTATTTTCTTTTGCTAATGGTTCAATTTTTTCTAAATCTTCCTTATTGTATAGATAAACTGATACTCCACAAGCATGGCTAGCCTGTCTTGGCGTTGGCGCAAGGGTTGCTTTTATTTTTTCTTTTCTCAAAATTTCTAAAAGCTCTGTCGCAATCATTGCATTTTCTACTAGAATAAAATATTTCATTAGTCAAGCATTTCTATAAATGCACCAATTCTTGTTTTTAATTGTTCTGCATCTTCGTCTGTGTAGTCTGTTTCTATTCCAATGCAAGGAATATTTTCTTCTTTTAATCTTTTTTCTACAAAATATCCTTCTGTATCATAAATATTACAGAATTTAAGGTTGATGTCGATTACTCCATCGGCATTGTATTCGTGATATAGTCTGATTATATCATCAATTCTTGATGTATTTGGTGTAAAGCAAGCACAATTTATACTTCCCAAGTATCTTTGTGCAAGATTTTTAACTTCTGTATCCAAATCGCCTTTTGTTTCGTCTACTGGATTTTCTATATATCTAATTCCTGTGCACAATTCTTCTCCAACAACTGCTCCACCGTTTGTTTCAATTATTTGATGAAGTTTCCAGTTTGGAATTGAAAGTGGAGTTCCTGTAAGAAGAATTCTTTTTGTTCCTTTTTTAAATACAGATACGTTTTCTTTAACTCTTTTGTCAAGTTCATCGCATAGTTCATTTACTTTTTGTGTAAATCTTACTGGATCATCGAAAAATGAAATTTGTGTAATTAAAAGTGTATCTCTTCCTGAAATTGGAACATTATCTAATTTTCTAAAATCGTATAGTCTTTGCATTGCACGTCTTTTGTTATTTATCATTACAATTGCATCGTGCAAGCTTTCTGCTGTTACTTTATTTCCTGTTAATTCTTCTAATTTATCAATATATAATTTGATTTCTTTTTCCCATTTTTGGAAATCTTCGTCCCTTTTCATTTGTGGAATATCCATTATATACATTGGGGCATCTTCTACCAAAATTTCCCAAGCTTTTTTCTTGCCATCGCAAGTTGTTTCTCCAACAAATAAATCTGCTATTCTAAAAAATGGACAAGTTCTATCAAATCTTGCGCCAAGTGATGCTTTTATCAAAGGGCAAGTTGCTGTTGGCAATTTTTTCTCTCCACCTGGAACCCAAAATTGTGAGCCTGAGCAAAGTCCTGTAGAAATTCCATTTGCTGCCCAAACAACTTCTTCTGGAACGTGGATACAAAAACTTCCTATAACTTTTTGTCCATTTTTTTGAGCCTCAATCAATTCAGCAGGTCTAACTCCGTGAATGTCTGCTGTTACAGCATTAAAATAATCCATTTTTTCTGGTCTGTTTTCTTGTGATAAAAAAACATCCCCAAAAGCTTGTGGTAAAACTTCGCACAATAGATCGTGCTTATCAAGATCCATACTCAAATCGTCCCACATTTTATGATTTTTATCCATTTTATATCTCCTCATAAGTTATAATTTTATCCGCCTCATAGATACAGTTTTTGAAAGTAAAATCTGGATTTTTTGATTTACTTATTTTATAATTTTCGTAAACTTTTTTGTCGATAATATCGCTTATAGCAAATGGACAAGTTGCTTTTATAATTTTTCTTTTTATGTTTTTCTTTTTATATTTGGATTTTATATCCAATAAAAATGAAATCCTATCATCTAAGTTTTTAATAAATCTTATGTAAAATTCTAATTTATAAAGCAAAGTCCCACTAATATCACTTTCTTGTAAATCTTTTAATATCTGATTAATTTTTTCGATTTTTTCAATACTTTCAAAATATATTTTTTCGTCAAAATTTCTATTGTCCAATTTTTCAAGAAAATTTTTTAAATCTTTCTCATAAACAATTTTTTTGTCAGTGTTTTTTTCCAAATACTCATTAAATTTCTTGCAATAATCATCAAGAACAAAAAATTTTGAAGAATATATCAAGGGGCATTTTTTAGTTTTTAGATAGGCAATTGTTGAATTAATTGGATCACATATATTTTCTAATTTGTAGTAATCAAATATATAGCTATCAAGTCCAATAATTGGGTAAACAATAAAACCATAAGAGATCAAGAGAGCATCAAACTTATCTGAAAAAACTCCAACTACATTGTCATTTTCCATTTTTGCATAAATTGCATCCACATAGGCTTCTCTTCTCAAATCTTCTAGCTTTATGTTCATAAAATAGCAGCTCCAATCGCTCCCGCAAATCTGCCATCGGGATGGCTTTTTACATTACTATTAAGTTTTTCTTCCAAAGCTTTCATTATATATTCATTATTTGAAAAACCACCAGTAAGAAAATATCCATCAGTATCAGATTTTTTTTGAGCAAGTTTTGAAACTTTTGAAACAATAGAATTTATAACCCCGCTTGCAATATCTTCTCTTTTTGTTCCTTTTCCCATCAAAGAAACAACTTCAGATTCTGCAAAAACTGTGCAAGTTGAGGAAAGTTCTATGTCCTTGCCTTTCTTTGCCATTTGAAAAAATTCTTTCAAATCAAGACCAAGCCTGTTTGCCATAACTTCCAAAAATTTTCCCGTTCCAGCCGAACATTTATCATTCATCAAAAAATCCACAACCCTATCTTCGTTTTGGACAATTATTTTTGTATCTTGTCCGCCAATGTCGATTATAGTTCTATCTTTTGAACCCAAAAAATGTGCGCCCTTGCCGTGGGCAGTAATTTCTGTAATAATTTTATCAGCAAAATCTACGGCAATTCTTCCATAACCTGTAGCTGTTATATGACTTTCTTTTCTATCATATCCCAAATCTTCTAGCTTTTTGATTATTTTTCTGCCAGTTTCTTTGCTATTCCATCCGCTGCTTATAACTTCTTTATAAAGTATTTCATTTTTTTCATTATTTAGGACAACATACTTACTAGCTGTTGATCCAATATCTATACCAATATAATACATATTACCTCTCCAAATTATATTAACATAAATGAAAACTTTTTCAAAATTCGATTTAAAAATTTTTCCAAAATATTTAATTAAATTTTTAATTTCAAAATAAAAAATTCCCCAAAAAAATTTTTAAATTTTGGGGAAATATTTTTAAATGTATATAAATTTATTTTCTCAAAAGTTAGGAAAAAAGAGGTAAGAAATGAAAGAATTATTAAAAGTTGAAAATTTACATGTTTCAGTTGGAGATACTGAAATATTAAAAGGAATAAATTTAAAAGTTAATGCTGGAGAAGTTCATGTAATAATGGGATCAAATGGTTCAGGAAAATCTACATTTATGAACGCTGTAATGGCAAATCCAGTTTACGATGTAACAGAAGGAAAAATATTTTTTGAAGGAGAAGATATAACAGATTTAACAACTGACAAAAGAGCAAAAGCAGGAATTTTTATGTCTTTCCAATCTCCTGATGCGATTAATGGTGTAAAACTTAGAGATTTTCTAAAGCAAGCAAAAGAAGAAGTTACAGGAAAAAAACCCTCAATTTTAGGATTCAATAAAGAACTAAAAAAAGAAATGGATGATTTAAAATTATCTGAAGAATATGCAAACAGATATGTAAATGTAGGATTTTCTGGTGGAGAAAGAAAAAAATCTGAAATTTTGCAATTAAAAATTTTAAATCCAAAACTTGCTATGCTTGACGAAACTGATTCAGGACTTGATGTTGATGCGGTAAGAATTGTAAGCGAAGGAATAAAAAATTATTTAAACGAAGATAATGCTGTAATAGTTGTAACTCACCACAATGAATTATTAGAAAACATTGATGTTGATTATGTTCACGTTTTAAAAGATGGAGTAATCAAAGAAACATCTGATGCAAGCCTAATGGAAAAAATTGAAAAAGAAGGATATGAGTGGGTTTAATATGACAGAAAAAAAATTTGATGAATCATCCTTTAAGGATATTGATAGGGGTATTTATGATGTCATTGACAAATTTGAATACTCAGATATTTCCGACAAGGGTTTGAATAAAAAAATAGTTGAAGAATTATCAAAAAAGAAAAATGAACCAGAATGGATGCTAAAAAGAAGACTTCAATCTCTTTTGATTTTTGAAAAAACAGAAAATCCATCATGGGGACCAGATCTTTCTGAATTAAATATGGCAGATATAACAACTTATGTTAAGCCAAAAACTGACAAAAAAAGTAATTGGGATGCTTTGCCAGAAGAGATAAAAGATACTTTTGATAGGCTTGGAATTCCTCAAGCTGAGCAAGAATCTCTTGCAGGAGTTGGAGCTCAATATGACAGCGAGGAAGTTTATCATTCAATTCAAAAACATTTGTCAGATCAAGGAGTAATTTTTACAGATTTTGATACAGCTTTGAGAGAACATGAAGAAATTGTTCATAAATATTTTCAAAGAGCAATTCCTCCAACACTTCACAAATATGCAGCCCTTCACGGTGCAGTTTGGTCTGGTGGTTCTTTAATTTATGTTCCAAAGGGAGTAAATGTAGATATTCCTCTCCAATCTTATTATAGATTGAATGCTCCAGGAGCTGGGCAATTTGAACACACAATGATTATTGCAGAAGAAGGAGCAAAAGTTCATTTTATAGAAGGATGTTCTGCACCAAGATATAATGTTGTAAATCTTCACGCAGGAAGCGTAGAAATATTTGTTCACAAAGATGCTGAAGTAAGATTTTCTACAATAGAAAACTGGTCAAGAAATATGTACAACCTTAATACAAAAAGAGCGATCGTTGAAGAAAATGGTCAAGTTGAATGGATTTCTGGATCTTTTGGTTCAAAAGTTTCAATGCTTTATCCAACCACAGTTTTAAATGGCGAAGGAGCAAGAGCAGAATATACAGGAATTACCTATGCATCAAACGGTCAATATATTGACAATGGCTGTTCAATGATTCATAACGCACCAAACACTTACTCAACTGCTCTTACAAAATCCATTACTCAAGGAAATGGAAAATCTATGACAAGATCTTATGTAAAAATTGGTAAAAATGCTAAGGGATCAAAGTCAACTGTTGATTGTGAAAACTTGATGTTATCACGTGAGTCAAAATCAGATACAATTCCAACTCTTGATATTAGAAATGATGAAGTTGATTGCGGTCACGAGGCAAAAATTGGTTCTCTTGACCAAAAACAAATCTTTTATCTAATGAGTAGGGGGATTCCAGAAAACGAAGCAAAATCTATGATAGTAAGAGGATTTGCAGAGCCGGTTGCAAAAGAATTGCCTTTGGAATATGCAGTTGAGATGAACAATTTGATTGATATGGAATTGGAAGGAGCAAATGGCTGATGGAAAAAGTAAATGTAATGAGAGAGCCTACTTGGTCATACACCAAGCTAAATTATAGCAAAAAAGCTCCAAGTTTAAATGAAAATAAAGCTTATAAAAATTTTCAAAGCTCAAATAAAGAAAACAAATCTTTAGATGAAATTTTTAGTGAAAAAAATTATGGACTTTCAAAAGATTTCTTGATAGAAAATAAAGAATTTAATAATTTAGATATTTATAGGGATATTGATGGAGAAAAAGATTTAGAATTTATAAATTTAAATCTCGACGAAAATTCAAATCAATTGGTAAATAAAATTGATATAAATGCAAAAAAAGGATCAAAATCTTCATTTTTAATTAATTTTTCTCAAACAAAAGGAGAATCTTCTTACCTAAATTCTTTGATAAGAGTAAATCTTGAAGAAGATTCTTTTGTAAAATTGGTTGTTGTAGTAGATTTATTAGAAAATTCTCTTAATCTACAACAAATTTCATCAATTATTGGCGACAGGGCAAATTTTGATATTTCTTATATTGAACTTGGTGCAGACAAGTCTTATGTAAATATTAGAAATTTCCTTGATGGAGAAGAATCAAATCTTGAAGAAAATGGAGTTTATTTCAAACAAAACGAAGATTTTCTTGATATTGGTGCTTTTAACGATCACAAGGCAAAAATAACAAAATCAAATTGTATGTTTAATGGTGCCCTTAAAGGTAAAGCTGAAAAAAGATGGAAGGGTGTAGTTGATCTTAAAAGAGGTTGCGAACACGCTGATGGAAAAATTGGAGATTATGCAGTAATGCTAAGTCCAGATGCAATAAACAGGTCAGCTCCCGTTTTATTAAATGAAGAAAAAGATGTGGCAGGAGAACACGCTGCAAGCGTTGGAAGATTTGATAAGGCGATGTTGTTTTATATAATGAGCAGAGGATTTTCTAAAAGAAAAGCAGAAAGCTTGATGCTTGAAGCAAATTTTGCTCCAACAATTGATAAAATTGACCACGAAGAATTGAGAGAAAAAGTAAGATATAAAGTTCACACAATGAATACGAGGGATTAGATGGATATAGAAAAAATAAGAAAAGAATTTCCATTTTTGGACGAAAAAAATACTGGGAAAAAAGTTATTTATCTAGATTCTGCGGCAACTAGCCAAAATCCAATTTCAGTTATAAATGCTCAAGCTGATTATTACAAATATTCAAACGCAAACCCTCACAGGGGAGCTCACTTTTTATCTTGGAAGGCGACAGAGGCTTTTGAAAATACCAGAGAAAAGATAAAAGATTTCATAAATGCTGAAAGAAGCGAAGAAATAATTTATACAAGAAATGCAACAGAATCTTTAAATCTTATTGCATATTCTTACGCTTGTGATAATTTGAAAAAAGGCGATGAAATTATAATTTCAATTTTAGAACATCACGCAAATTTAGTTCCTTGGCAAAGAGTTTGCAAGGAAACTGGGGCGATTTTAAAATATGTTTATTTAAATGATGATTATTCTCTAAATTATGACGAATTAAAGGAAAAAATCACGGAAAAAACAAAAATTGTTTCAATCACAGCCTCATCAAATGTGACAGGAGAGATGACTGATCAAAAATTAATTACAAAACTTGCTCGTGAAGTTGGAGCAATTTCAATAGTAGATGCTTGCCAACTTGCTCCTCACAAAAAAATTGATGTAAAAGATTTGGATTGTGATTTTCTTGCTTTTTCAGGACATAAAATGTATGGACCAATGGGAATTGGAGTTTTGTATGGAAAGTATGATTTACTTGAAAAATTAAAACCATATAATCTTGGTGGAGATATGATTGAATATGTTTATGAGCAAGAATCTACATTTGCAAAACCTGCCCAAAAATTTGAAGCAGGAACCCAAGATGTAGGTGGGGTTGTAGGTCTTTCTGCTGCCATTGATTTTATGAATGAAATTGGCGTGGAAAATATTTATGAACACGAAAATAAACTTGCAAGATATGCCTATGATTTGATTAAAGACATTGATAATATAAAAGTATTTTTCCCAGAAAAAAGAAATACAGGATCAGTTGTAGCTTTTACTTTTGATGATATTCATCCACACGATGTTGCAACAATTTTGGATATGAAAGGAATTGCTGTAAGAAGCGGCCACCATTGTGCTATGCCACTTCACACCTACCTTGACGTATCTTCAACTTGCAGAGCGTCATTTGCCATATATAATACTAAAGAAGAAGTAGAATATTTTGCAAAAGAGCTTAAAAATGTAAGAAAGGTAATGGGACTTTAATGGACTTAAATGATGTTTATACTCAAGTAATTTTAGAAAATTCTAGAAATCAAAAGAATAAAAGGAATTTAGAAAATCCAGATATAAAAGAGCCAGGCCACAATCCTTCATGCGGAGATGAAATTGTTTTGGAATTAAAACACGATGGAAATGTAATAACAGAGGCAGCTTTTACAGGACACGGTTGTGCAATAAGCCAAGCTGCAACTTCTGTAATGTGTGATGAAATTGTAGGAAAAACAATTGATGAAGCAAAAGAGATGGCAAAAATTTATATCGGAATGATAAAAAGAGAAGATATAAGTGATGAAGATTTGGAAAAAATTGGAGATGCAGCAGCTTTCCAAAATATTTCAAATATGCCACAAAGAGTAAAATGCGCACTTTTATCTTGGAAAACTTTGGACGAAGTGATAGATAAAGATGTCAAATAATAATTTTTTCAAAGATTATAGGATTTTGGAATTTATAACAAGTGCAATAACTTTTGTGCTTTTAATAATTCTTACCATAATTCAATATATAAGTGACAAAGAATATTGGTGGATAATTTTATTAGCAAGCATATTAATGGGCGCAAACGCCTATGTAAAATATAAAAAATTTAAAGAAAACAAAAAGCATTCTTAGAAAAATCTAGGAATGCTTTTTAATTTAAAATTTTTCGAAATTATTTTCTATTAATTTTTCTATAACTTCTCCAACTCCTGCCTTATTATTCGATAAGGTTATATAGTCTGCGTGAGGTTTTAGGTAATCATTGGCGTTTTCCATTGCAACGGAAAATCCTGCCATATCTAGCATGGGAATATCGTTCATTTCATTTCCTATTGCCATAATTTCATCGATTCTAAATCCTAATTTTTCGCTCATTAATTTTATGGCATTTCCCTTGTTTGCGTTTTTGTTCATAACTTCAATTAAAACTGGAGCAGTTTTTGCGTAGTAATAATTTTCGTTTACAAAACTTGGCATATTATCCATGACTTTTTCTATATTCCAAGGCCATCCCATAACCAAAAATCTACCAAAATTTTTATCTTCATCAAAATCATCGTAGGAAATTTTTTGCAATTTTAATTTTGTAATAAAAGAATCAAATCTTGTCAAAATATTTGGATTTTTATGTCTTGTATAAAAACTATCATCATCCATGGCTGAAACTTGAACTTTAAAATTTTTCAAAGCCTTATCAAGATTGATTAAATCTTTTGGTTTTTGAAAAACTCCTGTTATGACTTCTTTAGTGTAGTTGTCAAAAATATATGATCCGTTTTGGGAAATTGAAAAATGACCTTCGTGTTCTAGGTCGAGTTCTTTGACATAAGGAAGAATTCCAGAAAATGGTCTGCCACTTACTAGAGCTATATGTGCTCCTAATTTTTTTGCTTTTAATATCATTTCTTTATTTTTTTTTGGAAGACGTCTTGTATTTGTAAGCAAGGTTCCGTCTATATCAATTGTTATTAGCTTAATCATATTTTGATTATATCATATTTTTTTGAAATTTCTTATTTTTATTAAGTCTTTTTTTATGCTATAATTACAAGATGAGAAGGAGATATTATGAAGTTTAAAAGATTTTTAACAACGATTATGGTGGCATTATTTGTATTTTTTTCTTCAAATGCCTATTTAAATAAATTACAGGATAAAAAAAATATAGATAATTATGGGGCTGAGGCTGCTGAAAATAATAAGGGGAAAAAGGTTGATAATGAAATTCTTGTGCTTTTGGTTGGAGTTGATGCAAGTAAAAATAAAGAAAATCCTGAGCCTACAAGGACAGATACAATTATGCTTTGTAAAATAAATTCTGAGACGGGAAAAGTTGATATTTTATCAATTCCTAGAGATTCTAGAGTAAAGGTTAGAGATGAATTTACAAAAGTAAATCACGCTCATGCTTATGGTGGAATTGAACTTACGTTAAAAACTTTAAGAGATTTTTTGGGCCTTGATATTGACTATTATGCAGAAATAAATTTTGAGGCTGTTGTAAATATAGTTGATGAAATTGGAGGAGTAAATTACAAAGTTCCTGAAGGAGTAAGACTTGATGAAGGAAATACACATATAAGACCGGGAATGAATAAAATGAACGGACAAGATGTATTAACTTACTTGAGAGCTAGAAAAATTTACCAAAATGCTGACCTTGGTAGGGTTAATGCTCAACAAGAATTTATGAAAGGAATCATAAATGAATTGGTAAAGAAATCAAAAACAATAAATATGACTTCCTTGGTTGAATCTTATTTTAAAGATGTAAAAACAAATTTGCCTTTGGGAACTATGATTGATTTTGCTAGCAAAATGTCTAATTTTTCTTCAGAAAAATGTAAAACTTATACTGTTCCAGGAAATCCACAATATATTGATGGAGTAAGCTATTATATTCCTAATTACGAAGAAACTTGGAAGATAATTGATAAAGTATTTTCAAAATATAAATTAAAATCTTGGAAAAAAGAAGATAGCGCTTATTGGGAATATCAAAACTATACTTACACTAACGATAATGAAAATTCAAATGAAGATTATCAAAATTCAAATAGTAATGAAGAAGACGAAGAATATTTGGATGAGGATTATGAAGATTTGAACCAAGAAGACGAAGAAAATACAGAAGATGAAAATTATTTCGATGAAGATGTGAATAACCTTAATGAAGATAATTAATAGGTGGGAAAATGGACGAGAAAAGAAGAGAAAGAAAAGATGAACATATTGAAAATTATCTTAGAAGTGAATTTAAGTCAAAAACATTATTAAACAACGTTTATGTGGAACATAATGCCCTAAGCAATGTAAATTTTGATGAAATTGATACATCAATAGAATTTATGGGAAATAAAATTTCTATGCCTGTGATGGTAAATGCAATGACAGGTGGAACTGAAATAAGTGAAGATATAAACGAAGATTTATCAAATATTTGTAGAGAATTAAATATACCAATGGCTGTTGGAAGCGAATCCATAGCCATAAAAGATAAAGATTCAAGAGAGTCTTTTTCCCTATTAAAAGATAAAAATGTAATAAAAATTGGAAATCTCGGTTGGGAAAATAAAATCGAAAATTTTGAATTTGCAAAAGATTTAATAGGAGCATCTGCTATGCAAGCTCACTTAAATATTGCCCAAGAGCTAGTAATGGATGAAGGAGAAAGAGATTTTTCTAAAAATTTTGAAAATTTGGCAAATATTAGCAAAAATATTTCAGTGCCTTTGATTGTAAAAGAAGTTGGCTTTGGAATGAGCAAAGAAGTAGGTCAAAAACTTTTAGATATTGGCGTAAAATATATTGACGTTGCAGGAAAAGGTGGCACAAATTTTATAGAAATCGAAGATATGAGAATATTTGACAAGGATTATTCAGAGTTTTATTCATGGGGAATACCTACAGCGAAATCAATTCTTGATGTAAGAAGTTTGTCTGATGATTTTTTCTTAATAGCAAGCGGTGGAATAAGAAATTCGAGTGATGTTTGTAAATCTCTAATAATTGGAGCTGATATGTGTGCGATTTCTGGAGAAGTTTTGTCATTTCTACTCAGAGGCGATTACGATTATGCAATCAAATATCTTAAAGAATTAAATACAAAAATAAAAATATTTATGGCTCTAGTTGGAGTAAAAAATATAGAAGAATTAAAAAAAGTTCCATATAAATTAACAGGAAGATTAAAAGAATTAGTAGATGAAAATTAATTTAAAAAAAATTAATAAATTAGTATAAAGGAGAAAATTATTTCTCCTTTTTTATTTTTAATTTGGGTATAAAAATAATGTAATATTTATTATAGAAAGGAGAAGTATGTTAGGGGATATTTTATTGGCTCTGTCATTTACGCTTGCATTTATATGTATAGTTGCTATAATTTTTACTGATAAAAAAATTTTATTTACCCTTATAGCAATAGCTTTATTTATATATTTTTACAAGTCAAATCTTGACAGGGGCGAAGCAGATATGATGACAATAATAGCTTTTATATCGGGCATTTTGTTACTTGCTATTGAGCTATTTGTACCTGGTTTTGGTATTATGGGAATTTCGGGTATTATTTTAACGACATATTCGCTAATGGATAGTTTTGATAATTCCCTATTTGGAATTTTGATTTTACTAATTACTGCGGCATCAATTTTTTTGAGTGTAACAATTTTTGTAAGATTAGGATTTTCAGCAAATTTATTTGACAAGGCTGTTCTTGTTAATACTCAAACTAAGGAAAGAGGATATAATTCCAAAAAAGATTATACATATCTTTTAGGAAAAAAAGGAAAAACGATAAGTATTTTAAGACCTACAGGAAGAATTACAATTGATGGAAAAATTTATGATGGAAAAACTTATGGAGATTTCATCAAAAAAGATGTAGGAATAGAAGTTGTAGAAATAAAAGATGGACATATTTATGTTAAGGAGGATATATAATGCCGATAATAATACCAGCTTTAGTAGTAATTTTTTTAATAGTATTTTTGACACTTGTGCCAATTGGTTTGTGGATTACAGCAAGATCATCTGGAGTGCCAGTTTCAATGGGCTCACTTGTTGCAATGAGATTTAGAAGAATTAATCCAAGTCATATAGTTTATGCCTTGATTAAATCTCATCAAGCAGGAATTCAAATTTCAAGTTCTGATTTGGAAAGTCATTTTCTATCAGGAGGAGATGTAAACCAAGTTGTAGATGCCTTGATTGCAGCAGAAAGAGCAAATATAGATTTAAATTTTCAACAAGCAGCAGCAATGAATCTTGCAGGAAGAAATGTTTTTGAAGCCGTTCAAGTTTCTGTAAATCCAAAAGTAATAAATACACCAACCATAGCAGCCGTTGCAAAAAACGGAATTGAAGTTAAAGTTATTGCAAAAGTTACAGTAAGAGCAAATATTGAAAGACTTGTAGGAGGAGCTGGCGAAGAAACAATTATAGCAAGAGTAGGCGAAGGAATTGTAACAACAGTTGGTTCATCAGACACACACGCAGAAGTTTTAGAAAATCCAGATAATATTTCACAAACAGTTCTAATGAAAGGACTTGATAGCGGTACAGCTTTTGAAATTCTTTCAATAGATATTGCAGATGTAGATATAGGGCGTAACGTTGGAGCAGAATTACAAAGAGATCAAGCAGAAGCAGATAAAAATATTGCTCAAGCAAAAGCAGAAGAAAGACGTGCCCAAGCTATAGCACTTGAACAAGAAAACAGGGCAAAAGTAGTAGAAGCCCAATCAAAAGTTCCACTAGCAATAGCAAGAGCTTTGGAGAGCGGAAATCTTGGAGTTTTAGATTATTATAATATGAAAAATATAAACGCCGACACACAAATGAGAAATAAAATATCAGAAACTGATAGCAGAGATGAAATTTAATGGCAAAAGATAATTTAAAAACCAAGTTTTATAAATTTATTTACCTTCTCGATAAGGAAAATAATAAAGAAGAAGGAAAAGATACACCAGATTTTGATACTTGGTTAAAAGAATTAAAAAAAGAAGAAAATAATAATCTAAAAAAACAAAAAAAATTTAAAAAGAAGATGACATTTGGACAAGCCATGTCATCACTTGCAAAAGATACAAAAAATAAATCCAATAACAAAAAAACATACACAAATGATTATCAAAGATTTGAAAGAAAAAATCAAGAATCTTACAATGAAAAAAAAGTAAGTGAAAAAAAATTATACAAAAAACCTAAACAAATTTCAAAAAATCAAATCGAAGATTATTGGAAAGAAAATGAAAAAATAAAATTAGAAAAAAATGAATAAAAAAAGGCGATTATCTATTCAGAAATAATAGGAAAGCCAAAAGCAAAAAGATGAGAAATTCGAAAAGAATTTCTCATCTTTTTTATGTTAATTAGAAATGATATTTCATTTTATCTTTGAATTCTATTAACACTCTATACAAATTTATTGTTAGTTTCTAAATCGTTCAAGTGTTGCATGTAATTCTGTAATATTTCACACATAAAAGTATGAAAAAAAATAACTCGATAATTAACAAAATTATTTTGATTTTAATATTGACAACAAAAGCAGCAAGATAATAAAATATAATAAAAATAATATTTTTAACAAACTTATCGGGGGGGGTAAAGCGAAAGTATTAAAACTAAATATAAAGTTACATAAAATAAGTTTGTAAACTTTATACAATTTAGTTACTTATTAAGTTTGAAAATATAAATAAATAGGAGAAAAAAAATGAATAAGAAAAACAAAAATATTTTTAGAGGAATTTTTTTGTTGGCGTTTATCATGTTAAACTTAATTTTTTCAGGAAATAAAGTTTTTGCGGTAAAACATGTAGCTCACGAAAAAGATCCTAACAATGTCTATCTAATAGAAAATAGACAAAACTTTTTGAGAGTTGTAACGGGTTCACCAGATGATAAAACACAAGCTGGAAATTATGAACCAACAGCACTTGGAGCAGCTGATTGGAGCTTATGTCTTCAAAAAGGTAAGGCATATCCAAATTTTGATCCAGCAAAGCCTCCACACTTTAGCCAGTTGTTTTTTGATGAAGATGATTTATTAAGATATTTTCAAAATCCTGGGAATCAATATATAGGTTTATATACTATGCAAGAAAATGTTAGTCCTGATGATTTTGTCGATGCGATTAAGGATGCTAATAAGGCAGGGCATACTCCTGATACAGAAGATTCATACACTGTGTATATTACAGCAAAAAATTTGATGTATCTTTTTGCTCAAGATCCTGAAAATATTGCAAATGGTCAGAGGGCTTCTTATTATTCAGTAATTCAAGATGAATTATGGCATTTTATAAACTCTCAACAAAGATCAAATTGGTCTAATTAGATTACAAAAGATAAAGCAAATAGAGTAAGAGCAATAATTGATAAGCATTATGGGAAAGATGATTTAATACCAAGATATATACAAGCAACTATTGATGTTTATAGATCTGCTTGGTGGGGTGGAAAAAAAGGTGTACAAAATACTGCAACTTTGCGTATGGATTACCTTAGAGAAAAAGTTGAGTTTGAAAAAGTAAATGAAAACAATGTAAAGCTTGGGGGAGCTGAGATAGAAATAACCAAGCTGGAAAGTGAAAAAGTAAATATATATGATAATCACGTAAAAGATCCTGAAGAAAATTATAATAAAACATTTACAACAATAGCAGATAAAAATCACTTTATTGATATGCGTGAGGGTGTTTATAAATTCCACGAGAAGAAAGCGCCAAATGGACATAAAACAGTCCCAGACTTCAAATTCAAGGTTACTGTTGACAAAGGAATAGAATTAATAGATCCAAGCACAGAAGTTCAAAAACTCGTAAAAGTTAATGGATTTAAACTTATAATCAAAGACGAATTAGAGATATTTGAACATGATGTAAAGAAAGTTTCTTTTACTAAATATGGTATAAATTATAAGCTTGCAAAAGGTGCTGAGCTTGAAATTTATGAAAAAGATACAGACAAAAAAGTAGCTCAATGGACAACTGATGGAAAAAATAATTGGGAACTAACACTTCCAGCTGGTAAGAGATATAGATTTCACGAAAAGAAAGCACCAGCAGGTTGTAAACTTATAAAGGATTTTGAATTTACAGTTCATAAAGAAGAAGGAAAAGCTACAGAACTTCATGATGTAGATACTTCAAAAGTTTACTTGAATGGTTCTTCAGTTATTGTAATTGATGAGGAAAAGCCAAAGAAAGAAATACAAATCGAAAAACTATCTGATGATAGTAAAGCTTTAGCAGGTGCTGAATTTGAACTTTATATCAAAGGGGAGCCTTTACCAATAAATAAATGGACATCAACTACTGACATTAGAAAAACGCAAGTTTACCCAGGTGTAGTTTATACAATCAAAGAAACAAAAGTCCCAGAAGGTAAAAAATATAAAAAAATTGCTGATTTTGATTTTTCAGTTGAAGATAATGGAAACATAAAACTAGAAGGAAACCCAGCAGATGTAAAAGCAACTGGAAATAAACTTTCAATAACAAATACTTATCCAGAAAAATTCAGAGTAGGCTTTGCTAAGAAAAAATCAATTTTAGATCCTACTTTTTTGACTGATGCAAGATTTGAAATCCATGATGAAAAAGGAAATGTAGTTGAAAAATGGTGGACTGTAAACAAAATAACTCATTTTGAAATAAAACCAGGAAAATATACTGTAAAAGAAGTAGTAAATCCTAAAGGATATGAAGAGATTAGTGATTTTGTTTTTGAATTGAAAAAAGACGGAACTTTCATTATAGAAAATTATGACAAGATAAAAACCGATGGAACAAAAACAGGAGTAGTATTAACACAAGCAACTTCAGATGCCAATCAATGGGAAGGTTCAATACCACTTGTGACTATGGTGGATAGGCAATTAAAAGAAAAGAAGGTAACTATCTCAAAAATAAATGAAAATAATGAAAAAATTTCTGGTGCAAGACTTGAAATTTGGAGATTTAATGGTACCACCACCACCACCACCACCACC
>OKEM01000095.1_pt1 | contig 20617 bp, 3 predicted proteins | sample 1610791 | NCBI WGS metagenome assembly OKEM01 (sample SAMN04436686, study PRJEB24849) | human gut metagenome | biome: human gut; feature: NICU; material: stool | host: Homo sapiens | place: USA: Saint Louis, MO | collected 2010-07-27
GATTTTACAATAAAGCTATCATATAAAGAATTATCTGATTTGATGAGGTTTGCAGATATATTATGTAGGTCATCAAAAGATGAACATAAAAATTTATCATTAAAGATAGTAAGCCTTGTATATGAGTTTAAAGAACTTTTAGAGGATAAATTTATAAAATTAAGTATTATAAATGTCTTAACTAAATTAGGTAACTTTCCTTCTATAAATTTAGTTGGAATTAAAGACGAGATTACAGGGATAGATGAGATTGATTTGGACTTAATAATTAAAAGATTATATAATGAGTCTCCAATTAAGGAAATTTTTACTGATGAACAGCTTAAAATATTTAATGAATTACAGACTAATAATCATTTTAGTTTTTCTGGTAGTACATCATTTGGAAAATCATTTATTTTTGAAGCATTTACTAAATATTTAATAGAAGAACATAATCAGTCAGATAACATAGCATTTATCGTTCCGACAAAATCACTCATAAATCAAGTTTCTTATAAAATTAGAAAATTAGTAAAATCACATAGCTATAAGGTTATAAATTCGCCAGAAATACCTAAAGTGATAAAAAGGCAAGATGGTAAATATATTTTTGTTTTTACGCCAGAAAGGTTAATTGCTTACTTTTTAGATACAACTAATCCTAAAATAGATTATTTATTTGTAGATGAAGCACATAAATTATTAAGCATAAAAGATATTAGAACACCATTAATGTATCATGCTTTAGTTATGGCAAAAAGAAAAAGTATAAACATATTTTTTGCATCTCCAAATATTCCTAATCCATCAGTTTTTTTAGAATTAGTAAACAATACTCCAGATGAAAGCTATGCAGTTAAAGTTGAATCAGTATCTCAAAATAGATTTTTTATTAATTGCCACACAGACTCTAGTTATATGATTAGTGATTTTGGAGAAGATATATTATTTCCAAAATTAAATTTTTCTGGAAATGTTATTACAGATTTAGGTATTATTTTAAATACTTTTTCTAATGGAAGACAAAGTATAGTTTATTGTAATACTATAGAAAAAACGATATTAACAGCATTTGAATTTGCAAGAACTTTGGAAGAAGTGAGAGATGAAAGTATAGATAAACTAATTGATATAATAAATGAAAAAGTTCATGATCAGTACTATCTTAAATATTGCTTAAAAAAAGGAATTGCGTATCATTTTGGAGGAATTCCAGAAGAAATAAAAATAAGAGTTGAAGAGTTATATAAATTAGGAGTTATAAAAATCATTTTTTGTACTTCAACTCTATTAGAGGGAGTAAATTTGCCAGCAAAAAACATTTTTATTTTAAGTGAAAAAATTGGATTATCAAATATGAATGAAGTCGATTTTTGGAATTTAGCTGGAAGAGCAGGTAGATTAAGCAAAGACTTAGCTGGAAATATATTTTGTGTTAATCTCTATAATCAACAAGGTTATTGGAATGATGATAGAAAACTTAAAATTCTTAGAGATAAAAACATAGAGGAAACAAAACCTATTATACTAAGAAAGAATAATAAGAATTTGTATAAGAATATAGCCAACTATTATACGAGGAAAGATTATACCAACAAAAGATTGTCTGAAGATGATAAAAAAATCATAGAAATGTACGGTAATATTTTACTATACCATGATACAGTGAATAGCGATTCTGTTTTGAAAGATAGATTTATAGATTCAGGAAATAATTCTTTAGATGTTTTAAAAAAAATAAGAAATGAAAATTCTGTACCTGGAAATATCTTAGCCGAAAGTATAGATATAGATTTAGAGATTCAAAATAGAGTCTTTAACGGTAATAAAGAGAAATTGCCTACAGAAACTACTTATGAAGGATGTTATAAAGTTTTAAGATTATTATGTGGAGAATATGATTGGCTTAGGACTGAAAGTAAGGGGAATAACCCTATGCTACGAAGTGAAGAGCAATTATCTTATTATGCCACACTAATGGAGGGTTGGATAAATTCTAAACCGTTAAAATATTTAATTCAAAAAAACTACCCCGCCAAGCAAGGTAGTTTGTTTTTTCTTATTATATTTTATTCTTTAGCCCTTACAAATTTTACACCAACTCCTATCATTAGTAGGCCTAGTAGTAGGATTAGGTAGATTGTTGCGTCGCCGGTTTTTGCCATGGCGTCTACTCTTTTGCTTAATCTGTTGTTTCCTCCTTTTGGGCCTGGGGTTGTTGGTTTGTAGTTTTTAACTTTTATTGTTTTATTTGATGAAGTTTCTCCAATTGTAAAATCTACTGCGTCTAATTCTGGAATGTAGCCTTGTGGGGCTTTGGTTTCTATTAGTCTGTAGTCGCCGTAAGGGAGATTTTTTGTTTTAAATTCTCCGTTTTCGCCACTTGTTAGGGTGTAGACTTTTCCGTTTTCTTCCAAGTCTTTGTAGCCATCTTTGGTTTTTTCTTGAACTTTAAAGATAGCACCTTTAAGTGGATCGTTGTTAGTTCCGTCGATTTTTTGGAATGAGAAATAATTTTCTGGTTTGTCTTTTTCGTTTAAAAGCTCAATACTTCCTGATCTTTTAAATTCACTTTCTTTTCCGACGTTTTTTTCATAACCTTTTAGAGGTTTTGTTTCTTTGAACTTTACCTCTTCTTCTAAGCCAAATAATTTAATTTGACCTTTTTGGTCTGTGAAAATTTCTGTTATCTTCCCATTTGGGGAGTAGGTCAATTGTTCATTGCCCTTGTCGTCCTTAATTTTGTTAAATTTAAGAATCTCGCCCTTTTTATTTATCACATTAAAACCAACTCCTTCAAGGACTTTTGTTGTATCATCCTTGTCCCTTTTTGTAAGAGTTAGGGTATCAGGAGCTTTTTTTGGATAAATTGTGAGAGGATTTTCAGTGTTTTCGTCAATGATTGCTAGGAAAGGAATGTATGGTCTTGATGGATCATTTGATCTATATCTTAAAAGATATACGCCCTTTTCCAAGCCTTCAATTAAAGCAAAAGCCATCCCATTATTTTCTTCTGATTTTTTAGAAGTTTTCATCTCTCCCAAATCTTTTGAAATTTCCTCATCATACTTGTCCTTATAAGAATTTATAAGCTCAAGTTGTTTTTCTGGTTTTTCGATATTTTCGATTTTACCATCAGGTACTTTCCAATAATCAACATAGTCAACTACGATTTGTTTGGAATTTTCATCGGTATAATTTGTATTAATTCTTAGGCTATTTCCGCTTTCAGCATAAGCCAAAAGAGGAGCAACTAGCTGTAATATTACCATAAGAAATATGGAAGATATTAAATTTTTATTGAACTTTTTCATAGTAACTCCTCTATTTAGTTAATATTATGCTTGTTCTTTGTTAGCTTTCATTTTGTAAGCTGCAAGTCCCATAATCATAAGACCAGCTACTACAAAGATGATTGATCCAATTCCACCTGTTTGTGGGATTGTTACTTTCTTATTCTTTACTTGTAGACCATAGCCAGCTTTTGTGTCAGCTTTGTTGTATTGAAGTTCAGCATCTGTTCCTGCATAAGAACCTTTTTCTACTGTAAAGTCAACATCTGAAATTTTTGCATAGTCTTTTGGAGCTGTTTTTTCTTCTAGTTTGTAGCTACCATATTCAAGACCTGAGATTTCAAATCTACCTTGTGCATCAGATACTAATAATACTGCATTTGTTGATGTATCTTCCCATTTGTAATTTTGAGCGGCTGCTTTAAATGCTTTATTATAATCATCTTGAGCTGTATCTATTGCTGCTCTCTTTTCGGTATCAGTTTTTTGTTCTTCTGCTGTCAAATCATTAAATGCTTTTACAGCTTCATCTAATGCTTTTTTCTTTTCAGTTAAATCAACATTTGCTGCATCTTGTTCAGTAGATGTTTTTGCAACTAAATATTTACCTTCAGCGTTTTTAACGTAGAATTCTGCGCCAGAAAGTCTTTCTAAGTCTGTTGCTGTCTTTTCTTTATCATTTGTTTTTACAAATTTCTTACCACCAACTACAACTTTTGGAGATGTAGGATTAAGTGGGGTTGGATTTTCTGATCTGTGGTTTACTACTGTTATAGTTCCATCTTCAGATTTTTTATATTCTGCATCTGAACCTGATGTAGATGCTATTTCTTTTGCAATATATTCTTTTGTGTCATCAAGGTATTGCCATTTATGACTTCCACCATTTTCTTTATCATATCCAATTGTAGCTGTAGCACTAAATTTATCTTTATAAGCTTTAAATGTAGGATCCTCTTTATTGCCGTTTGGAGCAACTAAATCATCTGCTGTTACTTCTTTACCTGTATTTGCATCTATAAGTTTAAATGTTGCACTTTCACCTTTTGCCCAAACACCATCGTCCCAAGTCTTTTTAACTTCTAGTTCACCATTTTTAGGATTTGTTGGTATTGGTGTTGTAGATTTGCTTGGATTGTTTCCATAGTGGAACATAACGTTGTTTGATTCTGGAATGTCTGCCATAGCGTCTTTATTAACTTTTGCTGTATATTGTAAAAATACAGTTACTGCACTAGCTTGACCATTGATTTTTTTAAGACCAGATTCTTTTAGGTTTATTACAAAACCATTACCATCTTCAGTTTTTTCATAGTCAGTTGCATCAAATTCTGTCAATGCACCGTTTCCAACTTGATATTTTATTACTACATCTTTACTATAAGTTAGACCTTCGGTCATCTTATCGTCCCATTTTGCTGTTGCAAGTTTGGAATCAGCAGGGATTTCTGTTTTTACTTCGTATGGTATTGTCTTACCAATTTCAGCTTTTGCTGTTTCTTTTGTTTTTGTATAATTTTCGTATTTTGCACCTTCTTGTGCCCCTGCTTGTGCAGTATCAAAACCTTCTGCATGTGCTAAATCGTTAGCAGTAGTATTTGTTGTTGTGTTATCCTTTTTACCAAAGTTCTTATCAATTTGTGGTTTATTTTCAGTATTTTTTGGATAAACATGAGCTTTTAAAACAGTACCTTTTGAGTTAACTAATGGAAGTGTAATTTCAACTGGTACTGCTTTTGATGCAGTTATTATTGTTCCATCTGCTTTTTTGTAAGTTGTTTTTGAAGTGATTTCATCGATTTCAAATTTACCTTTTAAAGTAGAAGTTTTAAATTCGATTCCTGTTGCAGTTGTAAGTCCACCTACTGCCTCATCAACATTTTCTGTTGCTGCTAATGGGTCAGCTGGTGTTAACTTATCATTTGCACTAGCTTTAACATATTTACCAGCCATTGCTTTTTCTGCAGCTGTAGTTCCGTAATCTTTTGCAAATTTAAGTGCAAAGTATACTCCTGCTACTTCGTGTGCAGAATGTCCTTGTGTCAGATTTTTTAATAAGTCTGCAGTTCCTTGAGTACCATCATACTTATCTTCTGTAATTTGAGCCCAATCTTTTAATTCTTGCTCCTTCATCATCAACTTGTGAAGTGTAACCGTATTAGTTACTGCATTATCAGCTTTTGAAATGTTTTCATCATCAGCTGCACTAGCATTTACAAAAGGTGCTGCAACTATTCCGAACACCATTGCGAATGCTGTTAAAAATGACAAAATTTTGTGTTTCATAATTTTCTCCTTTTTATTTTTTTGTCAATTTGCCTTGATATGTTTTGGCTTTCGCCTTATCAATTATGTATAATCTGTATTTCAAGATTTATACTAGAAACATTCCTACATTTATAATAACCCAAGCTTGCAAGAAAATTTTATTTTTCTTGCAAGTTATTATTAGGTTTATTACCGAAAATTTTTAGACATCTTATACTATAAGTTTATCTTTTCTTTTTGAATAGGTCAATACTGCGACAAACATTATTATTAGTCCTAGGATTGTGTATCCTATCCAAACTCCAGGCCCTCCTGTGTGAGGATATTCTGCCTTTTTGTTTGTTACTAAAATTCTATTTGCATCTGAATTTTCTTTATTTTTATCTTGAATATTCAAATCAATTTTAGAAATCTTATTGTCCTTCTTATCCTTATATATTATTTTACCATTTTCTACATCAAATTTGAAGACTATTTTTTCAACAAGTGCGTAACCTTCTGGCGCTTTTGTTTCGACAATTTGGTATTCGCCATTTGGAATTTTTTCAAATTCAAATTGACCTTGGGCATTGGATGTAACTTTCCATTTATCTTCTTCTTTGTTGATTTTTGGCAAAAATTCTGTTCCGTCTTTTGTTAGTGCAACGAAAATGCCCTTATCATTTTTTCTACGAATTTCAAATTCTGCTCCAGCAAGTGCCTTGTCAGGTTTATCTGCGTCTACTTTTTTGAAGTAGATGTCTGGGTTTTTGATATTGGCGATGTCTAATGTTATTAGATTGACGTCACGGTCTAGATATTTACCGTCGTACTGTGTCATATTGACTTTGTTATCGCCCGCTGTTATTTGCGTTGCATTTTCTAGATATTTATCTAGGACTAGTTTTGTGTCATTTTTGCCAAATTCTACTTTGCCACTTGTTTTATTGATTGTGCCGATTTGGTAGGTTGCTTTTGCTCCTATTCTTCCTTCATCTTTGTATGGCATATCCACAATAAATTGATAGTATTTTTCTTTTTCTTCTTGTGGGGTTTGTCCTTGTTCTGATCCTACTGGTTTATTTTTATCTTCTTCCTTGTATGGAGGTGTGATTCTTAAGGTCAAGTTTGGACTATCTCCGCTGTTGATTTCAACTTTATAAGAAGTATTGTCTTTATTTCCTATCTGATTTGCTCCATCGCCTGCTACTAATCTTACTTTTGTATTTGCTTGACTTAGTTTTAGTGATGGGTCTGTGGATTCTAGGATTAGTTTTGTTTTCTTTATGTCGCTTGGTTTTGCTTTGATGGTTATTTTTTGTCTAAATGTTTTGTTTTCTTTGTCTATTCCGATGATTTCTGTGTCAAGATTTTCTGGCTTTTCGCCATTTTGTTTGTAGCTTATATTTTCTACAGTTTTCATCTTGTCATTTGTATCATCGAATGAGTTTAGCCATTTGACTTTACCATCTCTTGTTACTTCAAGTTTCCAAACTGCGTCAGATTTGGTGTAGCCTTTTGGAGCTTTTCTCTCTGTTAGAGTATACTTTCCTGCTGGAAGATTATTAAATAAGATTGTTCCATCTGCTTCTACATTTCCTATATTTCCTGTATACTTATCATCATTATCTTTTTCTAGTAGGAACTCTGCTCCTTCGATACTTTGTCCATTTTCGTCAGTTTTTCTTACTCTTATTTCTGCTTTCTTGTAGTTTTCTATGATTTGTTTATTGTTTTTTATTTCTACAATATTTCCTTTTTCATCTACTTTGAAAGAAGAAACTTCTTTTGTTGGCAAGTCGTAGTGTTCATCATCAGGTGTGACGGTTTCTATAACTCTGTACTCACCTTCGGATAATCCTTCCCAAGAGAATACTCCGTTATCGTCTGATATTCTTGTTGAATTTTCTACTTCATCCCATGATGAGCCGTTTTGTTTTTGGAGTTTGAATGTTGCTCCTTTTAAAACTCTTCCTATGCCTAAATCTTTGAGCGATTCTGGATTTTCGCTTGATTGGTCTACTACATTTGATAAAACTCCGCCGTCAATTTTTACAAATTCTATTTTGTTTTTGAAGTTTAGAAGTTTTAATTCTTTGTTAGCATCTCCAATCGCTCCAGGATTAAAGAATTCTGACCAGGTTTCGAAGTGATCTGTGTGTGTTCGTACGTTGCCATAATAGTCATACTTATTATATACCGCTTCTGATCTTGTCTCTAGTGATTTGGCTTCTCCTTCCAATTCTCCTTTGATTTCTATTACGTAGGTTGCATTGTTTGGATAGTCATTTTCATTAAGTACATCATTCAATACGATTTTATCGGTTAGTGTATTGTCTTTAGTAACTTTATAATATTTATACGTTCCAGTGTAAGGATCATATTCGTAAGTGTCATAACCCTCATAGTATTGAACTTCTGTGTAAACTCTCCTAGCATATACATCATAGTCATATTTCGAATCGCTTACTAATTGTAAGTTATCTTCGTTTATATCGTAAGAATCTGGCAAGTCTCCATTTTGCCATTGAGTTTTATGACTTCCTGAACCAGTTTTAACATAGGTTTTTACTGATAGCTTATCATTTATCTTGATATATTTATCTGTTGTAAATGTTAAATTCTTATTCCAAATATTACTGTTCCAAGGATTTAGATAAAGTATTGCTGTAAAGGTCTTTTCATCTGGATCAAGTCTTAGCATATATGATGATATAGCTGTATCTGGATTTTGGTATCCATCGTATCCATTCTTATCGTTCCAACCTCTATAGTTTATATTTATAGAATCTGAATAATGATAATCTTTATTTGTTTTATCGGTGTTATCTCCTATGTTTACATCGACTGTTATGTCTTGTGTATGGTCTACAACTCTTCTGTCTGGGAAGATTTGCATAAACATTGACATAAAGTCTGGTCTGTAGTCGCCTACGTATTTTGTAAAGGTATAGGTAATTGATGTTCTATCAGGATTTATTTTTGCCTCGGCAAGTTTTCCTGCAGGACCGATTATATCAAATTGTGAATCTGGATTCTTTCCTTTATTATCATTATCTTTAAATATTCCATCTAAGTCTATATTGTCTGAAAAATCAATTGTGAAATAATCTCCAGGTCTAATTTCTTTATTAGGATCGATTTTAAACTTAAGGTTTGCAATCATTCCTTCAGCCTTGTTTGGATATACAGTTGTTTTATTAGGTATATCAGCTGTTGAAATTAATTCTTTTTGATCTCCATCAAAGGTTATATATTTTGAAACATCTTCTTTTCTTGCTGGAGTTTCGCCCCAATCTCCTCCTCCAAGAGTGATTAACTTTTTCTTGGTATCTAGGATGTAGCCGTTTATTGTTTTTCTTTCTTTTAACCAATAGTAACCATAAGGCAAGTCTTTGAATGAAATTTCTCCATTTTCATCTGTTATTCTTTCTTCTCCAACTTGTGTTTCGTTTTCGTCGGTTTTGTGAAGGGTGTATTTTACATTTGCAAGTGGCATGTTATTTTCGTCAACTTTTTTGATTTTAAATTCGCCCTTGCCTGGTTTTTCGTTTACTATCTTACCAAGTGTTCCAATGTTATCATCGGTAACTTCTTTTTCAATGAAATCATCTCCAACTTTGTCGTAGATATAGATTTTACCTTCTAGAACTTTGAATTTCTTGACTGGACCATTTACTTGCATGAAGCCTTCTGGTGCATTTGGTTCCATAATTTGATAGAAACCATCTGTTAAGCCTTCGAATGTAAATTTACCTTTTGCGTCAGATTTTCCTTTGTAAGCGCTGTTTTTGAGTGTTACATCTTCTAAACCTGCTTTACGCTCTTTTGTTCCATCGGATTTTTCGATGTACAAACCTTTGTCATCTTTTTTGATAAATTCTATATCTTTTGTTACTGGATAGTAGCCGTTGTTTTCTTTGTAGTAATCTTTTGGATCTTGTTTTTCTAGGATAAATTCTACATTTTGTAGTGGATCTTCCTTGGTTACAAGTTTGCCACCTTCTCCTTTTACTTCGTCTTTACCAACTTTTGTAAATTCAACTTTATTTTTTTCGTTGATTACTTTGAGTATAGAATTTGGATCAGCAATATTGATTGTTATTCCATCTCCGATTACTTTTCCATCTTCTGTAACAAGTTGTCCTCTTGCATTTTTAAGCTCTTTGTTATTTTTATCTAATACAGCTTTTAATATAGCTATAACTTTTCCAGGATTTTGTGTATCATTTACAAATAAAAGTTTGTATTTATTTGATGATAGCTTATATCCTTCTGGTGCTTTTTCTTCTTCTAGAAGATAGGTCTTACCTGTTTTTATTCCATTCACATCAAACTTATAGATTCCAGCATTTGAACCTTTTGCAAGGTCGATAGTTGTTCTAAATACATCCTTATCGTCTTCTGTGTTGGTTAGTTTTAAGTGTAACTCGCCTTTTGTGATGTTATTGAATACTTTTCTACCATTTGAATCTGTTAGGAATCCTTTGGTTAAGTAGAAGTATTGTTGTTTTTCATCGTTTTTAACGTAGAAATAGCCAGATCCATCTGTATCTACTTCTGTATTATTTTTTCTAGTAAAGATGTATGAGAACTCTTGGGTTTTATCTACCAATACATTATCGCCATTGCCATCCTTTTTCATTTCATAGAATTTCTTCTTTAGCTTGTAGTTATTATCTGCGTCTTCGTAGATTTGGATAACTATTTGCCTGGTCATTTGTTTGAAGCCATCTGGCGCCTTAGTTTCTATTAATGTGTAGACACCTTTGGATAGGTTATTAACTTCAAATGTACCATCGGTTTCTATGAGCTCATAAGGTGCTGATGATGAATTTCCATCTTTCGCTTCATCTAGATCATTTGGATCATCAGAGTTTTTGAGCATTACGAATTTGGTTTGTTTATCTTTAATTAATCCTTTGTTTACATCTACCTTCTTCCACTTCAAATCAACTGTGGTTTTGGTGTTTGTTAGGATATAAGAAAATTCACCAACTTGTTTTTGTTCCAAATTGCTCTTTTTATCAAATCCATTTTTGATATAGGTTGTGTAATAATTATCTTTTTCTTCATTTGGATTTTTATCATGATTTGCGTATTTTTCGTAGTATCTTTTTTCTAAATCTTTATCGTAGATTGCTTGTAGACCATTTTCAGTTTTTACAACTTTTATTATCCACCTATCTTGAATAGCCTTACTGTCGTAGCCTTCTGGCTTGTCGGTTTCTCTTAGTTCATAGATTCCTTCGCCAAGTGTGTCGAATGTAACTGCACCAGAATTTTGAGAACGTGCGCTTTTGTTGTAGGTATAAGTTGCACTTGATACTGCATCATTTGTATAGTCATAAGCTTTGCTATCAAATGTTTGTCTCAACTTTTTGAAGTTGAAATATACGTCTGGAAGACTATTTCCATCTTGGTCTTGTTTTTTAAATACAAATCTAGTTTTTTTGTAGTTTGCAATCTTGATGTCTTTTGGATTACCTTTATCGTCAAGTTGTGGATTGTTTTTGCCATCCGTTTGATTTTCTGGCGTAAATCTAACTGATGCATCGTGGTCTTCAAATACTATTTTTAGTTTGTAAGTTTTTGGATCTTGAACTACTCTAAAATACCATGGATCAGGTTTTATAAATTTCTCCAAAGCTCTTGTTTCTTGTAGTTTGTACCTACCAACGCCAAGATTTTTGAAAGTGAATTTTGAACCTGCGTAAGCATATAGAGGTTGATCATATCCGCCAGGGATTGGCTTTCCATCTTCATCAACTTGGGTTACCCTAAAGTCTGATGAATCTACCGCAATATCTTTTCCATCCTTATCTTTTACACCTTCGATTTTTTGGAATTTGAAGTCGATGTAGTCTTTGTTGTTAAATACAATATCCAAATCTCCCTCTTGGTCTTTTTGGAAATGTAATCCAGGATTTTCTACTTCTACATATTTTCCATTTTGTTTTTCATAAGCCTTGATAACTTGCTTCCAATAACCTTTTTCATCGGCTTTGAAAGTGATAGCTAGGAATTTATCTTCTAGCTTATAACCAGGTGATGGCTTTGTTTCTTTGAGGATATAAGTACCTTGTTCTAGATTAGAGAAAAGAACTTGTGTATCCTTCTTTGACGTCTTTTTGACACCGTTGATAGTTTCATCATAGCCTTCTGGTTTGATAAACTTATCATATTCTTTGCCATCATCAGCCTTTTCTTTTTCGTTAAGATTTTCGTATTTTGGATTTCCTTCATTATCAAATGTTAGATTGCCATCTCCATCGAGTTTTGCTCTTCTTAGAATAAAATCTGCTCCATCTATATTTTGATAGGTCGCAAGGTCTTTTTTGTAGAAGCCTAGCTCTGTTGTTTTGAGGAAGTTTGTAACTCTAACATCGTCGATACCCTTGTATGGAGCATCTGGTCTTGCTGGGTCTGACCTGTGGTCGTCCTTGATGATTTGAGTGAATTTATCATACTCATTATCGCCAAGCTTAATACCTTTGATTGGTTTACCTAGAAGCTCTTTTCTATCTTTTTTTGGTATTGCCCATCTTGCATCTTCTACATTTTCTGGCAAGGTTTCAGTAAATTGGAATTCTATTTTCATGTAGTCATCGTCAGATGGTTTTTTGTAGTTTCCATTAGCATCTTTTGCGACTTCTACCTTGAAATACCATTTCTTGTCATTGCCATTTTCATCTTTAGGAAGTCTGTAAGATCCACTTGGTGCTTTGATTTCTGTTAGCTCATAGAGACCTGGCGACAATTCTCTGAAGTAGTTATCTCCTGGAAGACCAGTCGCTTCTGATACACCATCAAATTCCTCATTACCATATACAGGAGGTTTTTCATCAATAATTTGATCACTCTTTAGAAGCTTTCTAGCTCTAAATTGAGCACCTGTTAGGACACCATTGTTTTCATTGACCTTGGTAATTCTTAGAGGAATCCTAAATCCAGTTTCGTCTTTATTGAAGATGTCCATAGTGTTACCATTAGCTATATTTAAACTTACGGTATCTTTAGCATCTGCTATTGATTTGCTATCAATTGTGTAATTAGATACATTTGGTAGCGCCCAATCTTTGGCAAATTTATCTTCTCTAGTATAGACAAGTCTATAGTTTTTGCTAGGATCAAGCTTTGTATTAAATTGTACCTTGCCTGCGTTTTTAGCTTCTTGAGTTTCTAAAGCTGTTAGGTTGCCTTCTTCAAATAGTTCTAGTTTACCTGGAGAAGAGTCATCTGGAGCTTGTGCATTTCCATTTACAGAGCCAGAGTATGTGAAGTTAACTTCAAAATTCTTGCCGTCTTGTGGTGTAGGAGTATCTTCTACGAAAGTTGCACTTACTGTTACATTTGATGCTGGCATTGTAAAATTATTTTCAGTAACTGGGATGTCTTCTCCATTAGCACCAGTTACTTTTAAATCTTTTAATCTGTAGCCATTAGATGGATTAACTGTAAGAGTAATCACTTCGCCTTTATTAATATTTATTGATTTACTTGCAGTAACACTTCCATTTTCACTTGGATTTATTGTTATTTTGTAAGTGTTTGGTGTTGGTGGTGTTTCTTTTATTTTTTTAGTGTAAAGTTCCCCATTACTTTTTGGATAAGTACTACTTATTATATTTTCTTTTCCATTATTAGTAAATTTAACACCCTTATCTATATCAGATTTATTGATAAGATAATTTTTACCAAAGTCGGTTCCTTCTTTTAAATCAATTGTGTAAGAAAATTCTAAGCTTTCGCCTTTTTTAAGATTAATTCCACCAAGGCTTATAGTATTGTTTGTGCTATCTTTTACAATATTATTAGAAATATCATTTGTTCCAATTTTTGCACTAGTACTTAATAGATTTATTAATGGTCTTAATCCAATATCAAGTTTTCCATCTTTTACTAAAAGTCCATCGCTATTATTAACAAAGCCATCGTTATTTAGAACTTCATTTACCATATTTTTGTAAACATAGTATGAAGCTGAGTTTCTTCCTGGTGAACCACTATTGTTAAAATATTCAAAGTATTTTAATTGTGGCATTACTGTGTAAGCGTATTGGCTTTGGAATCCACTTGCAAGATTTACACTTTTTTGATCTGTATGGGCAACAAAAGTTTCAAATCCACTATCTTTAAATTTATTAACTAAATCAGCTTTTTTGAATTTAAATTGTCCATTTACTGCACCATATCTTTTGACACTTTCTACATGGAAATTTGCAAAGTCTATCATTATCTTCTTGTCATAGCCATCTTTTGAAATAGATGTTAGATAAGAACCAATGCTATCAAGGAGTTTTTGTGAACCATCATTATTAGAATTATTTCTTGGGCTTATATTTGCATTTGCCAAAAAGTCCTTGTAAGTTTGATTTGCTTTTTCTACTTCTCCATCAAAATAAATATTTTCATAATTTACATCTTGTAAATCTTTGGATATTTTATTTAATGATGAGTTTGTAGTTTTTAATGCTGTTTTTGTATCAGTATATTCGATAAAGCTTACATCAACTTGTGTACCAGTTTCTTCTGCTTTTTTGGCAATTTGTGTGATTGCATAGTTGATATTTTTGTCTAAGGTTCTACCTTTAGCAATTCTTTGACCTGCCGCTGTTGTCGCAGAATCTTTTGATCTTTCTACCAAAAATACCATTTGTATTTTCTTGCCAGGAACTTCTTTTTCTTTAGGACTAATTAAAAAGTTTATTGTTCTTTTTCCATTTGTTGTATCAACTTTGCTTGCCTTTACTTTGATATTTAGATCGTCAGTGCTTGAATCGTATTCTATATCTTGTAAATCTTCTTCCAAGCTTGGAGCAAGAAGTCTATTAAATTGTATTGGTTCAGATACATCAAGGCCTGCCATTTGTAGTCTTGGGCTCATTGATGGGTTTGTGATGGAGCTTATTGACTGGATTCCTTGAGCTAAGGTTTTTGGGTCGAATTTTTTATCTGACCTGTAAGTTCTTCCAGCCTCATCTACATATACATACCACTCATCGGTTGTTTTTTCGTAACCTGCTGGTCCTCTAAATTCTTGTAGAACGTAGTAGCCAGGTTTTAAGTTATCGAAAGTCACAATACCTTGATTTGCTGGTAGGGTTGATGGGTCTTCACCAATTCTAAATCTCTTACCATCTTTATCTACTGCATAACTAACTTCTTTTCCATCTTTGCTTTTGAAATTTTTGTAACCAACTACCCCTAATTTATTTAGGTCTTCTTGGCTCATTGTTTTAGCTTTTTCTTCAGTTAGGTATAAGATTATCGGATTACCTGGAGTTACTTTTTGGATATATTCTTTTGCGTAACCGCCTGGGTTTTTCTCTATTTCAAATTCTTTATTTGCAGTATAGAGTCTGAAGTAGGCACGTCTTAGACCAACAATCTTAGGATTGTCTTTGCCTATTGTTACAAGTTTTCCATTTTTATCAACATAGGAAATTGCATTACCAGTTTTTCTGATTGAGAATTTACCAAGTTGCTCGCCTTCTCTAAAGTCGATTACACCTTTGAAGATAGAATGGTCGCCTGTATCTGCGTTGGTGTTAGGGTCTCTTACTATTACCTTCATCTCACCAACGTTGGTTATGGCTTCTGCCTCTACCTTAAGTAGAATGTCGTTTGCAACATTGTATCCTTTCGGAGGATTTGTTTCTCTTAGGACATAATACTTACCAAATTCTAATCCCTTTAGGTGGAAGAATCCATCTTCAGCTTGGGTTATACCAGTTTGTATTGGTTGTATTTTACCATCTACTTTTTTACCAATTATTGCTCCGTAGTAGTCTGAGCTATAAAGGTCGAAGCTTACTGGCTTATTATCTTTGCCTGGAATTTGCTTTTTGTATTCTTCTTTGTGGACAATAGGTTTGCCATCTTTATCTAGTTTGATTTTTCCATCTTCATCTTTTTCTAGTTCGCCTAGGTATTTTGTAAACTGAATGTCAATTTTTCTAGGCTTGTTTGTTAGTTCGTAGACTGACTCATCATTTAGATTTATCTTCTTTTCTCCACTGCCGTCTTTTTTGACTTCATAGACTGTTTTTACAAGCTCGCCATTTACTTCGCGAACTTCTATTCTCCAATATGAATCTAGTACTTGGTAACCATAAGGAGCTTGGATTTCTGTTAGCTTGTAGTTACCTTCGACTAATTTATCAAAACGGAAGTAGCCTTTTTCGTTTTCTTTGCCGCCGTCTTTTTTGATAGAATCTGATGTCAAATCTTTTAGGTAGGTTGATCCATCTTTGGTCCAGAGTGATTCTAATCTAAATCTAGCATCTGTAAGACCTTGCTTTTCTTCGCCATTTTGTATTTCTCTAATTTTCCTAAATTCTATCTCAGTTTCTTTTGGATAGTTTCTTACAATTGTTAAGTCACCATCTTTTTCCTTAGGAGCATTCTCTCCTACAAAATGTAAAACTACTTTATTTTTTCCAGCAACTGTTTCTTCTTTTGCTTCAAGAATATAAAGTGGGGCTTTTTGGTAGCCTGCTGGTACTTTTGTTTCTTCCAGGATATAGTAGCCTTTTGGAATTTGTTCAAATTTGAATTCTCCATAATATCCTTTTGATGTTTGCCTGTAAGCATCATCGTATTTAATTTTTTGGGTCGGATCTTCTTTTTGAGCTTTTATTTGATTTTTTACATCCTCAAGGGAGTCTGCTGTCACTTTTCTTAGTGTAAATTCTGCTCCGTTTAGTTTTGCAAATTCATTTTTCTTTACAAATTCTAAATCTCCAAGGTTATCTTGGATATTTGTTAATTTGACTTTGACTTTGTTGTCTTTGTCAACTTCTACCAAGTTTGTGCCTTCAGCAGATTTTGGAATATCTTTGTCTTTTATTATTACTTCTGTTTTGTAGCCGTCGTTTACATGAATTTCTGGTAAATTTTTAAATTTGTATGGACCTTTATCTTCATTGACTAGGCTTCTTTTTACTTGAATTTCGAATTCTTTGATTGGCTCATATCCTGATGGAGCTTCTTCTTGAACTATATAATAACCTGGTTTTAAATATAATTTATCGTTATTATCTTTTTTGGAAGTCCATTCTACTTTTTCATTTGTGTATTTGTTGATAAAAGTAAATTTTGCTCCTTCAAGTTTTGTCTTGCCATCATTTGTATATTTGTCAATTTCAAGTGGTTCTGTAATACGACCTGTGATTAGCTCTTGGTATTGTCCTTCTTTGGTGTGGCTGTAGAAAACTAATTGAACTGTGTTTGCTTTATCTTTGTTCCAATCAGAACCTTTTTTATAAGATGCAATAACTTTCTTTAATAGTTCATTAGCCATCTCATATTGAGTGTTTTTTACGATTGGGTAGTTTTTGATAGTTGTTTCATTATCTTTTAATTTTCTAAGACCTTCGTAAGTATTATGATTTTTCTTCTCTCCATCGAAATAATCACCTTTCCAACTACCGTCAGCATTTCTATCTCCTGTTAGCGTGTAGTTTACTTTCCATGAATCTTCGTTATAATTTGATGAAGTTTCGAAAAAGTCCTTACTTATGCTTAAACCATCTGTGAAGTGATGGAGCACTCTTTGGTACATGGAGTTTTCGATTAGCCTGTGCATTACTTCACCATTAGTTTCGCTTCCAATTAAGTCGTTGAATTTACCTTGAGTGTATTCTTTTTTAACTTGTTCACCATAGAAGTATATTCTTTTCATCAAATCTTCCATGGCTTGTCCCTGATCCATTCCGTTTGGATTTAAATATATTCCATCGCTAGTTACTTGTCCATTTAAGTGATCAACAAGTCTATAGTTTCCTTTAGGATTTCCTACTCTTTCGTTAAGTCTTGATATTAAATAATAACCTGATGGATCTTCGTGAATATCTAGGAATATTCCATCACTACCCTTAAATGCTGGATCTGGAGTTCCATTGTTGAAACATTGTACCATATCAAAGTTTTTGTTGATACGCATTATTGGGTATGGATTTTCTAGATAAGCTAAGTATTTATCTGTCAAGTCTTTGTTAGAAACTTTTTTTGTAAATAAGTTTATACGTCCACCAGTAGTTGTTTCTCCTACTAGATTGTTTACTTTTTTCTCTTTGATATTTGCTTCGAAACGATAAGTATCATCTCTTGTACCTATTTGGTTGTCATATTCATAAGAGATTAAAGTTCCTGGATAAAAATCTCCATATTCTGTTACAACTTCACCTATATTAGGAGTTCTTTTATAAAGTCCATTTTCTAGTGGGACATAGTAGTACACTTTTGGATTAATTGGTTTGCTTGGTAAATTATTTATTAAAAAATTAGGATAGTTAAAGGCTTGGTCTGGTTTTTCGCCAAGTCTTAATAAGTCTAGTGCATACCAGTCGACATTTTTATCAGAATCTCTTTTTGCATAGATTGTTCTTGATGAATCGTAGTAGAAGTTCTCGCTTGTAAAGTTATCTCTTCCGGTACTTTTGGCAGGAATCATTGTTTCTACTAAGTTAAATGGAAGTTTTGCAAATTCTTTTGCTTGTTCAGCTCCCTTCATCCATTTGATGATTGCTGGAAGCTTGTTATATTCTTCTATAAATTCGTCAAGCATTTTTTTGATGTAATTGCCATCTGGATTTATTCTTAGACCTATAGAATAATAATCGTGTAGACGATTTTTGTTTACTTCAGCTTTTACTCTAATAAATAATTTTTCTCCAAGAGCATTTTTAGCTATTGAAGTGTTTTTTTGTAGAATTTCTCCCAATCTTGATGATGAAATATAATTACGTGTATCGTCAAGATCAAACTTATTTGTTGATGCCTTAAACTTGAAATTATTTAAACCTTGTTCTGCTCCTGCAAATATAGAAACATTTAGATTATTAAAGTCAAGATTCTTATCTTTTAGGGAAGCTGTGTCCACTTCTATGTTCCATTCCACAGTTGGATTTGTACCACCATAATATTGTTGTTCAGATGTCCAATTTAGTTGGAATGGATAATGTTTTGCTTCACTTTGTCCTTGGCTTACAACATTGTAAGAGCTTTCTACAGGATTGTCGTCATTTATATTTACATGTACAGTTTCCATTGATTGGATTGGGTTGTTTTTTGGTGCAACCTTGATGTCAATGTCAATTTCTGTTTGTCTTCCAATATTAGCTAAATCAAAACCCAAATATTGGTCTACTGTTAATTTAGTATCTTTTGTAACTATGGTTTGGAAAACATACCTTATTGTGTGTTTTGCTTTATCATATACTGGGCTTGCTATTAGTCTGTTACCATCATACAAATCATTCCAAGCTTGACCGATGTCATCTTTTAGATATGGTCCAAGTTGAACATCAAAATACCAACCTTGAGGTATTGGGTTTGCTGGAGATGCTTTGACATTCATTTCAAGATTTAGGTGGAAAAGTTTTCCATCCCATGAATTTGATGGAACTTTTCTTGGCAACTGTCTAAGCATATTTGCCCTAAAATTTTCATTCCTGTCTTTTTCCACAAGAGCTTTTATTGCAGAATCATTTTCTGCCATTAATTTTTCTTGATTAGCTAATGACAAATTATATTTTTCGCCAAGTTCTGTAAGAAGTTTTTGTATATCTTCGATTGAATTATTTTCATCTTCCAAAGCCTCTTTTAATTCTTTATTGGCTTTTTCGAAATTTGCGTTTTCTTCTTTTTGTTTTTCTTCTTGGGCTTTCTTTTCTTCTTCTGCCTTTTTCTTTTCTTCTTCTTTAGCTTTTTCTTCGGCTTGCTTTTTTTCTTCTTCGGCTTTTCTTTCTTCTTCAGCTTTTCTTTCAGCTTCTTTTTGTGCCTTTTCTTCTTCAGCTTGTTTTCTTTCTTCTTTATAAGCATTCAAGCTATTTAAATCATTTGTCAAAGAATTGGTGTCATAAAGATTTTTCTTATCTTCATTAATAAGGGCAAATATATCTCCCTCATTTTTTATATTCCAATTTCCTTGTTCATCTTGTTCAAACAAATTGTAATTAGGGTCAGGGGATATATTTTTAATAAATTCTAAATTGAATACTAATTTATCTTGGTTGAGTAATTTTTGATTTCCATTTTCATCAAAATCGAAATCATCTAATATTTTAAAGTCTATGTATGAATAATTTTCTCCATAAAAATTATCTTTTTTGCCTTGTTCAAGATTTTCCATCTCATTTTTTGTAAGGATTTTATATCCTTGGTCTTCTTTGATGATTTCAAGATCAAGATCAAGACCTTGCAAGTTTAGCATATCTTTTATACGCCAATATTCCTTACTTGCATCTTCATTTGTTTGGAAAATTTTATCTTCATAAAGCTTGAGGTCATTTCTTTTTACAAGTCTAAAACTTGAACTTGTAGAAGGAAGACCTACTGCAATAGAAAATTTGCTTTCATCCTTATCTATCTTTTTCTTATCATAAATTTTTTGGGAATCTGTGATAGACAAATAAGCATCTTCGTTCGTTTCAAGATTTTCAATGTTTTTTATAGTATTTGGTTCAAGCTCCTCAGCCTTCGACCTCGTAGCAAAAGCTGGTAGCATAACTTGCAATACCATAAAAAGCGCGATTGCAAATGATGTCAATTTTCTTAATAACTTTTTCATAAGAACTCCTCAAGGGCAATTTTATGTTTTTTTTTTTTGAAAATTACCTAAATAATTATGACTTGTTGTCCACAAGTCTAGTTTTTTAGCCAAAAATAGCACATGATTTTTAAGCAGTAAAATTATTGCCACATTTTTCCCTTGTGCATTGCTAAAGTGTCAGCCTACATTTTTTCTTAAATAAATTAGTATGTATTTAGGATTTTGATTTAAACATGGAAAAATTTCTTTGAAATCATCTTATTTCAAATAATTAATTTAAATTTTAAATCGTCCTAAAATATTTATTTAGAATTTAGACAATTCTAAGTTTTCTTAATTATATCTAAAAAAAATTTTTTAGTCAACACATTTTTTACATATTTTTAAAAACTTAATATATATTTAAAAATATTTGAAAGCTCAATTTATCACAAATATTTTTCGATTTTTTTGTTTATTTATTCTTGTAAATGTTTCATATACATGTTAATATGTGGCTGTTTTTTATAAGAAACCATAAAATATTTTTTAAATATAT
>OKEM01000099.1_pt1 | contig 20074 bp, 23 predicted proteins | sample 1610791 | NCBI WGS metagenome assembly OKEM01 (sample SAMN04436686, study PRJEB24849) | human gut metagenome | biome: human gut; feature: NICU; material: stool | host: Homo sapiens | place: USA: Saint Louis, MO | collected 2010-07-27
TCAAAACTCCGAAATGGGTGCGCTGTCAAAATATTTCAAAAACGCTATTTCTCTTACCGCGGTCATATTGCGCTAAACGAGCTACTTGGGAGAGCGTAACGAAATAAACTCTAAATTAACTGTAGCGATAGAAATAGCATACTCCGGGACGAATAAAAAGTTTTGAAAAAAGTTGTTTAGGAGGACGATTATGAAAAACAAAAACAAAGCGAACAAAAAAAATACGAGTACGGTTATCTCCGCGGAATCTGTAAAATCAGCGGCATCTAAAACAGATGTTTTGAAAAAAGAAGAAGTGCAAAACTTCACTGTTTTTTTGCCGAAAGAATTTCATCGTCGTCTGAAAATATATTCCATTGCCAACGATGAGCAAATGGGCAATATTCTTTTGAACATCATTCGCCGCGGCGCGGAGGTCTATAAAAAAGACAACCCGGAATTTCCGGCGTGGGAACAATAGAACGGCGAAAAAGCATTTTCCCTTTACCGAAGCAATATTGACAAGATTTAGTTGTTCGTCTTGCTGATCAAAGTACAGCGGTAGAGGGAAACACGCTAAAAAAGACGGGAGATTACCACTTCCCTCTTTATCGCAACGGACCGATTATGATGGCGGAAGGAGCAACATGGACAATATTATTTTGGAACGTCTGCGAGGCGAAAAGAGGTGCGGCATTTCCGGCGGATTGTACGAATACACTAAAGTTTGGCTGACATATACCTCCAATACGATTGAGGGCAGCACGATCAGCTTGGAGGATACCCACGCCATTTTAACCACCGGACGATTGAACGGCAAAGACTATCCGAAATTGAATGACGCGATTCAAACGCGTAATCACGGCATAGCATTCGATTACATGCTGAACATCGCGGAGCAAACGCTCACGGAAGAACAGATAAAGTATTTTCATTACCTGCTGTTTTGGGGAACGGAGGAAGCGATGAAAACTTGGTTCGCCGTCGGGGAGTATAAAAAAGAAGCCAATCGGATCGGCCTGCTGACCGAAACATCATCGCCGGAAGAAACGTCGGAGCATATGAAAACATGGTTGCATGACTGTCAGGGTGAAAAAAATCCGCAACTAAAGGAAGTCGCTCTGGCCCATTACGGTTTTGAAAAAATTCATCCGTTTCAAGACGGCAACGGTCGCGTCGGTCGCTTGCTTATGTTTAAAGAGTGTTTGCATCACAACATCCCGCCGCTTATTATTACCCCGGAAATAAAGCCGTGGTATATGACCGCGCTCAATGAGTGCCGGCAAGGCTTGCCGAATCGTTTGTTTGAAACCTGCGGCAAAGCGCAAGATGATTATCAATTCATTTGCGCAAAATTTATCAAAGAATATCCGTTGCCAAAAGAATTACAAAGCTATCTATCCGAATCTATGGAAATGGTAATTACAAAATCAGGTCATCAAAGGTCTTGAACGCTGAAAGCATTCGGCGATGATCGAGTGTCAGCGAGGGAACACGTCCCCAAATGATAAAAGGATGAGCGGAAGGATTCCTTCCTGCTCCTTCCTTAAAAGAGGCGCAAAACTAAAGAAAATAAGCTATAATTGTAGTGAGGGGAGGGCAAAATGTCTAAAAATGTTATATTAACACCGATCCTTAAATGGGTTGGAGGAAAACGGCAACTGTTGTCAGAAATTTGCCCTTTAATTCCTAAAAAAATTACAACTTATGTAGAACCTTTTGTAGGTGGCGGAGCGGTATTATTTGAGCTTCAACCCAAACGGGCGATAATTAATGACTTCAATAAAGAATTGATAAATACATACAAAGTTGTAAAGGAAGAGCCCCACAAACTTTTAGAGCTTCTGGAAACACATGATAAAAACAATTGCGAAGATTACTATTACGAAATCAGATCTTTAGACAGATCTGATAATTTTGAAAAAATGAGTAATATTGAAAAAGCGGCCAGAATTATATATTTAAATAAAACCTGTTTCAATGGGCTATACAGAGTAAATCAAGCCGGACAATTTAATAGTCCTTATGGTAGATATAAAAACCCTAATATTATAAATAGACCTGCAGTCTTAGCTATGTCTAATTATTTTAATAACAATGATATAAAGATCATGCAGGGTGATTATAGAGAGGTTTTAAAAGACTTAACAAAAGGAACTTTCGTTTATTTTGATCCTCCGTATTTACCAATATCTACATCATCATCCTTTACCGGATATACCGAAGGAGGTTTTGACGAAAAAGAACAGATAGAGTTGAAGAAAGAGTGCGACAAACTTAGTGCCAAAGGCATAAAATTTATGCTTTCAAATTCTGATCATCCAACTATTAGGGAGCTTTACAAAAACTATAATATTACGACCGTGCAAGCTCGAAGGGCTATAAACTCTAAAGGAAATAAACGCGGCGAAATAAAAGAGGTTTTGGTACAAAATTATGACTAAAAAAATAAGTGCCAATGATGCTTGGGAAAAACTTTTCGACAAATATAACATACAAGAAGAGATTAATAAAAAGGGCTTTTTTAATATAAGCGCAAGTCAGATCAAAGAATTTAAAGAGCCCAGACTAATGGCAAAGTGGGATAGTTCAGAATCTTTGCCAAGCATCCTAAAACACAATAAAATCAACATTTTACCTACTTCAAGAGGATCTTATGTTATGGGTAAATTTAACCTTTATGAAGATATTCCTGATTGGGTAGATAATGTCAAAGAAATGCAAAAGGTATATGTGCCAGAGTTTGAAAGCGTTGATATAAAGAACATCACTTCAGAATCAAATGCTATCAATGTTTTGCTGATATCCTCTATTTTGGAAAATTTTCTGGAAGAAGGAGAAAACTATACCACTTTTAATGGAAGAATGGGAACAGGAGTTTTTGATTTTTCAGTAGATAGAAAGTCAGATAGCCCATTAAAAATCAACGTTAATTGTGCGCAATGTGAAATTGATGCCGGTTTAGAAAATGATAGATCTGTAATCATAATTGAAGCCAAAAATGTAGTCCATCCGGATTTTCATATTAGACAGCTATATTATCCGTATAGATTATGGCAAACAAGAGTACAAAAGCCTATACGACTTATTTTTTCAATATATACAAACCAAATTTATAGACTTTTAGAATATAGGTTCACAAATCCAAATAATTATTCTTCAATTGAGTTGGTAAGAGAAAAATATTATACTTTACAAGATATCAATATAACTAATGAAGAGCTTCTAAAGGTTTGGCGATCTACAAAAGTAAAAACTTATGATAACCAAGACAAAGTCGATGTTCCTTTCATACAAGCAAACGACTTTGAAAGAGTAATTTCGTTAATTGAAAATCTTCAAAATAATGACTTAACATTAGAACAAATTGCGGATCTAATGCAATTTGATATAAGACAGTCCGGCTATTATTTCAATGCCGGAAAATATTTGGGACTTTTTGAAAAATATAATGCTGAAGATTATGATGATGATACTGCTAAATACTATAAAGCTAAAAAAGTAAGACTAACAAAACAAGGAAAAAAGACAGCTGAAAAAAATTATAAGCCAAGACAGCTAGAGTTAGTCAAGCTTATGTTAGAACATAAAATTTTTCACGAGTTGTTTTGGGACACATATACAACAGGTGTTTTACCAAGTCTTCATGACATACAAAATTTAATGAGGAAATATAATGTATGCAACGAAGGACAGGTTTCCAGGCGTTCTGGCACGGTTTACTCATGGTTAAAGTGGATTTTCAAGCTTTCGGAAATTGAAGAAGTGGAAGAAGTGTAAAGAGAAAAACAACCTAGAGTTTCTAGGTTGTTTTTTATACTCAATGCGAGTAGGCGTTAAAGTAGCGTGACGAACTACTGGGACAGCGCCAAAATAAAGGTGAAATAAAACCCAAAAGCACAAAGTAAGGATTCAGAAAAAGACGGGGCGAGCCCCGTCTTTTTCAATTGCATGTTTTATTATTAATGATATTTTCCGAACCGGCAGAATTAAATCTTTGCGCGTTACAGAGTAGGGCAAGGATTTTATCGGCAACTTGATTTCCGATTTACTTTTCTAAAAAGGAACGTATTTCCGTGATGGTTGCTTCATTAATTTCGGAAACGTCTTTTTGTTGTTCCGCGTCCAGCATCTTGCGAATAAATGCTTGTTGCTGATGTAAATCCTGCGTTTCCGTTTCTGTCAACGGTCGTGACCATTCGTGATCGATGGCGGCAGTGATTTCGTCCGGATTGTTTTGGGAACGGGAAAGTTCGCCGGCGCGATTGCATACGACGATTTCGTTGAAACATTTCGTGTCCGCCAGATAAATAAGATTTTCTTTTAACAAAGAAACGACTAAATCATGGTGCTTTTTATCCACGGTGCGGGCGTTGTCTTGTTGCAATCCTTGAAACAGTCTTGTCATGGTACCGGTGAAGCTGACTTCCGGCTTCATCGCCATGACATATAAATCGACTTCATATCCGTACGCGCGCAAGCGGTTCGCGGTTCGTTCGGGCACTTCCGTTGTCCGCAGCGTTCCTTCAATCATCAAGTTGTATTTTTCTTTTGCCAGCCGCTCAATTAATGCTTCCGTGATCGCTCCCGACCATTGGGCGGTGTGTTTCGGGTGATCCGATCCGTATTCTCTTTGAATTTCCGTGTAATGCGGATGCGAATCGCGAAACTCGTCGGTGTTCAGAAATATAAAGTTATTATCTTTACGATTAACGAGTTTTACAATGCTGCTTTTACCGCTCCCGGGTTGCCCGCCGGTGAGAATGGCGCGCGGGCTGACTGACGGCGTTTTGATCCGGGTAAGTCGTCGGTAAAGGATTTCAACTTGTTCATTTAGTTCAGATTTTGTGTAATTCATAAAGTTTATTCAAGACCTCTAATACTAATCTTGCTTGAAATTTGATTTTTAACAGTTCTTCCAGACTATCTGTATCTAACGCCGTTTCTCGATAGTCTTGAATTTTTTCGATAAATAGCAGCAGATATTCCGGAATCGGCTTGTTTTTTTGTAGCCAATGTCGGTCACCAAATCCGGATACCGCGGCGATCAGTTCCACAACTACTTCACGTTCAAAAATCATCATCGACGGGCTCAGTTCCACTTTATATTCGTCCATCAGATTCCCCTTTCCGGAGTGCGTTCTTGTTGAACGGCCTTCTTGGTGGCCATTATATCTCGCATTTCCTGCTCATAATTTTTTCGGATGTCATATATTAATGGAAATTCCGCGTTGAAATTTTTTTGCGCCGATTGAAACACTTCTGTCAATGGCTCAATGCTTTTTCCCACACGAGATAACTGCAAGGCGTTTCGATAAGCTTGCGCGCTTTCACTATGAATACAAATCGGATCTTGGTTGCATGCCAAGCATTGTTTAAGCAGTAAAAACCGACCGATGCGACCGTTGCCGTCTTGAAACGGATGAATGGTTTCAAATTCCAGATGAAACCCCGCCATATCTTGCAATGTCATTTGGCGTTCATTGTATTTTCGCAATAAATATTCCATTTTTTCCGGCACTTCATGCGGCTGCGCAACCGCGATGCGTTTGCCGGACGGTCCAATAATGACGTTGGGGATTTTTTTGAATACGCCGGCGAAACCGTGCTCGTCGTCAGTTGTATATTGCTTTAATAGTTGATGATATTCTCTTAACTTAAATACGGTAAGAGGACTTTGATAGTCTTCCACAATATAATCGAATAAAGCCAGTGAATTTTTAGTTTCCGCAACATCATTCCATGAATGATCACCACTGACGAAATTCTCTTTCAGCAGCGTTATTATTTCCGGCAGAGAAAAAGTGCTTCCCTCAATTTTATTGGTGTGATACAGAAATTTCACTTTGAAATCGTCATATATTCCGTTAGATGTGTTTTTAAGTACCTGCAATGTGCTCGCGATATCCAACATTGGAATGTCCCTTTCTTACATCTCGTAAAGGCGGAAAACGAACTACTGTTATTTGTGCTCTTATTATACTATACGCATACGGTTTCAGATTTTCAGCAGCTGATGCTTCGATTCGTAACGGCGCGTTTATTTCGCGCAGCAAAAAAGCGCGACAGGGTCGCGCTTTTGTTAGTTAAAAATGGCGGAGAGGGTGGGATTCGAACCCACGGCCCCTTGCGGGATCACCGGTTTTCAAGACCGGCTCCTTAAACCACTCGGACACCTCTCCAAAGTTGTGACTTCTCTATTCTACCGAAATCGTTGCCAAAAAGAAAGAAAATTATAAATAATGACGTCGCCAGAGAATGAAAAGCGCCACTACCGTTGAGACGAAAGCGATGCCGAGGACATCCCAGAAACCGATCATCTGACCTTCCCAAGGCACGCCCGTGTTGATTCCCCACAGGCTGAATACCGCCGTCGGCACGGCGAGCAAAATCGTCACCGAGGTGAGCAGCTTCATGACCTGGCTCAAGTTGTTGCTGATGATGGAGGCGAACGTGTCCATCATGCTGTTCGAGTTTTGCGAATACATTTGAACCATTTCGATCGCCTGCTTGTTTTCGATGATGACGTCTTCGAGCAGATCTTCGTCTTCCTCGTACATCTTCAAAAGCGGGCGCGGCTGCACGTTGTTGCGCAGACGCAGGAGGCGTTCCATCACGACGCCGTTCGCTTTGAGCGCGCTGGTGAAATACGTGAGTGATTTCGAAAGTTCGAGCAGTTGGAAAAATTCTTTATTTTCCGCCGTTTCCCGCAAGCGGGCTTCGATGACGTCGGTACGCTTGTTAATTTTCCCTAAGGCTTGCAAAAAGAGCGTCGCTGTCCGGTTCATCAGTTGGAACAGAAAGCGCGTTTTCTTGTATGTGCGGAACGTGCTGTACGTATTGCCGCGAAACGGCGCGAGCACATTGTTTTCTTCCAGTCCCACCGTGATAAAATGCTTTTCGGTAATAAAAATACCGAGCGGCAATGCGTCATAACTGTCTTCCGTTTCGCGCACGACCGGCGTATTGATGACGACGAAAATGTAATCGTCTTCCAATTCCACGTGGGAACGTTCTTCGGGGTCCAATGCCGAACGGAAATCTTCAATCGGAATCGGCGTGATCTTGGCCAGGCGGACCAATTCTTCTTCCGTCGGATGCACGACGTCAAGCCAGGAGCCTTTTTCTGCCGCTTCCGGCACGACCTCCTGCAGGATTTGATCTTCGTCATGTTTGTACGCGATGAGCACCGTTCCACATCCTTTCATTTCCGTCTTGTCATGAACGTTCCGCGGGCGAAAATATCCCCGCACAGACATGCTTATTATACAATACGAAGGCGCAAAACAAAAGTGCCGCGCCGAAAGAAAACTTGTAAAGTAAAAATAAATACGTTATAATATATAAGCTGTGTATCGAAAGATACCGCTCCTAGCCCTTTGTACGAAAGGGCCATATGTCCAAAAGAGGAGGTGTCCAAATGAACAAAAACTATGAAGTCATGTTCATCATCAATGCCGGACTGGACGAAGAGGCGGCTGACGCGATTGTGAAACGCGTCGAAGACCTCATCACCAAAAATGGCGGCACGGTGAACAACATTGACCGCATGGGCAAACGTCGTCTCGCTTACGAAGTCCAAAAGCAGACCGACGGCAACTATGTGCTCGTTGAATTTGCCATTGATCCGGCGCAGATCAAAGAAATCGACCGCGTCATCAAGATCAATGAAAAAATCATTCGTCATTTGATTGTCAAACAGGACAAATAAGTCCGGAGGTAGACTATGAATTCCGTACAAATCATCGGCAACCTCACCAGGGATCCTGAAGTTCGTTACACGAAAACAGGAAAACCTGTCGCATCGTTCACCGTTGCGGTCAACCGCAGCTGGGTCAGCGTGCAGGGGGAAAAACGAGAAAGTACAGATTTTATTCCGGTCGTTGCGTGGGGCAAACTTGCCGAGCTCGTCGGCAACCGCCTGAAAAAAGGCACCCGCACATTCGTCGAAGGTCGCTTCCAAACCCGCTCGTATGAGACGCAGGAAGGCGAGAAACGCTACATCACCGAAGTCGTAGCGAACCTTGTCGCGCCGAACGTCGATTACGACAAGCAGCCGTCCGCTGCGCCGGAACCGCGCGCTGACTACAGTCAGTTCGGTGCTCAGCCGCAAGCCGGCGGCAACTTTGGTAACCAGCCGGGCGGACCAGTGTTCGGTGGTAGTGGCAACGACGACGATATCCCGTTCTAACGCAAGACCGATAGGGAGGCAAATTATGAGAAGAGATCGTCAACGTCGACCGCGCCGGAAAGTTTGCGCCATTTGCGCCGACAAAATCCAGCACGTCGATTATAAAGATATCAATTTACTGCGTCGGTTCACTTCCGAACGCGGCAAAATTCTGCCGCGCCGTGTGACTGGTGCCTGCGCGAAAGATCAGCGCAAAATCAATCGGGCGATTAAACAGGCTCGCGCGATTGCGCTCTTGCCGTTTTCGGTAGATTAATCAAAACCGCCTTCGGGCGGTTTTTTGTACGTAAAAGGCCATCGATATTACAAGTATGTTGGTAATGTCGATGGCCTTTTTAGCAAGACGGCATTTACGGAAGGTTTGATGACAGACGGGCAAATTAACGGCCCTGCATGCCGATGCGATTTTATTTCAGCGGCCGAGCAGAGGATCCATGACGGCGGTGAAGTAGCCGGCGATTTCTTCAGGCGTTTGACGCATGTCATTTTCAATCCACCAGTGAATGGTCTCGACAAAAGTGCAGGCGAAATGGTTGCGCAAAAAATCAGCGGGGACGGCGGGCCGTTCGCCTTCTTCGTGATTGAGCCAATATTCGCCGAGTTGCAATTTCAGATGCTCTTTGAGATAACGCAAAAAGATATCGCGACTGTCGGAACGTAAGAGCCGCATAAAGGCTTCGCGTTGATTACTGATGTGGTAGAGAATGTGCGTGGTGTACGCGCGGTAGCCGTTGCCTTGCGGCGTGAATTCGGGAATGGGGCAATGCACGCCGACGCCGGCTAAAACATGGCCGAAGAGTTCGGTCAAAAGGGCTTCCATGAGCGCCTCTTTCGTGGGAAAGTGGGAGTAAAATGTACTGCGCCCGATATTGGCGGCATCGATGATTTGTTGCACGGTGATTTGCGCGTAACGGCGACGGGTTAAAAGTTCGGTGAACGCCTGAAAAATGGCGTTGCGCGTTTTGATTTGACGGCGATCCATACGATTTCCTTTCCGCGCCGACGCAAAAGCGACGCTCTCATGGCAGTTTTATTGAACAAATGCAAGATTCTATTCAGTAACGAACGATTCCTCTTGTTTGCGTCTGGTCAAGGCACTGAATATTTTTTACAATGAAAGCAAATAAGAAACAATGTGTTCATTAAATACTTACATTGTAACGATACAGAGTAGATTTGACAAGGAGGAACTATGTGGGATCGCTGGTGGGAGTGGGCGCTCAGACCGCGCATGATGGTACTGATGACCGTGCTGCTGCTCGTGAGCGCGTACGGACATTTGACGAATAACGCTTTTTTACAAATGTATGATCCCGGTTGGGGCGTGCTTTTGTTGGCGGGCATACCGCTATTGTTCGGCGGGATCGAGTATCTCGTGAAAGAAAAAGAATTAACGTCGTGGCTTTTGGTCGGGATCGCGCTGGTCGCCTGCGTCGCGTTGGGCGAAGTGTTCGCGGCGACGGAAGTGGCGTGGATCATGGCGTTCGGCGAATGGCTCGAAGGACGTACGGTGCAACGGGCGCGCCGCGGCTTGGAGCAAATTTTGGCGCAGACGCCGGCGCAGGGGCGGCGGATCAATGACGCGGGCGAAACGGAAATGGTGGCAGCGGAAGAGATCCGCGTCGGTGATCGCCTGAGCGTGCATCCGGGCGAAACGATTCCGGCGGACGGCGTGGTGCTGACGGGCGCGACGGCGGTCGATGAAGCGATGCTCACGGGCGAATCGCTGCCGGTGGATAAACGTGACGGCTCGGAAGTATTCGGCGGCACGGTAAACGGTTTCGGCGCGATCGAAATGCGCGCGACGAAAGTCGGCGCGGATGCTTCGATGCAAAGACTGGTGCGCTTGGTGCGCGAAGCGGAAAACGAGCAGGCACCGGTGCAACGCACGGTGGATCGGTGGGTGCGTTACCTCGTGCCGACGGCGATTGCTCTGGCGCTTATCGTTTTTGCGCTTAATTTTTGGTGGGGCACGCCGCTCACGGAAGCGATTTATCGGACCGTGACGGTGCTGATCGTCTTTTGTCCGTGCGCGCTCGCGCTTTCCACGCCGACGGCGATTGTGGCGGCGATCGGACAGGCGACAAAGGCCGGCGTGATTATCAAATCGGGGGCGGCGCTCGAAGTGATGGGGCGCATCGATACGCTCGCGCTGGATAAAACGGGCACGATTACGACCGGCGAACTCGCGGTGACGGATGTGTTGCCGCTGCGGGATGATGTTCCCGCGCAAGAGGTTTTGGCGCTGGCGGCGGCGGCGGAAGAACAAAGCGAGCATCCGCTCGGCAAGGCGATTCTGCACAAGGCGCAGGCTGTCGGCGTCACGCTGCCCGAGCATACCGATTTTGTGATGACGGGCGGCCGCGGCGTGCGCGTTCGGCTGACCGACGGCAGCGTTCTTTACGCGGGGAGCGAACGTTACCTCGCGCAAGAAGGAATCGATATCGCGCCGACGGTGGAAGCCACGCTGAACGAGTTACGTAGCAACGGCAAGATTGCGGTGCTTGTGGCGCAAGCGGATCAACTCATCGGCGTAGTCGCTTTCGCGGATACGGTGCGCGCGCAGATGCCGGCGGTGACGGCGGCGTTGCAACGCGCTCGACTTACGCCGGTAATGTTGACGGGCGATAATACGCAAACGGCGCAATTTGTCGGCGCAACTGTGGGGATTGATGAAGTGCACGCGCGCCTGCTGCCGGAAGACAAAGTAGCGTACATTGCCGCGCAGCAAAAAGCGGGCCGACGCGTGGCGATGGTCGGCGACGGCGTGAACGACGCGGCGGCGCTGAAACGCGCCGATGTCGGAATCGCGATCGGCGGCACGGCGGGCGATATGGCGATTGAAGCGGCGGATATTATTTTGCCGGGGAGCGACATGACGCGCTTACCGTACCTCGCGCGGCTTTCGCAAAAGACCTTGCGCACGATTCACATTAACTTGGCGATCGCGTTGTCGCTGAATATTCTCGGCGTCATTTTATCGCTTTTCGGTTGGCTGACGCCGGTGACGGGCGCGATCGTGCACAACGCGGGCTCGATTATCGTGTCCTTGCACGCGATTTGGCTCTATGAAACCAAAATTTTGACCGGCGTGCGGGAGGCGGATGCCGGCCCGACTTGCAGCGCGTTATCGCGCGATATCATCCGCGGCTGATGACGCAACAAAAAAGACCTCGTACGAGGTCTTTTTTATTGGTTAATTTTGCGCGGCATCGTCCGCGGGAAAGGAATGGTCGGTCGGCGGCGCGAAATCGTCGCGATCGGCGACCTTGGTAACGACGCCGCGCACCGCTTTCATGAATTTTGGACGGGCGATCATCACGGTATGACCGCAACCGCGGCAGCGAATGCGAAAATCCGCGCCGATGCGCAAGACTTCCCATTCCTTACTGCCGCAGGGATGCGGTTTTTTCATGTTGACGATATCGCCGATATCTACTTTTAAATACGCCATGGTTTCTCCTTACGCCTTTTTCACAAGCCGCGGCACCGTGTAGCTACCTTGCGGCATGAGGCAAATGTCCGCGTTCGGACCGAGTTTTTGTTCCGCCAGCGCCAGCGCTTCTTTGACCGAATGCACCGGCGTGAAAAGGGCGGCGCGGGCCGCGTCGTCGGGCATTTCGGAAAGCAAATAGAAATCCGCTTTTTTCATCAGACGCGTAACCGCGTACGCTTTGTGACGGCCGATTTGAAAATCTTCGCGCACGTACGCTTCGATTTTTTTCGGCGAAGGATATGCGCGCACCGTCGCGTCAAATTCACTGTTGCCCGAACCTTCCGGACAGGCGGCGAGCAAAATGACGACACCGCCTTCCTGTACGGCGCAGACGGCGTTATCCATCGTTTTTTGGCTCTGGTAAATATTGATGTCTTTCGGATAGCCGCCGCACGTCACGATGACGATCGGATATTCGCGCGGAATCTCGACGCCGTTCATGCGGTCAACCAACTCACAGGCTTTTTCGTGCGCAGTGATGTAGTCGCCGGCGAACACGCCGATGAATTCTTTCTTTTCATTCAAGACGGTATTGAGCAAAAATGTCGGACGATGCATTTCACAGCCTTCGACCTGATCGAGATAGATCGGATTGGTTTTGATCTCACCGATGACCGCATGCGGATCGAGCATCAACGAGTGGTTGTGGCGGATGGTTTCCCGATGCGCCACGCCCGGAAAGAGAGCCTTGCGCCCGCCGCCGAAACCGGCGAAGAAATGGTGAACGACGCTGCCGGTCAGAATTAATTTATCCGCGGCCAGCGCGTCTTTGTGAAACGCGACCGGCGTACCGTACGAGGTCGTGCCGATGTTGACGTAATCCGCGTCATGCCGCGCTTGGGCATTGACCGTGCGCAGACGGCGAAAGAGATCTTCCGTGATTTGCGAAATCATTTCTTCGTCCGTCATCGGGCGATGCATGCCCAGCGCGAAAAGAATCGTGATATCTTCGTCGGCCACGCCGCGCTCGTTCAGCATTTCCACGATGACCGGCAAAAAAATATCCGTGTGCGCGATGCGTGTCGTATCATTGACGATGATCGCGACTTTGTCGCCGGCGTCAATCAGTTCCGGCAGAGGGGCGGAGTCGATCGGATGCAACAGCGCTTCACGAATCGCGCGGATCGGATCGGCGAGCGGCTGCATTTGTGCCATGGTTAAACAATTTTTTACCCGTTCGTCGGGCAATGTAAAAGAAATTTCTTGGCGGCCGTAGGGCCAGGTGTAGGTGGTTTCCATGGGACTCCTTTCCGAATGATTTACATCATTTGCGCGGCGGCGTGAAGTTTTTCTTCTTTCAATACACCGCTGGCTTGTTTGCCGGTCAGTGTTTCAATTTTGAGATAAAAAACCGCGACTTCATTCAGATATTGATCGACGAAAGCTTCCACCGTGTGCTCATGTTGTGGCAGGTAATGATTGCCGAAGCTCTGCATCAACATTTTTATTTCCGCTACGTCGCGGACGACGGTGAGCGGTCCGAAGGCAATAACGCTTTTAAAATACGTAGTAAATTCCACCGCATGGATATCGGCGCGATCGATTACGCAAAATGAGCCTTGCGGGTTTGCGGCGACGGCGCTCATTTTATGTCCCTGAGGGGCGCCATGAAAATAAAGAGTATTGTCGTGATACCAATAACTGAGCGGAACGGCGTATGGTTGACCGTCGGTATCAATCAAAGCAAGTACGCCTTCATGGTGCTTCTGTAAAATTTCCCGGCACGTTGCATTGCTGAGTGCCTGTTCCGGCCGACGCATTGCTACTGATTTCATAGCTTCTCCTTTTTGCCCGTGTATAAAAAGCGGTTGCCGAGCCAATCGGTGGCGGATACGAGCATGCCTGTCGTCACGAAGTGACCGAGATTGTCGATAAATTCCGTTTTGACATCGGCGCCGGCATCTTGCAAAATGGTGGCGAACTCCACATCCGCGCGCGGGTCGACGGAGTTGTCGGCGGCGCCGTGAATGAGGTAGAACGGTTTTTTCTTGAGGGCCTGCGCGTGCATATGCGGCGACATTTCCGCCACATCTTTATGGATTTCCGCGGCCAGCGGATACATTTGTCCGAAGCGCGCCTGGAAGAAAAGATGGCTCAGCGGCCAATGACCGGAACCGTTGATCGCGACCACGCCGGACACCGCTTTTTGTTGTGCGGCGACGCCGAGCGCGGAGAAACCGCCCATGGAATGGCCTGACGATATGATCAGTTTGTAACCGTTTTCCCGCGCGTAATCCATCCAAATATCGCTTTCGCGCACGTTTTGGAACAGCGTTTTCCAAAAGTACGGATAGGATTTCGGATCTTCGTAATCGATTTCGCCGCGGTTGTCATGGTAAATCGCCGCCGGCACGATGACTTCCCAGCCGGCGTTCGCAAAGGCCAGCGCCCGCAGTTCCTGTCCGGCCATCTTCGAGCTCCAACCGTGGTACCAAATCACCAGGCCGCGCGGATTGACAGGGGTGTAGCGGATGGCATCGATGCCCTGGCGCGTAATGGTGGAGATGTTCACCATGAGCGCGCGTGCTTGTTCGCTCATTACATTCGACTCCTTTATTTTATCGGGAACGTATTGTTTTACGCTTAGTTTCATTCTATTACAAAAACGATGCGCCGCCAACCGCGCGCCTGCGGAAGACGAAAGCAGAGGAAAAAATTTTTGCGCGGGCACAAAGGGCTGTCAGACGCTTGTCAAAATGCTTATACAAATTTTGCATTATACAATATCTTGTAACCGAAAAAAGAAGATGTATAATAGATATACAAGTTATTGATTACCTGCTTGCAGGTTACAAAGATATCGCATGGAGGAGAAATATGAGTCGTTTTACCGGTTTCAGTGAGGAATTTATTCAGCAGTATCCGCATTTTCCGGCGCATATGACGCAGTTGGCGAAGTTCGTTTACTATCGCACGTATTCGCGTTGGCTGGAGGAAGAGGGGCGGCGGGAAACGTGGCGGGAAACCGTCGTGCGCGCGCTCACGTATAATTGCCAAATGGCGGCGGAAAATCAGGAAGACGCGGAAGCGCTGTTTGACAATGTTTTCAACCTGCGTCAATTTATTTCGGGACGCAGTTTGTGGATCGGCGGTTCGAGCGCGTCGGAAAGCCTGATCACGGCGAATTTCAATTGCGCGTTTACGGTGATGGATAATGTGCACGCGTTTGTCGATCTGTTTTATTTGTTGATGGTCGGCACGGGCGTGGGTTTCCGCATTTTGAAAGACGATGTGGCGAAGTTGCCGAAGTTCCGCCATGACGTTGTTTTGGAAAACTTGCCGTTTGAGCCTTTGCCGTCGAATGAACGCGTCGATCCGACGTCGATTATTTTCCGCACGGACGATATCGCGACGATTGTGGTCGGCGATTCCAAAGAGGGCTGGGTGCAGGCGCTGCAGTTCTATCTCGATATTCACACGCGCCATGATTACCGCAAAATTAAGCGGGTCCGCATCAATTACAACGGCGTGCGCCCGAAAGGCGAACGGCTGGTGACGTTCGGCGGTACCGCGTCAGGGTATGAATCGCTGGCGACGATGTTTGAAAAAATTCATAAAGTGCTGACGACGGAAGAATTCGCGCCCGCGCCGGTCGAAGGGCAGTTGCGCCCGATCCACGTGCTCGATATTTGCAATATCATCGGCGAAAACGTGGTGGTCGGCGGCGTACGTCGCACGGCGGAAACGGCGATTATTTCGCCGGACGACGATGAAGTCATCGAGGCCAAAACCGATCTTACGCCGAACAAATTCCACCGCTTCATGAGCAACAACAGCATTTATTTTACGGAAAAACCGTCGCGCGAACGCTTGCAGCAAATTTTTCACACCTTGCGCTACACGGGCGAACCGGGCTTCGTGAATGCGGCGGAGGGCAAACGCCGTCGCGCCGATTTCGAAGGCCTGAACCCCTGTTTTGAAATTTTACTGCCGCGCAATTCCGTCTGCAACCTGACGACGGTCAATATTCTCGCTTTCGTGAAAGACGGCAAATTGCTGAAAGAAGAACTTTTGGCGGCGGAACGGTTGAGCGCGCGCGCGTGCTACCGCATGACCTGCATGAATCTCGAATTGCACAATTGGAACCAAACCCATCAGCGCGACCGTTTGCTCGGCTGCTCGATGACGGGCTGGCAGGACGCGATGAGCGCGCTCGGCTACGATCGGGAGCAACAGATCGAATTGATGCGGGAACTGCATGACGCGGTCCGCGAGGCGGCGGATGAGTACGCGGACGAGCTCGGCACACCGCATTCGTTGTTGGTGACGGCGGTGAAGCCGGAAGGTACGCTCTCACTGGTGGCGGGCGGCGTCAGTCCGGGATTGCATTACTCGCACAGCGAATATTTTATTCGCCGGATCCGCGTTAACGCCAGCGACCCGCTTGCCAAGACGGCGGAGGCGCTCGGCTGGAGCGTGCATCCCGAAGTGGGACAGGAAGAACCGAATGTGCGCACGAAAGTCATCGATTTTCCGTGCTATTCGCCGGTCAAGCGCACGAAGTACGATGTGTCGGCGATGGAGCAGCTGCAGACGTATTACGATTTCCAGAAGTATTACACGGAGCAGAACAGTTCGAATACGATTTCGATTAAAGACGACGAATGGGACGACGTTTGCCAAAACGTGTACGACCATTGGGACGAAATGCTCGCCTGCTCGTTTTTGAGCCTGTCGGATCATCACTATGAACTCGCGCCGTACGAAGCGATCACGAAGGAAGAGTACGAGGCGATGATGGCGACGATGCAGGACTTCAATCCCAATTTGCTGAATTACTACGAACAGGCGACGGGGAACGAAGGCAAGGAATTTGAAATTTTGGACGATCGTGAAGAATGCGCGTCGGGAGTTTGCCCGATTAAATAAAACGAGGTGCTGAGCATGGAACAAGCGCCGATTTTGGCGATTTGCTATGATTTTGACCACACGCTTTCTCCGGACGACATGCAGGCCGCGGGCTACATCCAGTCCGTCGGCTTCGCCGTGGAGGATTTTTGGCGAGAGTCGCGCAAGCTCGCGGAACAAAATGAAATGGACCGTAATCTCGCGTACATGTACCTGATGGCGAAGACGGCGCGCGGCAAAGTGCTGTTCACGCGCGAGCGACTGGCGGAGTACGGCGCGCAAGTGCCGTTGTATCCGGGCGTGCGCGAATGGTTCGCCAACGTGAACGCGCTGGGCGACGCGGCGGGCGTGCAGGTCGAGCATTACATCATCTCGTCGGGATTGAAGGAAATGATCGCGGGCACGGCGATTGCGAACGAATTCAAAGCGATTTACGCGAGCTCCTTTTTCTACGATGGAGACGGGGTGGCGGTATGGCCGGCGCAAGCGGTCAACTACACGAATAAAACGCAATTTCTGTTTCGCATCAAAAAAGGCGTGCTCGATGTCAATGACGAACGCATCAATGAATATTTTCCGAACGAAGAGATGCGCGTGCCGTTTCGCAATATCGTCTACATCGGCGACAGCGCGACGGATATTCCGTGCATGAAGCTGGTGGCGAGCTCGGGCGGCCACGCGATCGGCGTGTACGCGCCGGGCGAATCGACTGCCATGGTGGACGGTTTGCTGCGCGACGGGCGAATTCAGTACAAAGCGCCGGCGGATTATCGGCAAGGCGCGCCGCTGGAACAGTTGATCGGCGCGATTATCGCGCAGACGGCAACGCGGGAAAAGTTGGAGCGACGCAAAGCAGCCGACCTTCATGACGCGAAGAGCCGACTCGCGAACGCAAAGCAAGGTCAATAAATCTTTCCGAATTAGCATCACACAATAAAAAAATACAAAACGAAGACACAAAAAAACCGCCATACGGCGGTTTTTTATTATGGTAATTCATACGGTTGATCGCCGCGCGGCGGTCCGAAGATGGCGGCCATGATAATGCCTTTGCGCCAATCCTCGCGCGTTAAGCGGCGACCTTTCATGCCGACGCGACTCGCCGATAAGGGCGTCGCTTTCAGCGTCGCGAGCGGATTGTCGTTGCCGATCGCGAGCGACGGTTCTTTTAAATCGCGTACGGCGGCGGGCGCCTGACGCAACGGATGGCCGGCGTGATCGTGGCCGGCATGCGCCAACGTCGCGGGGCGACCGGGTTCTTCGATCGGCATTCCCGAATGCCGCGCTGGCGTTTCGATGGGCGGTTTTTCTTTCGGCGCGCGTTCCGCTGGCGGATCTTTTTTCGGAACGGGACCGGTGACCGACGGATCGTTCTCGTCATCGTCATGCGACGACGCTTCGAAAGGCGCCAACCATTGCTTTTTCATAAGCTCGATGGCCTCTTCCAGCGATGGCAGGCGCGCCGCGGTTGCGTCTTCCTGCGTGCTCGACCGGGGCGGTTGCGCATTTTTCTGCGCGGAAGGGTCCGGCTGCTCCGTCGGCAGCGAATGATGTTGTGATTTTTTACGCCGTCGCGATTGCAATGAATCGACAACAACGATAGCGATAACAAGCAGGATGCCCAACAAAGAATCCATAGGTTGTCCTTTCCTGTGCGGTGAATTTCAGCCAAAGCAACGCAAGCCGTTGCCGTCTCGATTTTTTATCAGTGTTTCCGTTTTTTGCGAAACAGACGGAAGAGACCGCGGCCGAGCGTGAAGTAGAGCAACACTTGCAGCAAAGTTGCGGTCGTTACCGCGATGGCGCGGATAATACTGCCGATAAAGCCCATGAGTTTGCGCCTCCTTCAGAGATCACGGCAAGCCGTCAACGACGGTTTAACCATTTGGCAATCGCGTAGACAATGCCGATACCGGCGATGAAGTACAGCGCCAAGCGCAAAAGCGATAAAAAGAACGCGGCTCGTAAAAATACACCCATGATTATTCCTCGCTTTCCGGTTTGGCAATCGCCTCACGCATTTCCGTGTCGGCGTTGATGTTTTGCAAACGATAGTAATCCATGACGCCCAATTTGCCCGACTTGAGCGCTTCCGCGAACGCGATCGGCACTTCCGCCTGCGCGCGGACCACTTCGGCCTGCATTTCCTGCGTCTGGGCGCGCATTTCCTGCTCTTTGGCGACCGCCATCGCGCGGCGCTCTTCGGCGCGCGCTTGAGCGATGCGTTTGTCGGCTTCCGCCTGATCGGTTTGCAGTTCCGCGCCGATGTTGCGTCCGACATCGACGTCGGCGATATCAATGGACAGAATTTCAAAGGCCGTGCCGGCATCCAAACCTTTTTCCAACACGGTGCGCGAAATGTGGTCGGGGTTTTCCAAAACGTCGGTGTGACGTTCGGACGAGCCGACGGTCGTGACGATGCCTTCACCTACACGGGCGATGATCGTCGCTTCGCCGGCGCCGCCGACCAAGCGGTCGATGTTGGCGCGAACGGTGACGCGCGCCCGCACGCGCAATTCGATACCGTTTTTCGCCATCGCGGAGATAATCGGCGTTTCAATGACTTTCGGGTTAACGCTCATTTGCACTGCTTCGAGCACGTTGCGTCCGGCGAGATCAATCGCGGCGGAGCGTTCGAAGGTCAGCGGAATCGAAGCGCGATGCGCGGCGATCAGCGCGTCGACTACGCGGTCGACATCACCGCCGGCGAGGTAATGCGCTTCCAGCTGGTTGACGTTGACCTCAAGTCCCGCTTTTGAGCCCTTGACGAGCGGCAACACGATCAAGCGCGGCGGCACGCGACGTAAGCGCATCCCGATGAGATCAAAGATGCTGATATGAACGCCGGCCGCCAGTGCGGAAATCCACAACCCAATCGGCACGAAATGCTGCAAAATCAGGATAAAAAAGACAACTAGCACAATGGTGAAGCCCGGAAAAATAAAGTCCATATTTCCTCCTTATAATTCGTTTTCGCCGTCGGAACGTGCGGCAACGATGATGCGATTACCAATGACGCGACGCACAATGATCGGCGTACCGCGCAAGATGAATTCGCCCTGCGTCACAACATCATAGGGACGGCCGTCGATTTTGGCCGTGCCCGCCGGTCGTAACGGCGTGGCGGTGATGCCGGCGTGTCCGGTAAGAAAGGTATAGTCGTCATTGCTGGTGTAGCCCGACGCGCTGTCGCTTCGTTGCGAAAGCGTCAGACGCCGCCAGAGCCGACCTGTTGTCAGATGTTTGGCCAGGTGCCAGAACACGATGATCGAGAGCACCAGCCCGCCGGCGATGATATACAGCGCCGAGCTGCTGCCGCCGAGCAACAGAAACAGACCGCCGATACATAAAGCGATCCCCGCCGCCGTGACAAAACCGGTCATGGCGAAGAATATATCGGTCAAGATGATGAGCACGCCGCCCGCGAGCATGAGCGCGGCCAAAAGTGATGGATTGCCGATTTGCCATTGCCCAAAAAAGAGCAGGGCCGTTGCCACGAAAGCAACGAGGCCGCCGCCGGAAAAGCCGGCGGTTTTGATTTCCGCGAATAATGAAACGAA
>OKEM01000100.1_pt1 | contig 19933 bp, 17 predicted proteins | sample 1610791 | NCBI WGS metagenome assembly OKEM01 (sample SAMN04436686, study PRJEB24849) | human gut metagenome | biome: human gut; feature: NICU; material: stool | host: Homo sapiens | place: USA: Saint Louis, MO | collected 2010-07-27
CATAAGTTAAAATATCATTAATTTTTGTTTTTTCCATTTCTCCTCCTTGCATTTATCTCATTATACAATAAATTTTAATAAAGAAAAAACTAAAGGTTTACATTAAACTTAGGGGGGTATATATATAATATCAAAATGACGGAGGTTCAATATGAAATTAAATATTAAAGGTAAAAACATCAATGTTTATGAAAGCTTAAAAGAAGAAGCTAAGGAAAAATTTGATAGGCTTGACAAATATTTCAACAAGGAAGAAGAAATGGACCTCAAATTTTCTACCGAAGGTAATTTAAAAAAAGTTGAATCAACCATTTTTCTTAAAGGCGGAACAATTTTAAGAGCTGAGGAAGTAAATGATAATTTCTCAACAGGAATTGATAAGGTAATAGATGCTTTGGTTCGTCAAATTAGAAAACAAAAAACAAAATTACAAAGAAATAGAAGAAATGGTGAATCAATTAAATTTGAATCCTTTGATAACATTGAAGAAGGAAAAGAAGAAAATATTCCAAAAATTAAAAGACAAAAAGAAATAGTTCTAAGACCTATGAGCGATGAAGAAGCTTGTATGCAAATGGAATTATTAAATCATGATTTCTTTATATACTTAGATGATGAAGAAATGAAAACAAGACTTGTATATAAAAGAAAAGATGGACATTACGGATTAATTATTCCAGAATAAAATAAATTAACTGCTACAAATTATTTTGTAGCAGTATTTTTGTGTTTACTAAAAATTTTTTTGATATAATATAAATAAAAATATTTAAATATGAGGGATAAATAATGAATATGAGGGATAAATAATGAAAAAAATTGCTATAGTTGGTTTAGGATTAATGGGCGGTTCTTTTGCTAAAGCTTTTATAGAGTATAGTGATAATATAGTTTATGGCTATGATATTGATGAAAAAACGAAAAAATTAGCCAAGAATTTTGGTATAAAAATAATTGAAGATAAGAATGAATTAAAAAAAATGGATTTTACAATTATTTGTTTAAATCCATTAACCATAAAAGATTTTGTTGGAAAAAATTATAAATACTTATCCAAAACTGTTATGTAAATTTCCGGAGTAAAAAATAATTTGTATCCATATATAAAAAAATTATCAGAAAAATATTCTTTCGTATATAAATCAATTCATCCTATGGCTGGTAGAGAAGTTTATGGCTTTGAATCTTCTTTAAAAGATTTATACAAAAATGCTTCTATGATTTATGTTGATGATTTAGATGATGAGGAAATTTCTTTATTTAAAAAAATTGGATTTGACAAATTTGTAAAGGCAAGTCCCAAAAAACACGATGAAATGATTTCTTTTACATCTCAACTATGCCATGTGATTTCTAATGCATATGCATTAAATCAAAAAAGTATTTACCATGATGGATTTTCTGCTGGAAGTTTAAAAGATATGACAAGAGTTTCAAAGATTGATGAAAACTTATGGTCAGAATTATTTTTATTAAACAAGGATTTTTTGATTGAAGACATAAATACAATGATAGAAAACTTGGAAGAATTAAAAAATGATTTGAAAAATATTACTATAAGACTAACTTATGTATCATTAGATGATTACAAGACAAAAACTTTTGAAAAAGAAAAAAGTCTTGACGAGCTTTATGAATTTTACATAAATTTATTAAAAGAATATATTAATTTTTCAAAAATTTTATCTCAAAATCTTGAAAAAAGAAATATTAGTGCAAATAATTTGACTTTTCCCTATGATGGTTACAGAAAAGGGCAAAGGAAGATGGCGGTTGCTGTTTATAGGGCGATTCTTGATAAGAAAAATTTGTTTGTAGATGCTCCAACTGGAACTGGAAAGACTATTTCAACAATTTTTCCTGCTGTAAAATCTTTGGGAGAAGGCTTGAGTGATAAAATTTTCTACCTTACTTCAAAAAATACAACAGCAAAAGAAGCCTTAAAATCTTTGTATTTATTAAAAGAAAAAAATCTATCGATCAAGGCAGTTTCAATTACAAGCAAGGAGAAAATTTGCTTAAATGATGAGATTTCTTGCAATCCTGAAGCTTGTCCATTTGCAAGAGGGCATTTTGATAGGGTAAATGATGGACTAAAAGATATTTTGGAAAACGAAGATATAATGGACTATGATATTATAACTTCATATTCAGAAAAACACAGGCTTTGTCCCCTTGAATTCGAGCTTGATATTTCCTTGTACTGCGACATAATAATTTGCGATTATAATTATGTTTTTGATCCAAATGTTTATTTGAGAAGATTTTTTGATGATAGCCTTGATGAATATTTGTTTTTAATTGACGAGGCTCACAATCTTTTGGAAAGGTCAAGAAAGATGTTCTCTCATGATTTTGTTGATTCTGATTTTAAGGAACTTAGAAAATCTATGGACATAAAAAAGGATTTGAAAATAATAAAATCAATTGATTCTATTTTGGATGAATTTGAAAAAATGTATAAAAATTATGGGAAAAAATTGTTTTATTATTCGACTGATAATAATGATGTTTTTGACAAAAAACTCATGGCTTTATCAAAAAAATTGGAAAAAGTTTTGATCAAGGATAAAAAAAGAGAAGATTATGATAAAATAGAAGATATGTTTTTTGAAATAAACCATCATCTAAAAATTTCTGATAATTTTAGGGAGGGTTTTTATCAAACCTTGACCTATGATGAAAATTCTATGGAAAAAATTTATGAAATTAAGTGCATTGATCCTTCAAAAGTTTTAAAAGAAAAGTATAAACTTGCAAGATCAAGTATATTTTTTTCTGCAACTCTTTCTCCAATGGATTTTTATAGAAAAATGCTTGGAGCAGATGATAGTTTGAAAGTTCATTTGGATTTGCCCTTTGATAAGAAAAATTTTGCAATTTTTGCAAGTCCAATTTCTACTAGGTATAAAGACAGAAATAATAATTTAATGGATATAGCTGACCTTATCCACGAATTTATCAGCGCAAAAAAAGGAAATTATTTTATATTTTTCCCTTCATTTTCATATCTAACTGATGTTTATGAATATTACAAGGAAAATTATAATGACGAAATTTTAGTTCAAGAAAGGTCCATGTCCCCGATAGAAAGACACAAATTTTTGCAAAATTTCACTTACGAAAGTGAAAAAACTGCATTTTTGGTTTTGGGTGGAATATTTTCTGAGGGAGTTGATTTGAAAGGCGATAGGCTAATTGGTTCAATGGTGATTTCAGTTGGAATGCCGGGAGTAAGCGATGAGAGAAATTTAATAAAAAATCATTTTGACGAAATTTCTCACAATGGTTTTGATTATTCCTACACCTATCCGGGTTTAAATAAAATTTTCCAAGCAGCTGGAAGGCTAATCAGAGGGGAAAAGGACAGGGGAATAATTTATTTGGTTGATGATAGGTTTTTGTGGGATAAGTACAGAAGGCTTTATCCTAGACATTGGTCAAATATAAGAGAAGTAAAAAATAAAAAAGAATTAAAAATCTTGGTTGAAAGATTTTGGAATAGAGGAGAATAAATGAGAGAAAAACCAATAAAAGATGTAGAAATAATAGATATGTCTTATCCAAATATTTCGATAGGAAAAATTGACGAAGAAAAAACTGTCCAATTTAAGGGCGGAGTTTTGGGACAAAAAGTAAGGGTAAAAATAACTAAAAACAGGGGCAAGAATAAAAAAGGAAAATTTATGGAAGTTTTGGAAGAATCCAAAATAGAAAATGCTAAAGAATTTTGTCCTCATGCAGGAATTTGTGGTGGTTGTTCTTACCAAAAAATGGGATATGAAACAGAGCTTTTATTAAAGCATGATATGATAAAAAAACTTTTGAAAAATTCTCATATTGATATTGCTGATCTTTCAATCATTAGAAGTCCAAAAATAAAAGAATACAGAAATAAAATGGAATATACTTTTGGAGATTCTTACAAGGATGGGCCACTTGTTTTGGGACTTCACAGGCAAAATAGATTTTATGAAATTGTAGATACAGATGGATGTAATATTGTAGATAGCGATTTTGAAACAATAAGAAAACATGCACAAAAATATTTTAGAGAAAAAAATACAAGTTTTTATCACAAAAAAGCTCATACAGGACTTTTGCGCAATTTAATAGTAAGAAAAGCCCTTCACACTGGAGAAATTATGGTAGTCCTTGTGACAAGCTCAGACAAATCTTTTGATCCAATGAGAAGAGATTTATTTGCTCACAATCTCTTAAATGCAAAAACCAAGGGGAGAATTGTTTCAATTTATCATGTGATTAACGATAGTTTATCAGATGCAGTAAAAGTAGATTCAATCGAACTTCTATTTGGGAAAAAATATATCGAAGAAAAAATGAACGATTTAAAATTTCAAATTTCTCCATTTTCATTTTTCCAACCAAATGTATATACAGCAGAAAAAATTTACCAAAAAGCAATAGAATTAGCAAACGTAGATAAAAACAAAAACGTCCTAGATTTATATTCAGGAACAGGAACCATAACCCAATTATTTGCAAAATCCGCAAATAAAGCTATGGGAATAGAAATAATAGAAGAAGCAGTAGAAAAAGCCTTCGACAATGCAAAAGAAAATGAAATAGAAAATATAAACTTTATAGCAGGAGACGTTTTAGAAAAAATAGACTTAGTAAAAGGAAAATACGACATAGTAGTAATAGACCCACCAAGAGAAGGCATTCACCCAAAAGCAATAAAAAAAATAATAGACATAGCTCCAGAAGAATTTGTCTACATATCCTGCAACCCAAAAACCCAAGTAAGAGACCTAGAAATCTTCATAAAAAACGGCTACAAAATAAAAAAATACCAAGCCTTCGACCAATTCCCTAGGTCAAGGCACGTGGAAGCTATAGCGTTGATACAAAAGATGTAAATTTAGAAATCCTGCATTTTAAGCAGTTTTATAAGCATTTTGTCTTTGAAAAAGATGAAGAAGGATACGTCAAAAAGACTCAAAAAAACTACATGTACGTAAGAGTAGTTCTGCAACTGGTATGAGGAAACACAAAAAATATAATTAACTCATTTTGTACTTTCTACAAGAGTGGCTTAAAAGGCTGCTCTTTTTTATTGAAGGGAGTAAGGATTCATTACATTCTTTTCAAAATATGAAACATTCACAAGCCAACTTTACATATTCGCTTTTATAACATATAATAAAAGCGTAAACGAGAGGAGGCGGACTATGAATACACTTAAAGAATATATCGAAGAAAATTTAGTAATCACCAACAAAGAAGCAGAAGAACTTGGATATACTAGGCATAATCTATCAGAATTAACCAAAATCGGACAATTAGAAAGATTAAGACCAGGACTATATCAATTAAAAGGAAAAGTAATAGACGATTTTGTTTTAATATCATCAAATAGTAATCGAATTATATTTTCCTATCAAACAGCCCTATACCTCCATGACCTATCCGATAGGACCCCAAATGTATTTCATATATCTGTACCCCAAGGCTATAATGCGAGCCACATCAAAAAGAGATATGAGGATCTACAAGTTCACTATGTAAAAAAAGATTTATACGAAATAGGAAAGACAGAAATAAAATCACCGCAAGGCAATCTTATCCCAGTTTATGATATTGATCGAACAATTTGCGATATCATAATCGAAAGAGAAAAAATAGATAAACAGATTTTTACAGAAGCCTTAAAAAGATACTTTAAATCACCAAATAAAAATCTAAGACAACTCATAAAATATAGTAGACTATCTAAAATAGAAGATGAAATTAGAAAATATATGGAGGTATTATCGTGATTAATATCGAGAGTATAAAGGGCAAGATAAGAAGTATGGTAGAGAAGAAAAATAGTATAAACATTTGATGCTATAATATTTGTATTAGCATTATCGGATATAATTTAATAAATCCTTGTACAATTTAAATGAAAGGTGGTGGAAATATGGATATAATGAAATCTTTTAACTTAGCAATAGACTATATTGAAGATAACTTAACTGATGAACTTGATGAAAAAGAAATAACACGGATAACGGGATATTCATTTCCAATGTTTTCAAGAATATTTTCAATCGTATCAGGATATTCATTATCTGAATATATAAGGTTAAGAAAGATGACAAATGCTGCAATTGATTTAAAAAATTCAGATAAAAGAATTATAGACATCGCAATAAAATATGGTTATAATTCTCAGGATTCTTTTGCCTTAGCTTTTAAAAGTTTTCATAAGCTAACTCCAGGTCAAGTAAAAAAAGGAGAAAAGTATCAATATTTCCCAAGAATCTACTTTTCAATTTCAGTTCAAGGAGGAAATCAAATGGATATTAAAATTGAGAGAAAGAGAGCGTTTAAAGTAGCTGGTATTAAATCAGATGTAACTAAGAGTTCAAATTTCCCAAAAGTTTGGGATAGACTAGTTGAAAAAGTACCAAGAGAAAAATTTGAAGAGCTTGGGAATGGTCAAATCTTTGGCGTAGGATATGACTATATAATGGATGAAGAAGATTCATTTATATACTTAGCTGGTTTTGATTTAACGGATGAAGTAAAAGCTAAGAGGTTAGGTTTGGATACGCTTAGCATTCCTGAAAAAGAGTATGCTATTGTAAGCTTACAAGGACCTATACCAAAGTGTATTCACGAAGGATGGAAGTATATTATTTCATATTTCTTTCCAAAAGAAGGATATAGACATGATGAAAGTCCCGATTTTGAAGTATATGGAGATGGAGACCCTAATTCAGAAGATTATAAAATGGAATTATGGGTTCCTATAGTAAAAGAATAATTTAAATTTGTTTAGCGGCATCTATCAAAATGGTAGGTGCTTTTTTGATTGCTATTAATAAAAATAGTAATGAGTAAAAAGTCCCAGAAACTTGATCTAATAACAGGAGATGCAATAACACCAAGGGAAAAAGAACACACCTATCCATGTATCTTTAGCAAAGAAAATATAAAAATAATGGTATACCCATTAGAAACAATTTTAGCTGAAAAATACGAAACCATAATCAGAAGAAATATAACAACAACACGAATGAGAGACTTCTACGACCGGTACACCCTCTACAAACTAAAAAAAGATGATATAGATTATAAAATTTTAAAAGAATCAATAGAAAGAACTTCCGACAAAAGAGGAAGTCAAGAAATAATGAAAGACTATGAGATAATAATTGAGGATATAAAAGAAGATTCATACCTAAGATCCTTGTGGGATGTATAAATCAGTGAAAATAAGTATATTGGAAATCTGAAGTTTGATAAGGTTGTTGGTGTAGTGAGAATTATTTCAAATAGAATTAATGAGATGTAATTTAGCAGACACTGTTTGGAAAATTATAGACAAGGAAATATTAAGTAAAAGAGAAGTGGAATTATTCTACTTCTTTTTTGTTTCAAAATATGCTATAGAATATGATTTTTCGTGTTTTCATAAACTGAATATGGGCAGTAGATGGGCGTCATTTGAATGAAGATACCAAGACCTTTTCATCAGTTTTTTCACTCTTAGGAATGTAGTCTATTGCCAAATTTAGAGTTGATTTTATAGGATGTATTTTTGTAATTGCCACATTAATCACCAGAACTTTCTTTTGTTTTATTAAGAAGTAGGGAATGAATCTGCCATATTTCTCTTGATAATTTTTCTATTTCTTTGTTCATTGATTTAATTTCATTCTTGTAAATAACACCAGTTGTATTAGTAGCTTTTGCAATCTGGTTTATATTATTTGTTACATTTGAAAGCAGCCATTGTAGGTTTCTAAATGGTTCTAAATCTACTACATAAATTTCTTTTTCTAATACACATTTTCTAAGAAAGTGGGACATTGTTTTACAGTTTGCAAGTTTCATTTTCTTTTCAAAGATGTCTTTTTCTTCATCTGTTAAATATATTTTCAGTTGATTTTTTCTTTTTCTATTATCCATAGTATATCTCCTTATCGTAAAATATTGGGGTCTTAGGTTCTCCCTAACAAGGTAAAAAATAAAAAAATGGAGCATTCTGTAAAGGTCTGCTCCATTAATTTTTTCGTAAGTGGGTACTCACTTACTGTGCTTGCTATTAAAGTTATAAGCGTTAAGCGTTTATTAGGTTTTATTAATTATACCGCATTTAAAAAAATTAATAAAGAAGTATAAGCGAAGCTATTGACAATGATTATCAGTGCTGATATAATAATACCGACAAGAGTGTCGGTTTGGAGGTTATTTATAAAATGAAAATGGAAGCTGATGAAAGAAAAAAGCAGATTAGACAAGCAGCTATTAAAGTCTTTTTGGATAAGGGATTTAGAAATACAGTTATGAATGACATTATGGAAGCTACTGGGCTTTCTAGAGGTGGCTTGTATCATCATTATGGTTCTACGCATGAAATCTTATACGACATTATGATGGAAGGTAATTTAAATAGAAAAGATATTGTTCAAAAATCAATTTATGATGAAGGATTAATATTAAGTCCACAGTTGTTTTCAAGAATGATTATAGACAAGATACTTGCAGATAATGATTATGCAAAGCTTTATGTTATGTTTTTATGTGAGTTAAAAGAAAATGATGATCTGAAAAAACTATATGTGAAAATAAAAAAAGAGTCCATACAAGTATTTAAAGAATTGTTTTCTACTTTGTTTAATGAGTTGCCGTCCGATGATATGTTTGAATTTATGATTAATATTATGAATTCTGGATTGATGGCTTGCGAAATTTTGAATGCACGTGAGAATTTTACAAAAAATAAGATATATCTAACTGAAATGATAGAGACTTATTTTATAAATGTAATGAAAAAAGATGATGAAAGGAGTTAAATTTATGGATCTATTAAAAAAATACATTAAGAGAAATAAAGCACCATATTTTATTTCTGTCTTGTTTGCAATACTTGGAGTAATTTCAAATCTTTTTGTATATATTATTCTAAGTAAGATGATTATATCATTAATTGATGGTAGCCAAGATTTTTATTACTATATAAATAAAATTTTCTTTATACTTTTATGTCTTATAATCAAAGAAGTGTTTATGTTTTTGTCAACAATGATTTCTCATAAAACAGCCTATCAAATAATACGAGATATAAGAAAAAGCCTTATGGAAAAATTATTTAATATGCCATTAGGAGATATATTGAATGAATCTACTGGTAAGTTAAAAGACATAATTGTAAATCAAGTCGATAATACTGAAACAACATTGGCTCATATGATACCTGAGATGACAGCTAATTTAGTCGGACCTATAATATTATTTGTTTACATGTTAATTTTAGATTATAGACTAAGTTTAATATCTTTAATTCCATTAGTTATTGGTGGATTTTTTATGGCAGGGCCGATGAAAAGAATGAAGGTAAAGTTTCCACAAGCAGTTAAAATTAGCCAAGATATGAACAATTCTGTAGTTGAATATATAAATGGAATAGAGGTTATTAAAACTTTTAATCAAGGCGAAAAATCTTATAGAAAATACAGGGACAATGTGTATAAAAAGGCAAATTACTATTACGATTGGATGGGAGAAAATACAAGAGACTATGCGATAAGTATGTCTATTGCTCCAGTTGGTATTTTGACAATTATACCATTTGGTTTATATTTCTGTATGAATGGTTCACTAGATGGTGGTGTATTTTTAACATTGATAATCCTTTCTTTTGGGACTATCCAAAATATTATGAGAGTAATGACTTTTGAAGATGATATTGGAAGAATGTCAACTATTTTCGAAGAGATTAAAAATATACTTTCTGCGAGAGAATTATCTCATAAAAATGAAAATTTGGATATAAAAAATTATAATATAGAGATTAAAAACATAGATTTTTCTTATGAAGAAGATAAGCAAGTCCTAAATAATATAAATATAAATATAGAAGAAGGAAGTGTGAATGCTTTAGTAGGCGAATCGGGTTCGGGAAAGTCGACTATTGCAAAACTAATTTCAGGATTTTGGGACGTAGATAGTGGTTCTATAAGTATAGGAAATGTAAATATTAAAGATATGTCCCTTGAAAAGCTATCTACTATTATTTCCTATGTAGCACAAGATAATTTTCTTTTTGATATGTCAATTAAAGATAACATCAGAATAGGAAATAAAAATGCTAGTGATGAGGAAATAATTGAAGTATGTAAGAAAGCAGCCTGCCATGATTTTATAATGAAGTTGTCAGATGGATATGATACAAGAGTAGGAGAAGCTGGTAAACATTTATCTGGAGGAGAAAGGCAAAGAATATCAATTGCAAGAGCCATGATAAAGAATGCTCCAATAGTTATTTTAGACGAGGCTACCTCTTATATCGACCCTGAAAATGAAGCCTTGATTCAAGATGCAATATCAGAGCTTGTCAAAGGGAAAACTCTAATTATAATTGCCCATCGTTTAAAGACAATAACAGATGTAGATAATATATTTGTAATTAAAAATGGAGAACTTGCATGTAAAGGAAGCCATGAAGAGCTTTTGAAGGAATCAAAAGATTATCACGATCTTTGGGAAACTGCCTTGAAAGGAGAAGAAAATGCTTAGTGTTTTTAAAAAAATATGGAATTTTTCTATTGCAGAACAAGTGTATATAAAAAAATCAATCTTTGCTAATTTTTTCGGTTCTATTTTTAATGCTTTACAATTTGCAGCAATTTATTATGCGATTTTTGGGATAGTAAACAAGGATATAAGTTACAAAACAATTGGAATATCAAGTTTACTTTTATTAATTAGTATAGCTGGAGTAATTATTTCAAAAAATTTCTCTATGCTCAAACAAACACATGCTGGATATTTTATGGCTGGACACAAGAGAATTGAATTAGGTGAAAAAATAAAAAAAGTTCCCATGGGATTTTTCTCAAGTTTAAGCCTTGGAAATTTAACAACTATTGCGACTACTAACTTAGATAATGTCGAAACTTGGGTTCCAACTTTGTATATTATGGTTTTCGGTGGTATGCTTAATGCTATTGTTTTTATCTTATCCTTATTTTTGTTTTCTTATAAGGTAGGTATTGTAGCAATAGTTGGGTCTATTGTATTTTTATTGATTGTTGCTCGTATGCAAAAAAGGTCCAGTAAAAATGCAGATAAGATTCATGAGATTCAGGTATCACTTACCAAAGAAGTCTTATCAACATTGCAAGGAATGCAAATTATAAAATCATACAATCTAAGAGGAAGTAACAATAAAAAACTTGATAAAAGCTTTGATGGTGCAAGTAAATATTCTTTTGATTTAGAAAAAACTATAATGCCATATAGTTTATTAGCTAAAATAATAATAGCTATAACAATTTGTTTGATGTTATTTATATCAATAAACTTATATTTTGTTGAAAACAGTCAAATAGTCAATACTATTATGATACTTATAGCAAGTTTTGTAATATTTGATGGGCTTATAACATCTGGCTCTGCTATGGCAATGCTAAGAATGGTTGAGAATGCAATAGATTCTTATTCCTATGTAAATGATATGGAAGATATGAAAGAAGGAAGTATTACAGAACCTATAAAAAATCATGATATAGTCTTTAAAAATGTTTCTTTTTCTTATGATGATAGACCAATTTTAAAAAATGTATCAGCAGAGATAAAAGAAAATACCATGACTGCTATTGTAGGACCATCTGGATCTGGCAAGACTACATTTTGTAATCTTATTGCAAGATTTTGGGATGTAAACTCTGGAGAAATTTTCATAGGTGGAAAGAATATTAAGGACTATAAGATAGAAAATCTTATGAATTCAATTTCCATGGTATTTCAAGACGTCTATCTCTTTGAAGATACAATTGAAAACAATATAAAATTTGGAAAACAAAATGCAAGCCATGAAAAAGTTGTAGAAGCTGCAAAAAAAGCAAGATGTCACGAATTTATAGAAAATCTCCCGGATGGATATAATACTATTATCGGAGAAGGTGGAGCAAGTCTATCAGGTGGAGAAAAACAAAGAATCTCCATAGCCAGAGCCATGCTAAAAGATGCAGATATAATTATCTTTGATGAAGCAACTGCAAATATAGACCCAGAAAATGAAGATAAATTAAAAGAAGCTATAGAACAACTTACAAAAAATAAGACAGTAATAATGATTGCCCATAGACTAAAAACCATTAGAAATGCAGACCAGATTTTAGTTTTAAAAGATGGCGAAATAGTAGAACGTGGAGATCATGAAGAACTGATTAAGAATGATGGACTTTATTCTGACCTTATAAATGCAAAATCCAAAGCGGAATCATGGAAATTAAATAATTGATAGAAAGAAATATTTAAAGTCTCTGAACATGAAAAATATTTAGAGCAGGTGGACAAGAAAAACCACTTGCTCTTTTTTTCGTTCCTAAATCAATATGGGAATTTTGAAGATAATCTAGAAGATAAAAATGTTGATGTAGAAAAAGTTGTAGCTACACCAATGATGATTGAAGCATAAAAAATGTATCAACCATTACCCTTTAAACAGGATTTAGGTTGATACACAAAATTATTTACAGACCCTGTTATTGTGTAATTAAGACTATAAGCATTAAGCGTGTTTATTTATAGTAAATAAAATTATACCACATTCATAATATAAATTCAGGGCACTATTGACAAAAGTGTAAGAAAATGATAATTTTTATTAAAAGAACGAGTGTCGGTCAATAGGTGGTGAGGTTTTGACAAAGAGAAATGTAAAAGATCCAGAAGAAAGAAAACAGGAGCTTATAAACATAGCATCCAGACTTTTTGAAAAGTATGGGTATGAGAAAGTTTCTGTTAGAGATATTCTTGCAGAAGTTAATGGAGCGCCGGGAATGTTTTATTATTATTTTAAATCAAAAGAAGATATTTTCTTGGCGTGCATGGAAACATATTTTGAAGAAAAACTAAAAAATAAGTTGGATATACTTCAAAATAAGGAAATGGATTACGAAGAAAGAATAAAAATTGTAAGAGAACTTATAGTAAAAGATATCGGTCAGTTTACGACAAAATATAATTTTTCAAAAGAGAATTCAATTACAGATAACTCTTACAGGCTATGGGAATTGATTCATTACATTGGAAAATTTATAGATGTCTATTCAGAGTTTATAATTGAAGGAATTGAAAATAAAAAAATAGAAAATAATATGGGAATAAACAGAGAAAATGTGAGAAGTTTTGCAGCTTTTATTTTATACGGAGCTGTTGGAACAATATATAATGACTATATTATTAAGGGAGAAAACAAAACAAATTCAAGTGAAGCCTTTGGAATAATAAGCGAACTATTTCAAAGACCTCATTAGAGAAAAATAAAATATAAGTATTTTACAAGGGAAACATCAATGGTGTTTTCCTTGTATTAGTTTTAAGGCAAATGAACGAACTCGTTCGGTAAGGAGGTATGTTTTAGATGAAAAAGAAGAAATCTATCAAAGATATTATTACCTACAGTGAAATAAAAAAAGGACCACTTGTAGGAGGAATATTATTTGTTAGTCTTGGAATGCTATTAAGTATTTGTCCAATTTTGGTGATATACAAAGTTATAAAATCACTATTTTTATATGGGAAATTAGAACAAAGTGCAATGCAGTTCTGTAGTTATGGACTTGCAGCAGTGGTATTGGCATATTGCTTAACTTATATTGGTAGTATTTTATGCCATAAGTTTTCATATGTGTTAATAGCTAACTTGAAAAAGAAGATATTATTTCATATTGGGAACCTTCCTTTAGGATTTTTTACTGGGGATAACAAGTCAAAAATAAGGCAAGTATTGGGTTCGGATATGAATCAAATTGAGGGATACTTTTCTCATCAATTACCAAATTTAATCTCAACTTTAGCACTAATTTTAGCAATGATAATTGTTATGTTGAAGATAAATTTAATATTAGGTCTTACGACTTTGTTAATTATATTTGTTGGTTTAGGAATTCAGATTGCAATCATGGCAAAGATTATAAAGTCGGGTGGACTTGATAAAAACTTCGCGATATTGGATCAAATTAATTCAGCAACTACTGAATATGTTAAAGGTATGCCGGAAGTGAAAATATTTGGAACAGGAGCAAAATCATTTAAAACTTTTTCAAAGTCAGTAGGAGAATATAGAGACTTTACAAGTTCGATGACATCAATGATAAGACCTGGATTTGTTTCATTTAGAATGTTTATTTTATCTGTGGCTACATTCATAGTTCCTGTAGGAATATTTTTAATGACACGAAATTATAATTTGAACTTTGTTACAATCTTTATTTTCTATTTAATTCTTGCACCTGCCATTAGCGTACCTGCATTAAAACTTAGAGATTTTGCAGAAGGAATGAATTTACTAAATGAAGTTGTTTTGAGAGTCTATGAAATTATAGATCAAAAAGAATTGGCAATTGAAAATAGTGAGAAAGAGATAAAAGGTCATGATCTTGAATTTAATAATGTAAGCTTTTCTTATGGAAATGAAGAGGTTTTAAAGAATATAAGCTTCTGTGCTAAACAAGGAGAAGTTACAGCATTAGTTGGCTATTCGGGAGCAGGTAAATCTACCATTGGAACGCTAATACCAAGATTTTACGATCCTTCAGAAGGCGCTATTAAAATTGGTGGGGTTAATATAAAAAATATTCCGATAAAAGCCTTAATGGACAAGGTAGCATTTGTTTTTCAAGACAGTGATCTTATCACAGATACAGTCTTCAATAATATTGCTATGGCAAAGATAGGCTCTACAAAAGAAGATGTCATAAAAGCATGTAAAAAAGCAAGATGTCATGATTTTATTGAAAAACTTCCTAATGGATATGACACTGTTTTGGGTAAAGGGACTTATTTGTCTGGAGGAGAGAAACAACGTATTGCTGTAGCAAGAGCGATTTTAAAGGACGCACCAATATTAGTATTAGACGAGGCAACAAGTTTTGCAGACTCTGAAAATGAATATCTTATGCAAGAAGCTTTATCTGAATTGGTTAAGGATAAGACGGTTATCATGATTGCTCATAGGTTAAATACCATAGAGAATGCAAATCAAATTTTAGTAATATCTGATGGAAAAATTGCAGAAAGAGGTAAACATGAAGATTTAATCCTTGCAGATGGAATATATAAGCGACTCTTTGATATTTATAAGAAGACAAATATTTGGCAAATGGATATAGAAGGGAGTGAGAATGAATGATAAGAAATATTACATTAGGAAAGATGAATAATATAAGAAAATCAATTATTTTAAATGTTTTGGTATCTATTTCCAACCTTATACCATTTATTGCTTTGGCGAAAATTGTAGAAACACTATTTTTAAATAGAGGTGCAGATAGTATAGATACGAGCCTTTTATGGAAGTATTTTGGGATAATGGCAGTATTTTTCTTTGTAACATTCTTATTGGAAAATTTAGCCACAAAATATACCTATGAACTTGGATACAAGACAAGTGCAGATGGAAGAATAGAGCTTGCAGACCACATAAGAAAACTGCCGATAGGTTATATTTCAGGGAAAAGTTCAGCGGAGATCTTAGATACATTAATGAATGATTTTTTCAAAGTTGAAACGGCAGTAACGCATCAATTGCCTCAATTTTTCAGTGGCATATGTGTAGCGGTTCTTTGCTCAATATTATTTTTGATAATTAATGTAAAAATGGGAATAGCAACACTTATAGGACTACCTATTTCTGTTCTACTTCTCACGCTCATGCAAAACTTTCAGAAACAAATTTATTTAAAAACAAAGAAAATGATGATAAAAGAGGAAGAAGATATAAATGAATATTTGGATGCCATTAAGACTCTAAAAGCTTATAACAGCTTAGATGATACATTAACAAAACTTGAAGAAGATATAGATAACTCAAGAAATGCAAATATTAAGAGTGAGAAAGGAGTTGGTTCATTAACTACTATAGCAAGTATGATTTTAAGAATAGGACTTCCTTTGATGAGTTTAGCGGGTTCCTATTTGTTTATAAATGGATCTTTGGAAATTGATACATTTTTAATGTTCTTATTTGTAGGCACAAGGATTTTTGATCCCTTGGAGCTTGCACTTGTAAATTATACAGGTCTACAAATGGCATCGGTTTCAGGAGAGAGAATAATTAATTTACTTAACGCTAAACCTATGTCAGGAAATTGCGATGTAAACGAAAGCAACAAAATTGAAATTTGTGATGTTTCATTTTCTTATAAAGAATCTAAGGTTATCGATAATGTTTCATTAGACATTAATGAAAATGAATTAACTGCTTTTGTTGGTTACTCTGGCTCTGGGAAATCTACACTAATTAAATTAATATCCAGATTTTATGATCCTAATGAAGGGAAAATCAAAATTGGTGGGGTAGATTTGCTAACAGCCGACCCTAATAAATTAATGGATAAATTTTCTGTTGTTTTTCAAGATGTGTATCTTTTTAAAGACACAATTTATAACAACATAAAATTTGGTAATGAAAATGCAAGTAAAGATGAAATCATGAATGCTGCAAAAATGGCAGGAGCTTATGACTTTATAGTCAATAAAGATGATGGATTTGACACTATGATTGGACAAGGAGGTGCGACTCTGTCTGGAGGTGAGAAACAAAGAATATCAATAGCGAGAGCAATATTAAAAAATGCACCAATAATACTACTTGATGAAGCAACATCATCCCTTGATCCTGAAAATGAACTTATTATACAGGAAGCAATATCAAATTTAATTAAAAATAAAACAGTTGTGGTTGTAGCTCATAAATTAAGGAGCGTAATGGGAGCTGATAAAATTGTTGTTTTAAACAAAGGAAAGGTAGAGGAAGTTGGGAAGCATGAAGAACTTATAAAAAATGAAGGACTATATAAAGACTTATGGAATTATCAAGAAAAGTCTAAAGAATGGAAGATTGTACAGTAACAATCAATTTTAAAGGAGGAAACTTATGAAAACACAAAAGAAATCATCAAAAAATGCAGTTACAGCTGGTGTTTTAATTGCACTTTACTTTGTAACATATGCAGTTATTGGGGTAATATCTATGCCTGTCCCTGTTTTGTTTTTACTAATGCCTATGCTTGTAGCACTACTTGCTGCACCAACCTATCATATGCTTCTTGCAAAAACAAAGTCAGCCACTGCTATTGTAATCGCAGCTATCTTACCAAGTATTTTATTAGTTGCAACTGGACATATTCCAATTGCACCATTAGTGGCAGTGCCTGCCGGAATAATTGCTATGTTCATAGCAAAAGGTGGGAATTATACAGACTTTAAGAAAAATACAATTAGTCATATGTTTTTTTCTCTAAACTTATTTGGAGGATTTTTACCAATTTGGGTTATGAGAGAAGCATTTTTTGAAAGTGTAATAAAAGGTGGCTTAGATCAAAGCTTTTGTAACATAGTAAGAGCATGGACACCAATATGGATGTTACCAGTTATGATTATAGGAACATTTATATTCTCTTTGATTGGTTCTTATTTTACAAAGAAAATATTAAATACAAAGTTGGAATCCGCAGGAGTTTTATAATGGAAAATTCAAAGTTTGTTCTGGGGTCAAAATATGACCTCAGAACAAAACTTATCTTGCTTATAGGTGCGAATATTTTAATTTTTTTGGGGTTTGATTGGATCTATCAAAGCTTCATTACATTATTTTTCCTTGTCATTATTATTAGCGATGGTTATAAAAAATCCGCTATAAGGTATATTTTATTTTTTGTAATAAGTGTAGTATTGGAAAAATCTTTAGCCTATTTTAATATGAATTTTCTTTTGAATTTAATTTTATTTATCTTAGCAATTGGAAGAAAATTTTTGCCATGTATTATCGTGGGTAAATGGATTTTAAATTCCACATCTGTGTCCAGTGCAGTGGCAACTTTACAAAAATTAAAACTTTCAAAAGACTCGCTCATAATGATTTCTGTAATATTTAGATGTTTGCCTACTATTAAAGACGAATGGAGTCATATAAATATGGCGATGAAAACTCGAGGTATTAATTTTAACTTAATCAATTCAACAAGAAGACCAACATTAATTATGGAGTACTTTTTTGTACCCTTATTCGTAAGTGTGATAGAAATTGGGGATGAGCTCTCTCAATCAGCCATTATAAGGGGACTCGATGCTCCTGTTAACAAAACAAGTAGACACCTAATTAAGTTTAGAAAAAATGATATTGGTGTTCTAATTCTTATGATTTTAATTTTATCAATAGTAATATTTATGAAAGTATCAGGGTGGGACTTATGATTGAAATTAGAGAATTAAGTTTTAAGTACAAGGGAGGATCTGATTACTCATTAAAAGATATAAATTTGAAAATCAAAAAAGGGGAATGCATTCTTCTATGTGGTAGGAGCGGTTGCGGAAAGTCGACTCTATTAAAGCTTATGAACGGTATAATACCTGAGTTTTATGATGGGGACATTTCTGGCAGTGTTATGGTCAATGGTATGAATACATTTACCACACCAATTTATAAATTATCTAATAATGTAGGCTCGGTTTTTCAAAATCCTAAAACACAATTTTATACAACCAATACAACCGATGAAATCGCTTTTGGTTTAGAAAATTATGGCATAGAAAGAGAAGTAATTAACAAAAGGATTGAAGAAGTTGAAAAAGAGCTTCATCTTGAAAACTTGATGAATAAAAATATATTCAATCTTTCTGGAGGAGAAAAGCAGAAGATTGCTATAGCAAGCATTTACGCATTAAACCCTGACATATTTATTCTTGATGAACCATCTTCAAGCTTAGACATAAAGTCAATGAAAGAACTATCGCTTACAATAAAAAAGCTTAAATCTTTAGGAAAAACTATTATTATTGCAGAACACAGGTTGTGGTATTTAAAAGACATTGTTGATAGAGCAATATACTTAGAGGATGGAAAAATCATCAGAGAATATAGTATGGACGAAATTGAAAATCTAAGTGAAGATGAACGAATGAGAACAGGACTTAGGCATTCTGATTATAAAGCTATTGAAAGATTTGATGATTTTGAAACTTCAAATAAAGGGACTTTATTAGAGTTAAAAAATCTAATATTCAAAAGAAATACCAAAATAATTTTGTCTATCAAGGATCTTAAATTTTGCTATGGGAATATTATTGGGATTGTTGGAGAAAATGGAATTGGGAAGTCTACATTAGCAAAAATCATATGTGGCTTATACAAAGCAAATAAAGGTAAAATTTTAAAAGATGATGAGAATTTCAATATAAAAAGTAGGCTAAATGAGAGCCTGCTTATTATGCAGGAAGTGAACTGTCAGTTATTCACGGACACTGTCAAAGATGAAATAGTATTAACATCAAATATTAAAGATGATAATGCTTTAGATACTTGGTTAAAAGATATGGAGTTAAAAAATATCAGTGATAGGAATCCTCACACCTTGTCAGGAGGACAAAAACAGAGAGTAATTATCTTATCAGCTTTACTATCAGACAAGAAAATTCTATTTTTTGATGAACCAACTAGTGGATTGGACTATAGAAATATGAAAATAGTAGCTAAAAACATAAAGAAAGTAAAGGAAGAAGATAAGTTGATTTTAATAATATCCCATGATGTTGAGTTTTTAGATTCAGTTTGTGATAAAGTGATTGATTTTACTTATTTATGAAAATGCATACATTAGTAAATTACAAGAGGGACATATGATAAATAAGCAAGAAGAACGAGAAGTTGTAAATAGTATTTTTCATGATACTCCATAATATAAACTTTATAATATTTTTTTTGAGGATTTATGCCTAATAGCATAAGTCCTCATTTTTTATATTCAAATTAATCAATAAAACTCAAAAATACTATAAAAAAATAAAAATTCAGGTTACCAAAGAGGTCAAATTTCACTTTATAAAGTGAGGGGTGTTTTGTCATATTTTTATAAAAATCAAAATACTTTGAAGTGTGAATATTCTTGAAATTGATTATGTGAGA
>OKEM01000101.1_pt1 | contig 19745 bp, 16 predicted proteins | sample 1610791 | NCBI WGS metagenome assembly OKEM01 (sample SAMN04436686, study PRJEB24849) | human gut metagenome | biome: human gut; feature: NICU; material: stool | host: Homo sapiens | place: USA: Saint Louis, MO | collected 2010-07-27
TGATATTTATATTTAATTAAGGGAAAACTTTTTCATTTGATTTTTTCATGTTATAATTGATACATAATTAACTAAGTTACTTAGTTAATTATACAATTTCTATTTACATTTAGGAGGGAAAAATGGATTACAACAAAATTAATGACGAAATTATTGAACAAATTAAATCATCAGTAAATGGAAAAGTTTATGTAGGAGAAGAAATTAATGAAGATTTCTTTCACGATGAAATGCCAATTTATGGCGAAGGAATCCCTGATGTTTTGATTGACGCTACTTGCAAGGAAGATGTTTCAAAAATAATGAAAATTTGTAATGAAAATAAAATTCCTGTTATAGCAAGAGGTGCTGGTAGTGGTTTGACTGGCGCTGGTGTTGCTATTAAAAATGGCGTAATGATTAATATGCAATCCATGAACAAAATTTTAGAATTTGATGAAGAAAATTTAGTTGTTAGAGTTGAACCTGGTGTTTTATTAAGTACTTTGGCTCAAACTTGTCTTGATAAGGGATATTTATATCCACCTGATCCAGGCGAAAAAAATGCTACACTTGGCGGAAACGTTTCATTAAATGCAGGCGGAATGCGTGCTGTTAAATATGGCACAACTCGTGATTATGTAAGAAAAATGGAAGTTGTTCTTCCTAGTGGAGAAATTACAACTTTTGGATCTATTGTTTCTAAATCATCTACTGGTTATTCTTTAAAAGATTTGATGGTTGGAAGTGAAGGAACTCTTGGAATTATTACTGAGCTTACTTTAAAAATCGTTCCAAATCCAAAACATACTGTTTCTTTAATTGTCCCTTTTGAAGATTTGGATGATTGTATTTCTACTGTTCCTAAATTATTCCAAAATAATTTAAATCCACAAGCTATTGAGTTTATGGAAAGAGATATAGTTATAGCTAGTGAAAAATACATAGGCAAAGAAACTTTTCCTAAAAATATGGAAGGAATTGATGTTGGAGCTTATTTATTAATTACTTTTGATGGCGATGATGAGAATTTAATCGACAATACTCTTGAGCAAGCTGCTGAAGTTTTGGTTGATAATGGCGCAATTGATGTTTTAGTTGCTGATACTCCAAATTCAATTAGAGATGCTTGGGCTGCAAGAAGTTCTTTCCTTGAAGCTATTGAAACACAAAATAAACTTTTGGATGAGTGCGACGTTGTAGTTCCTGTAACAAAAATTGCTGAATATATTAATTTTGTTAATAAGGAAAGCGAATCTTATATGTTTAATGTTAAATCATTCGGCCATGCTGGAGATGGAAACTTGCATATTTACACCCTATCAAACGAAGAAGATAAGCTTGATCAATTTAAAGAAGAAGTTGATAAATTTATGGATGTAATCTATAAAAAAGCTTATGATTTGGGAGGAAAAATTTCTGGAGAACATGGAATAGGAAACGGAAAGAAAAAATATCTAAAGAGCTTTGAAGGTAACGTAAATATTGAAATAATGAGAGGAATTAAAAAAGCCTTTGATCCAAATATGATTTTAAATCCAGATAAAGTTATTGCCTTATTAGGTGAGTAAATTTAGAGGATTTGATTATGAATTACCTAAAAGAATTTGTAATCCTTTGTGTTTGTTTATTTTTAGGAGCTATTACAAGAAGTATTATAAATTATCCAATACCAGAACCTGTTTATGGAATGATTTATCTTTTTATAGCCCTACAATTTAACATACTCAAAAGTGAAGATATAAAAGAAACTTCTGATGGTATTTTAAAAAATTTAGCTTTTCTTTTTGTACCAGCAGGAGTAGGAATACTTGCTAATGTCGATGTCATTAAAGGAAAAATTTTCCAAATAATTATTTTAGTTATAATTGGAACAATAATTTCAATGGCTCTTACAGGACTTGTAGTGCAATTTTTACAAAGGAGGAAAGATGCTTGATAATCAATATTTTGGCATAGTTTTATCCTTTGCTGCCTACGAAATTGGGAAATGGATAAATAAAAAATTAAAAACTCCTATAGCAAATCCACTTCTCATTGCTATACTTTTGATTATAGGATTTTTATCCATCACAGGAATCGACTACGAATATTACAAAAAAGGTGGAGATTTTATAGCATTTTTTATAGGACCTGCAACAGTTGCAATGGTTTTAGATTTATATGCAAATCTTGACACACTAAAGAAAAATATTTTGCCAATACTTGTTGAAGTTGGATTTGGAACAATATTTTCATTTGTACTTGCCATATTTTTATCAAAAATATTCCAAATTGATAAAAATTTAGTTGCAAGTTTAATTCCACAATCAATAACAACAGCAATAGCCATTTCACTGTCCGGAGAATACCAAGGAATAATTGGACTTACTGCAATTGTCGTTGTAATTAGAGGAGTAAGCGGAGCAGTTTTTGCCCCTATTGTAATGAAAATATTTAGAATAAAAGATCCAGTTGCCCAAGGAGTAGCCATAGGCACATCATCCCACGCAGTTGGAACAAGTCAAGCAAGACTTATGGGAGAAATTCAAGGAGCAATGAGCGGGCTTTCAATTGCTATTGCTGGAATAACAGCAGTAATAATAATGCCACTTGCTATGAAATTAGTTGAAATAATAATTTAATAGAAATTTAAAATGAGCCATAAAAGGCTCATTTTATTTGCTTTTAATATATGATTTGTAGTTTTCTAATACTTTTTTGTAGCCATCTTCATATAAAATATTTTCTACATATTCTTTTATTTTTGCTGTAGGAATAATTCTCTTGTGGTTTTTTTCTACCATTTTAATTAAATCATTTTTTAAAATTGATATATCTGATGTATTAAGGTCAATATTTCCATCTCTTGCCGCATTTTTTATTGATCTTAATATCTTGTCAATATCAAATAATTCAATTTTTCCATTTCTTTTTTTAACATATAATTTGTTGTCCAAAAAATTTTCAATTACTTCAATCTTCGCTTTATCCAATTCATCTGCAATTTCTTCTATTGATAGATTTTTTCCTTGATAATAATCAATAATTATTTTTGTAAGATCTGACATATATCCCCCTAATTTTTTTCTTTTTATATTCTTACCCTAATTTTTTAGAAAATAAAAGATTGGACAAAATCCAATCTTTTACTTATTATTTTTTTGTATAGTTTGGAGATTCTCTTGTTATTTGAATATCGTGTGGATGGTTTTCTACAAGGGTTGCTGGGGAGATTTTTACAAATTTTGATTTTTCTTCTAATTCTTTTAAATTTCCTGCACCAACGTAGCCCATTCCTGAACGAAGTCCTCCAAGAAGTTGGTAAATTACATCTCCAACATATCCTTTTAAGGCAACTCTTCCTTCAACTCCTTCTGGTACAAATTTTTTGGTATCATTTTGGAAATATCTATCGCTTGATCCGGATTTCATTGCAGAAAGTGAACCCATTCCCCTGTATTCTTTGTATTGTTTTCCTTCAAAGACAATTGTTTCTCCTGGTGATTCTTCTGTTCCTGCAAATAATGATCCTGCCATTATTACACTTGCTCCACATGCTAAAGCTTTTGTAATATCTCCAGAATATTTTATACCACCGTCAGCTATAATTGGAATTTGTGAATCTTTTGCAGCCTTTACACAATCAATTATTGCAGAAATTTGTGGAACTCCAACTCCTGTTACAACTCTTGTTGTACAAATTGAACCAGGTCCTATACCAACTTTTACAGCATCAACTCCTGCTTTTATCAAATCTTTTGTAGCCTCTCCTGTAGCAACATTTCCTGCTATTAATTGAAGATTAGGATATTTTTCTTTGATTTTTTTAATTGCAGTAATTACTCCTTTTGAATGACCGTGAGCTGTATCGACTGTTACAACGTCAACTTTTGCACGAACCAAGGCGTCAATCCTATCCATCATATCGCGAGTAATTCCTACTGCAGCTCCCACCAATAATCTGTCATGCTCATCTCTTGCAGAATCTGGATATTGTCTTGATTTTTCTATATCTTTTATTGTAATTAATCCTTTTAATTTAAAATCATCATCAACTATTGGAAGCTTTTCAACTTTTCCTGATTCCATTTTTTTAACAGCTTCTTCCATAGAAATTCCAACTTGACCAACAATAAGACCATCTTTTGTCATGATGTCGTCAATTTTTACATTTTCATCATTTTGAAATCTCACGTCTCTGTTAGTCAAAATTCCCTTTAAGGTCATAGTATCATCAACAATTGGAACACCACTTATTTTATAATTTGCCATTATTTCCAAAGCTTCTTTTAAAATATTTTCAGATTTTAAATAAAATGGATCGGTTATTACTCCGTGTTCACTTCTTTTTACCCTATCAACTTCTTTGGCTTGGTCTTCTATTGACATATTTTTGTGGATTATTCCAATTCCACCTTGCCTTGCCATGGCAATTGCCATTTTTGATTCAGTTACAGTATCCATTGACGCTGACATCAAAGGAATATTTAATTTAATTTTTTTTGTAAGATTTGTCTTTAATGAAACTTCATTTGGTAAAACTTCTGATGGTCCTGGAACCAAAAGTAGATCATCAAATGTTAATCCTTCTCCTATTATTTGCATAAAACCTCCTATTTTTTAAAATAATTTATTGCATTTTCAAATATTTTTTGCTCTTTTTTATCGTAAATATTTTTATATAAATCTGCATCTAATCTTTCAACATGGCCCATTCTACCCAAGATTTTTCCATCTTTGGATAAAATTCCTTCAATATTATAATCAGAGCCGTTTGGATTTATTTCATATACAGAAAAAATTTGACCGTTTTCTAATAAATCTTTGTATTTTTCTTCATTTACAATAAATCTTCCCTCGCCGTGAGAAATTGGAATTTTATAAGTTTCTTCCAAATCAAGACCACTTGTCCATGGACTTTGATTATTTAAAACTTTTGTATCAACGATTGTTGAAATGTGCCTGTCATTTGTGTTGTAAGTTAATGATGGGTCATCTTCTTCGATTTCTTTAATTTTTCCATAAGGAAGAAGTCCAGTTTTAATCAAAGTTTGGAATCCATTACAAATTCCAATTATTAAGCCATCATTTTCATCAAGCATATATTCAATTGCATCTTTTATTTTTTTATTTCTTATAATATTTGCCAAAAATTTACCAGAACCATCTGGCTCATCTGCCATTGAAAATCCACCAGGAATGGCAAAAATTTGTGAATTTCTGATTGAAGTAGAAAGATTTTCAATAGATTCTTCGATAGCTTTCTTATCTAAATTTCTGAATAAATTTATCTCAACTTCTGCCCCGTATTTTTCAAAGGCTTTTTTTGTATCCCATTCACAATTTGTTCCAGTTACAGCAAGAATTGAAACTTTGACCTTATCAACTGGTTTTTTTGATTTTAAAGAAACTTCCATATCATTTTGGTCGATTTTTTCATAAGGAATTTCTTCTTTTGGAGCAAAAACTTGATTTAATTCATTTAAATAAGATTTTTCTAATTTTTCCCCATCTAATTTTTCTCCATTTACAATTAAATCATCAGAAAATTCTCCAATTTTTTCAACAAAGTCTAAATCTTTCACATATTCAACCACAAAAGATCCAAACATTGGAGTATATAAATTATCAAAATTTAAAGTAAAATTAGAATTTCCCAAAGCTTGTTCGTAAATATTTGATAAAATTCCCTTATTATCAAGGGCAATTGTAGAAATAATTTTTCCATCTCTCATTGCCTTTATTAATTTTCCCAATAAATTTTTATAATGTTCAAAGTCAAGGGTCATATCGGAATTATATTTTGCCCTAACAAGACCAATTTTTCCTTTGCCTTTTAAATCGTTTGATTTTATATTTTCAATATCTTCAGTTGTCGTTGCAAAAGAAATTAAAGTTGGTGGAACATTCAAATCTTCAAAGCTTCCACTCATTGAATCTTTTCCACCTATTGGAGGCATTTTGAAAAAGTTTGTTACTTCAAAGGCTCCCAAAAGTGATTTCAATGGCTTGGACCAAGATTTTTCATTGTCCATTTTTTCATAAAATTCTTGGAAGGATAATCTTATTTTTTCCAAATCACTTCCAACAGAAACAAGTTTTGCAATTGATTCTATTACTGCGTAATATCCTCCCAAATATTGGCTTTTTTCTGACAAATATGGATCAAATCCATAGGACATTATTGAAACAGTTTTAGATTTTCCTTCATTTACTGGAATTTTTGCAACCATAGCTTGGGATGGATTTACTTGTTTTTTTCCTCCAAGTGGTTGAAGAACTGTATTTTGTCCAATAGTTGAATCAAATATTTCTATTAGATTTCTTTGGCTAATAACATTTAAATCTTTTATTTTTTCGTAAAAATATTTTGGATCATCTGATTTTTCTGTCAAATATTTTGGAACTTCTTCGCTTACAAAATGAACTTTCGCATTTCTATTAGCTCCATTTGTATTTATAAAATCATAGGAAATATCTGCAATTTTTTTATCTTCATAGAACATTCTCATCCTATTTGTGTCAGTAACTATCCCAACTAGAGCTGTTTCTACATTTTCTTCCCTACAATATTTTTCAAATTCTTCCCTATCATTTTTATCAATTAAAACTGCCATTCTTTCTTGGGATTCTGAAATTGCAATTTCTGATGGTTTAAGTCCTTCATATTTTAATTTCACTTTGGAAAGGTCTATATCAATTCCATCATAAAGTTCTCCAATTGCAACTGAAACTCCACCAGCCCCAAAATCGTTACATTTTTTTATAAGTTTTGAAACTTCAAATCTTCTAAATAATCTTTGAAGTTTTCTTTCTTCTGGGGCGTTTCCTTTTTGAACTTGGGCAGATTCTGTAATTATTGAAGTTAATTTGTGGGATTTTGATGAACCTGTTGCTCCACCAATTCCATCTCTTCCAGTTCTTCCTCCAATTAATAAAACTATATCATCTTTTTTTGGTGTAAGTCTTTTTACATTTTCTTTTGGTGCTGCAGCTATAACTGCCCCACATTCCATTCTTTTTGCCTTGTAGCCTTCATGGAAAATTTCTTTTACAAATCCTGTGGCAAGACCAATTTGATTTCCGTAGGAAGAATATCCCTTGGCAGCAAGCTTTGAAATTTTTCTTTGGGCAAGTTTTCCTTCCATAGTCTTATCAACATCTTCCAAAATATTTCCAGCCCCTGTGATTCTCATTGCTTGGTAGACATAGCTTCTCCCTGAAAGTGGATCTCTAATTGCTCCACCAAGACAAGTTGATGCCCCACCAAAAGGTTCAATTTCTGTAGGATGGTTGTGGGTTTCATTTTTAAACATCAAAAGATAATCTTCAAGATTTTCTTTGCCATCTTTTTCTACCCTAACTTTTACATAAACAGAGCAAGCATTAATTTCGCTTGAAACTTCCAAATCATCAAAGTCATTTTTACTTCTCATATATTTTGAAAGAATTGTACCAAAACTCATAAGATTCATTGGCTTTTTAATATCAAGCTCATCTCTCATTTTTAAATATTTTTCAAAAGAATTTTTAATAGCCTCATCAAGAATGGTTTTTGCCTTTATGTCAATCTCAAGGTTCGTATTAAAAGTTGTGTGCCTACAATGGTCTGACCAATAGGTATCTAATATTTTTATTTCAGTTTCATTTGGATCCCTATTTTCTTTTTTAAAATAATCCCTAACCATTTTCAAATCATTTTCGTCCATGGCAAGGTCGTGGGCCTTTAAAAATTTAGAAATTTCCTCATCTGAATAATCTATAAATCCATCATATATTTCATTTTCAAGATTTTTTTCTCTTTTTGTATCCAAACTTTCTGGCATTTCTTTCAAATCAATTTTGTGGCTATCAACTGGATTTACTAGATAATTTTCAATTTTTTTAAGGTCATTTTCATTTAATTTTGAAAATTCATAGACGGTTGCAGTTTTACAATCTGTTTTTTCATCCAAAATTAAATCTAGGGTGTCAATAACCCCCTTTCTTCTTTGGTCAAATTGACCTGGAAGATATTCAACTGCAAGGGAAGATTCAAAAGAATCCTCAAGTTTTTTTGCTTCATCTTTTGCATAGACATAGTCAAGATTTCTTTCGGATAGGACGTTATTAATCGCCTTATCCAAATTTTCATCGCTTATTTCAAGGTCGTATCTGTTGTAGATGTTTAATTTTTCTAATTTTATTTTCAAAAGATTTTCTATTTCTTTTTTTACTTCTTTGGACTTGTAATCGAACCTATCTTTTTTTCTTACATAAATTCTCTTAACTGACTTTTTCATATTATATCCTTAATGTCTAAAGTGTCTATTATTGGTAAATACCATGGACATTTTGTACTCATTACATTTTTCAATTGAATCCTCATCTCTAATTGATCCGCCTGGTTGGATTATTGATTTTACTCCGATTTTATGGGCAAATTCTACGCAATCATCAAATGGGAAAAAGGCATCTGATGACATAATTGAATCAGTAAAATCTACATCTGGGTGGTTATTTTTGATTGATTCTAATGCCCAAATTCTTGAAGTTTGTCCACATCCAACTCCCAAAGTTTTTCCATCTTTTACAATTACAATGGCATTTGATTTGGTATATTTTACAACTTTCATTGCAAATTTTAAATCATCAATATCTTTTTTATCTGGTTTAACTTCAGTTACAACTTCAAAATCATCTTCTTTTGAATCTGTATCTTGAACTAAAACTTTTCCTTCCAAATATTTAACATCTTCTTTTACACATTCTTTTGAAAGGTCGACTTTTATTAGACGGATATTTTTCTTTTTAGATAAAATTTCCAAAGCTTCTTTTGTAAAGTCATTTGCTGCAATAATTTCTAGGAAAATTTCACTCATCATACTTGCAGTTTTTTCATCAACTACACCATTTAAGGCAACAATTCCACCAAAAATTGATAAAGAATCAGCTTCGTATGCTTTTTTGTAAGCATCAAAAGCATTTTCTCCAATAGCAGCTCCACAAGGAGATTGGTGTTTTAAAGCTACACAAGAATTTTCTCCAAGTTCTTTGGCAAGTTCCAAAGCAATATTTAAATCATTATAATTATTAAAACTCATTGCCTTGCCGTGTAAAATTTCTATATCTTTTAAAAGTCCTTTTGCATAAGTATCTTCATAAAGACTTGCTTTTTGGCTTGGATTTTCTCCATATCTTAAATCCTCAATTTTTCTAAGACCATAAGTTTTATATTCACTTTCTTTTTTGGTTAAATCTTTGAAAAATCTAGAAATTACACTATCATAATAAGCTGTAAGAGAATAAGCCTTCATAGCCAAATATCTTCTATAATCCAAATCAACTTGATTATTTTCTAATTTTTCCAAAAATTCATCATAATCACTTGGGTCAGTCAAAACTACACAGTCCTTGTGATTTTTGGCAGCAGATCTAATCAAAGTAGGCCCACCTATGTCAATATTTTCAATAATATTGTCAATATCATTACTCTTTAAGGACTCTTCAAACTTATATAAATTCACAACAACTATATCAATGTCTTTGATATTATTTTCTTCCACAGTTTTTTTGTGATTTTCGTTATCTCTTTTGTAAAGAATTCCACCATGAACATAAGGAGATAAAGTTTTTACCCTACCGTCCAAAATTTCTGGAAAATTTGTTATCTCTTCAATTTCTCTTACATCTACTCCGCTTTCTTTAATTTTTTTATATGTACCGCCAGTAGATACAATTTCCACACCTAATTCACTCAATCCTCTAGCAAGTTTTTCTACATCCTTTTTTTCAGTAACAGATATTAAAGCTCTCATTAATCCCTCCCATAAGCTTTTAGTCTAAATTTAAAGACAAGAAAAGGGAAGCTAACAAAATTAGCTTCCCTGATAAAACATTACTCCATTCATAGACAAATTTGGGCATAGAAATTCACAGAAAGATCTTAGCCTTTCAATTTTTTTCATAGATAAAATCATAATTGTAAATTTTTCAATTTTAAAAATAAAATCCATGATAAATACCCCCAAATGAATGTAAAATAATCATACCACAATATTTTTAAAAATTAAAGATATATTTTTATTTTTTTTAAGAAAATTAATAATTTTTTGCAATCTACATTTTTCTAGTTTTGTATTTGCTTTTGCACTTATCCTCTATCTTCAATAATTTCTATGCAATTTTAGCAATTATTCCCATATTTTCCCTCCTTGAACTTAAATGGCCATTATTGTATAATTATGTCATTAAATGACTTAATTAAATTTTAAGATGCTTAATGTCTTTTGCCAAGACTTTAAATGTCTATCAGTCTTTGAGTGTATATTAAAAGGAGAAATTATGAGTTTTGAATCTAAGTTAAGAAAGCTTCGCGAAAATAAAAATTTAACTCAAGAAGAGCTGGCAAAGCTTGTTGGTGTTTCTTTAAAAACTATTTCGAGATATGAAATGGGAGAATCTAAACCGAGATATAGAAAAATTTATGACAAGCTTGCAGAGGTTTTGGACACTAGCCACGATTATCTTGTAACTGACGAGGAGAATTTTATTCTTGATGCTAGGGAAAAATATGGCTACAAGGGAGCAAAAGATGCAAAGGAAATGGTTGATGGGGTAATTGGTCTTATGGCTGGTGGAGAAATTGATGAGGAAGATAAAAAAGCAATCCTTGATTCTATCCAAGAGGCCTACTATATTGCAAAAAATAAAAATAAAAAATATAATCCTCACAAGGATTAGGTGAAATATGTCTTTTTTATACGATGATATTTTTGATGATGTAAAAAAATTAATTAAAAAATATGACAGCAGAAATCCAAAAGAAATTTTAATTCAAAGGGGCGTAAATATAATTGCTTTTAAGGAAAATACAAAACTTTTGGGTATGTATAAAATTATCAAAAGAAATTCTTTTGTTTTTTACAATCCCTTTGTTGACAAAAGGATTCAAAATATGGTTTTTGCTCACGAATTGGGCCATGACCTTTATCACAAAGATATGGCAAAAAATGAAAATCTGATTGAGTATGAACTTTTTGATATAAATAGTGAAATGGAATTGTGTGCAAATATTTTTGCAGCTCATCTTCTTTTGGATGAAAAAGAACTGATAAATGATGTAAAAGCAGGCTACACTTACAACCAACTAGCCTCTATGTATAATGTGAATGTAAATCTTATGATTTTTAAATTAAATGAGATGCATAGGATGGGCATGAATATAAAAAAAGAAGAAGCTGATCCTAATTTTTTTAAGAATATTGACGGCAAGGATATAAGAAATCATGATATATACTGATGAAGTTATAAATAATCCGGTAAAACTTTCCCATTATTTGATAGAAAATAGGGTGGAAAATAATATAAGAGCTTGCGATATGACAGCAGGAAATGGTAAGGATTCAAAATTCATTTTGGATAAGAAAAATCCCAAAATTTTGTATGCTTTTGATATACAAAAACTTTCACAAGAAAGATGTGAAAAACTTATAGGTCAAAGGGATAATTTTAAATTTATCCTTGATGATCACAAAAATATTGAAAAATATATAGAAGAAAAAATCGACCTTTTTATTTATAATTTAGGATTTTTGCCAAAAGGAGATAAGTCAATTACAACAAATTATAAGTCTGTGATACAATCTCTAAAATCTTGTTTGGATTTATTAAATGAAAATGGGCTTATTCTTATAACTTTTTATCCAGGTCATGAAGAAGGCAAAAATGAGGAAAAATATGTGGGAGAATTTTTAAAAAATCTAGATCAAAAAACATTTCAAGTCATAAAATATAATTTTTATAATCAAATAAACAATCCTCCCTTTCTTATTTCCATAAGAAAGGTGTGAAAGAAATTTTTATTTGTTATAATTAATTAGGAAAGGATAAATTAGATGAAAAAAAGAAGACTTTTTCCCTTTGCTATAATTTCACTCTTACTTATTTTGGCTTTTTTGAATTTTACAAGTCCAAAAAATGCCGAAAAAATAAATCTTCCAAGTTTGGAAGAAAAAAAGATGAGAGATTTGACAAAGGATAAATATATAGAAGATTTTGAATTTGCCTACAATATTTTAGAAACTTATTATCCTTATTTTGACATAAATAAGAAAATTAATAATATTGACTGGTTAGGAAAAAAAGAAAGCTTCAAAAAATATATAGAAAATTCCAAAAATGATGTGGACTTTGGCTTGAGAATGAATAAAATTTTGTATGAGCTAAATAACGACCACACCCAAATAATTGACCAAAATCAGGCAGTTGAAATGTATATAACCTACTACAAAATGCCAGAAAATGATTGGCGTCATTATATAAGCCATGTTTATGAAAAGGAAAATGTAAGAAGAAGATACAATTTAGATAATAAAAAAATAAATGATTATTTGAAATACAACCAGTATGAAACAAAAGCTAAAATAAATAAAAATAATAATATTTTAGGAAAGGCAACAGAAAATTCAAACGAAATTCGTACAGACAACATTGAAGCTAAAGATATAAATGATAAGATAGGATATTTAAAAATTAATTCAATGGTAAATTATGATTATTCAAATTATGACCAAAAAAAATTGAAAACCTATCTAAAAAAAGCAAAAAATAAAAAAGCTCTAGTTATTGATATAAGAGGAAATACTGGTGGCGATTCTAGATATTGGCAAGATTTTCTTCTTCCACAAATTATAGATAAGCCATATTCTACAAGTTATTATTCTTTTATCAAAAAAGGAGATTTAAATAAGAAAGTAATAAGTCAAGAAAAATACAAAGAAGGCGTAAGCGAATTTTTAAATGCAAGTAATTTTTCAAATGATACAAAAGAGATACTTTCAAAATTTGATTATTACACAAATTATCCTGCAAAAATAAGCCCAAGCGAAGATTCCATAAAATTTAAAGGACACATCTATCTTCTTATAGATTCATCAGTATTTTCATCAGCAGAAATGCTAGCATCTTTTTGCAAAGAAACAAAACTTGCAACAATTGTAGGAAGCCAAAGCAAAGGAGATGGAATTGGGACTGACCCTTTGCAAATTGATTTACCAAATTCTGGATATGTATTGAGATTTCCAAAAGAAATCGGCTTAACAGAATCAGGATATATAAACGAAATAGAAAAAACAAATCCTGACATAAATATAGATTCAAATAGATTTGATGAAATACAAGACCAACCAATAATACAAAAAATTATAGAAATAGAAGGCTAAGGCCTTCCATCAGACTGTTGACAAACTAAAAATTTGCCCATTTCGACCGAGTGCAACGAGCGGAGAAATCTCATGAGATCTCTCCATGCGTTCGTTTCACTCACTTAGTCGAGATGGGTTATAGCGTAATTTTATTTTTGAATTATTAAACTAACTTTGTCTACGCTCTGATAGAAGGCTAAGGCCTTCTATTTGCTTATATAAAAATATCAAGTATAGTTTCTTCGTTGATAAATTTTTTTCCGAAAAAAAGGAGTAGCAATGAGTCTTATTTCAATTTTAATTTTAGCTATCGGACTTAGCATGGACGCTTTTGCAGCAAGCATTTGCCAAGGTCTTCAAATAAAAGAAAATAACATAAAAAATACCCTAAGCATTGGACTTTGTTTTGGAATTTTCCAAGCACTTATGCCAATAATTGGTTATTTTCTTGCATCAAGTTTTGCAAATTCAATCAAAGCAATTGACCATTGGGTTGCCTTTATTTTATTATTTATAATTGGCTTTCAAATGATAAGAGAATCAAAAGATGCAAGTTGCGAAATAAGCCAGGGTTTAAGTTTAAAATCCTTACTTTCACTTGGAATCTCAACAAGCATTGATGCAATGGCAGTTGGAGTTTCCTTTGCATTTTTAAATGTAAATATATTTTCTTCAAGCACAATAATAGGAATCACAACCTTTATTCTCTCATCAATAGCCTTTAAAATAGGAAATAAATTGGGCATGAAAAGCAAACAAATTTCAGAGCTTATTGGTGGAGTAATTTTAATTTTATTAGGAACTAAAATATTAATTGAGCACTTATTTTTACAATAAGTGCTTTTTATTTTTCTAATATTTAAATTTCAAAAATCGGAAGTTTTTCTAAAAATATTATATCGTCCCTCTTAGCTGCATCTCCTTCTGCAAGAATTGCAAGTTTTTGAACAACTTCTCCTCCTGCTTTTTTTACAAGATTTTCTAAGGCTTTTATAGATTCTCCTGTTGAAATTACATCATCAACTAGGGCTACTTTCTTTCCTTTTATTTTTTCTACGTCTTTAAAATCCAAAAATAATTTTTGGGTATTTTTTGTTGTAATTGAATTTACTTCTACACTTACAGGATTTTCCATGTAGGATTTTTGTGATTTTCTTGCAACTACAAATGATTTTTCTCCAATATTTCTTGCAATTTCATGAGCAAGGGCTATGCCTTTTGCCTCTGCTGTAAGAATTATATCGCAATCAATTTTTTTACTTAATTCATATCCTGCTTTTGTTGCAAGCTCTGTATCTCCCAATAAAACAAATGATGCAATTTTTAAATTATCTGATATTTGTATTATTGGCAAATTTCTTTCGACTCCACATACATTTAATTTATAATAATCCATAAAATCTCCTATAAAATTATAAATTTAAGAATTACTCCTGCCACAAGTCCCATAAAAGGATCGCTTGCTGCAGTTGTTGCCATAGCTATACCTGCAACTAATATTGTATCTCCTCCTGCTGCAAAAGCAAGATTTGCATTTGTTGGAACAGTTACAAGAGCTCCAAGTACAAATAAAAATCCGTGGATTGATTCTCCTGGAACATATTTTCCAAGTTTTGGCAAAAATCCCATAAACATTATTACACCAAGAATTGCCATCATCAAAACTCCAGAATTAATTGGATTATCACTTGCCCCTGTTGCAGAAATTATAGCCTCAACTGGTGCTCCACCAAAAAGTGAAGAAACAGAATCAGCAAGACCTGAATAAATTGTCAAATGGTCAATATTTGCAGTTATATTTCCATCTCCAAGAGATGCTGTAATATTTCCAAAGGCAATATTTGCGCCAATTGTAAGGCAAGCAAGAGATAAAGAACCTCTGATAACTTTTTTATTTAAAATAGGTTTTTTAATAGAAAGTTTTCTTTCTTCTTTTTTAATCTCTTTTCCTATTTCCATTTTCATAATATTTGCATAAATTGAAGAAATAACAACAGAAATTATAATAGTGTAAACAAGATTTCTTCCAGAAACAAAATATGTTATAAGGGCTGAAATTATAGAAATTAAACTTACCATTTTTGTTTCAAGTTTTAGTCCATCAATTGCAATTTTTGCAAGAATCAATCCAACTCCTGCCATCATTCCATTTAATACATAAACTCCAGCCAAATCAACAATAAAATTTAAGCTTCCAGTAATTCCAAGTATGGACATAATAATTCCTGCCCAAAATACAACCGACAATCTTTCCCTAATATTATCGCCATAAGATCCTGCAAGGGCAATTGTTTCAGCTTGCATAGAAATTGGAATTGGAGATTGCAAAAGCATACAAGCAACTACTCCCACAGCAAAACCAAGCGAAGTTGGAAATGCAGAAAACCCTACCGAAAGTGCCAAAAGTGCTTGGGGAATTCCATTAATTACAACCCCCAAGGCTGCCATAATGTCATTAAAAGTCATAAGACCTCCTAAAAATTTATTTTAAAAATCCGAATAAAATTATACCATATTTAAAAAATAAAAAAAGGCAGAAATTAATCTGCCTTAAATTTACATTTTTTCAACTTCAGGATAATCAATTCCCTTTGTATCAACTGTAACTTTTTTAATTTTTACATCTTCAACAGGTCTGTCATTATAATCTGTTTTTACATTTGCGATTTTATCAATTTCTTCTATGCCTTCAATTATTTTTCCAAATCCTGCATAATCTCCGTCAAGATGTGGACTTTTTTTGTGCATTATAAAAAATTGGCTTCCTGCAGAATCTGGCATAAATGATCTTGCCATTGATAAAACTCCTTTATCATGGAGCAAATTATTTTCAAAACCATTTGAAGAAAATTCTCCTTTTATAGCATATCCAGGACCACCCATTCCACTGCCTTGTGGGTCTCCTCCTTGGATCATAAAATCTTTTATAACCCTATGAAAGATCAAGCCATCATAAAAATTATTTTTTATTAATGAAATAAAATTATTTACAGTATTTGGAGCAATTTCTGGATATAATTCAGCTTTAAAGATTGCACCATTTTCCATTTCAAATGTAACTATTGGATTTTCCATTTATTTCTCCTTTAAAATTGTTTTTATTAGAATTTAATTTTCTGTATAGATTCATAATTTATTATACTATTGTCCTTGATTTTGCCACAAAATTATTTCGCCTTTTTATTTATAGCATAAAATAAGGTCATGGCAGAAAAAATCAAAGATGAACCCCTAGAATAGGAAAGATATTTTTCTTCCCAAAAACTTGCATACTTATCCTTATAAGCCTTGAGCCCTTCAAAAGAATAAAAATGATCTCCCAATTTAAAAATCGTATATACCATTCTTTCTTGCAAAAACGAATGTCTCATAACTCCTACATTTGAAAGTGGAGCCATCCCAAGATCAAAATATTTTATATTATTTTCTTTCAAATATGTGAAAATATTTATAAACAAATAATCCATCAAGCCATCAACATTTTCTTCATAACGCATAAGGTCAACTGTTGCCCAATTTTCTACATAAATTGGCGATAAATTTGCAAAAGCAATTATTTTTTGATTAGGATTTTTTATTACAGCAATATCTCCGCTATTCAAATAATCTTTGTCAAAAAATCCCAAAGAAAATCCCTTCTCTTTGCCTTCTCCAAGCCAAGAATTAGAAATTTCTTGAAGTCTTTTTATAGTTTTTCCATCAAAAGGTCCTTGTAAAATTTCAAAACTATATCCATCTCTATCAAGTTTATTTATAGTTTTTCTTAGATTTTTCTTTTTCTTGCCATCAAGATTAAACTCATCAAGATTTACATTTGCACTTTCCCCAAATTTCATAAAATTAAAACCATATTCATGAACTTTCATTGTTATATCTTTATTTATTTCATAAAAAACAATGTTATAACCCAAATCATCAGTTTTATAAATAAATTTTTCCAAAAGCTCATAAAAATATTTTTCATTTCCAATAGGATCCCCCATGACAATTACCTTATCACCCACTGTCCTAATTTGAAGACAAGCCAAATCACATTCATCATTTTTTAACCAATAAAGATCCTTATCATCCAAAAAAGAAAGAAAGGCTTCTTTGGAACCGCCCTGATTTTTAAGTAAATTTATATACCTATCATAATCAAATTTTTCCCCAACTTTTAACCTAGCCCCTTGCAAATTCCTAATCAAAAGATAAACGAGAAAATAAATTATTGATATAGTAGCAATTATTGAAATAAAATTATACTCAAAAGGAATCAAAATAAAATCATTAGCCTCACTAATATTCACATCAATGATAGATCCACGTTTCAAAATTTTCCCTACATAAACTATGAGCATAAAATTTGTCAAAAGTAAATCAATAAACCTATCTTCACTAGCATAAATAAATTGCTTAGTATAAAGTTCATCTTTTGTAAGTAGATTAATTACAAACATTATAAAAATATAAATAAGAGTAGATAAACTATAATCAGTTATATAAGTATAGCAAAATACAAGAATTAACATTATGGTATTTAAAAGAAAAGATTTTTTCTGTTTTGAAATATAAGCTCTTGCCATAACTATAAATATAAATCCAAAAAGAAGAGATGGAAACTGATAAATAGCTGATGCTCTTATAGGATTTAATTTTGTAAGAATACCTCCACCATAAGCCTTATCTGGCAAGGTTGCAGCCAAAATCATAAAAAGTCCAAAAATATACAACAAAAAAGTATTCAAAACCAAAAGAATATTTTTGAAAAGTCTTTTTATAAAAGCAGATTCCTTAAATTGAAAAGCAATTGTAAAATTTTTAGTAAAAAATACAAAAGCAAGACAAAATGGAACAATATAGTAAAACATTCTATAAAGAAGAATCCAAGCAAGTGCCAATTCTTGATTTATACCCTGACTTTTTAAAGCAAATAAAATTATAAGGTCAAAAGAACCGATGGCACCAGGAATCATAGAAATATATCCTACAATATTTGCCGCAACGACCAAAGTTGATAAGCTTATCAAATCAAATTTGATTCCCATCAAATACCCAATAACCACAAAGGCACTCATAACTCCAAACCACTCAGCAATTGAGATTAAAAATAATTTTATTTGATTTTTTCTAGAAAATTTAATCTTTCCAAAAAAAGACAAAGCCAACACAAAAGGAATATACAAACTTGCACCAACAAGCAAAAGCGTATAACTTTGTAAATTTGGATTTGAGTGAAACATTAAAGAAATTAAGGAAATAATAGAAAAAAATGATAAACCACATGGTAAAAATACCAAAAGTTGTAAAATTTTTTTCACAAGCTTTGTAGCTTCATGTCCCTTACCGTAAAAAGCTGTTCTAAGTCCAATAGAAATAAATCCACCAAGACCCAAAAGATCATTAAAATTATTAATGCAAAATCCAGTTTCTCCTATGTATTTTTTATCATAATTATTTTCAAGCTCTTCATTCAAAATAAAATCATACAAACTTGCTGGAATATTAGCAAAAATTCCATAGATTCCCATAAAAAGTAATGTAATAACCGATAAGCTAGAAAAAATAAATTTTACATCTTCAAGTTTTATTTCTTTGGATATTTTTCTAAATTCTACAATTACAAGAATTAATACAGATATAAAAAATATTTTCTTAAATATTTCCTTAAAATTACTCAATTTTTCTTTCATTTAATTTCCTCATTAAATTTTAAATAAAATTTCAATAATAATCTTTAAAAAAGACGGGGACTTCCCCGCCTTTCAAATAATCTATTTTATTTCAAATTTTTAGCTAAATTAAGCTATAACTTTAGAAACAACTCCTGATGCAACTGTTCTTCCACCTTCTCTTACTGCGAATCTTAATCCTTCTTCTAGAGCGATTGGTTTTTGTAATTTGATTTTGAATGTTGCGTTGTCTCCTGGCATTACCATTTCTGTTCCTTCTTCTAGTTGGATATCTCCTGTTACGTCTGTTGTTCTGAAGAAGAATTGTGGTCTATAGCCTGAGAAGAATGGGGTATGTCTTCCACCTTCTTCTTTTGTTAATACGTATACTTGACCTTCGAATTCTGTGTGTGGGTGTACTGAGCCTGGTGCTGCTATTACTTGTCCTCTTTGGATTTCGTTTCTTTGTACTCCTCTTAGTAGTAATGCACAGTTGTCTCCTGATTCTGTTGTTTCTAGGGATTTGTGGAACATTTCGATTCCTGTTACTACTACTTCTCTTGTTTTGTCTGTTAGGCCTACGATTTCTACTGTTCCGCCTAGTTTTAGGGTTCCTCTTTCTACTCTTCCTGTTGCTACTGTTCCTCTTCCTGAGATTGTCATTACGTCTTCTACTGGCATTAGGAATGGTTGGTCGTTATCTCTTTCTGGTATGTCAAAGAACTCGTCTGCTTCGTCCATTAATTGTAGGATTTTGTCTGACCATTCGCCTTCTCCGCCTTCTTGTAGGGATTTTAATGCACTTCCTACTACTACTGGGGCATTGTCTCCGTCGAATTCGTATTCTGATAGTAGATCTCTTACTTCCATTTCTACTAATTCGATTAGTTCTGGATCGTCTACTTGGTCTTCTTTGTTTAGGAATACTGCGATTTTTGGTACGCCTACT
>OKEM01000102.1_pt1 | contig 19244 bp, 15 predicted proteins | sample 1610791 | NCBI WGS metagenome assembly OKEM01 (sample SAMN04436686, study PRJEB24849) | human gut metagenome | biome: human gut; feature: NICU; material: stool | host: Homo sapiens | place: USA: Saint Louis, MO | collected 2010-07-27
AAAGATTTCTTTTCTTTCTTTATATAGGAAGTCCATAATTCTTTTTTTAAATTGTCTAAATTTTCTATTTTTAAAAACTCTATTAGCTCAGGATTATTTTCTATTGTATCTCTTAATAATATGCCTTTTGTATCACTTAGTAACTTTTCTATCTGTTGAAACTCTGGAATATCTTTAATTTTCCCTTCTATTTCATATAATTTCTCTTGTAGTTCATCATTATTACCAATTACTATGCTATTATTTAAATTAAGTTTATTATCTCTTACAAAAAAGTTATCTGAATCTAAATTTTTTGCAACGTTTTTCAATTTTGGAAATGTGAACTTACCTTTTTCAAAAAAAGTATAACTACTGTATATAGTTTCAGCAGCTTCACAAAACTCTTTTATTTTATTTTGAAAACTACTGTCCTTTATTTTTTTAATTACACTATTATCAAAAATTGTCGAGTATTTAACATTAGGTAAATACGTTTTATTTTCAACTTCACCTAATTCTTTCAAGCTTAATAAAAAGCTTTTTTCACTTAAATTCATGTCAGAAACTATTGTAGGCTCTAATTCATAAATTTTTCTTCCTTGTTGTGTTTTTTCAATTTTTAGTCCTGAATATTGCACTAACTTTTTTAAAAAATTATTTTTTTGCTTTAATAAAGTTGTGATAGATTTTTTTGTTTTTTCGTCTACTAATAAATCCGCTATACTACTAGATTCATAATAATTTTCAAAGCTTTTTATTACAAACACTTGCTCTTTTCTTATATCTTGTCCATCTACGCTAACATTAACTTCTGCTTTTATATCGAATATTTCATCACGTATTTCGTCAGCTTTACCATCTTGAATTTTCTTAAAAGTTTTTGCAAAAGAAGTTTTCATTAATCCATTTTTTGCATATACTGTAATCACATTTGTATTTGTAAAATCGAATTCATGGTTAAACTCATCTATTCCATAACAATTCTTTAATTTACATTCTAGAATATCCATATCATGCCCTCCAGTCTTTTATTTTATTATATCATTTACAATAATAAGTTTGCACTAACATGCATTATTGAACTAATAATGCACATTAAAATATCAACCACAATAGAATTGCCGGCCTGTTTATATAGTTTACTTGAGGTGCAATTTTTTCTTCTTGGATGTACTTCTTCTAATTTGTCTATATCGCTATCATCAAAACCCATGAGTCTTAAACATTCTCTTTCTGTTAAATACCTATATTTACCATTTCCAATATCTATTATTCCAGAATTAGGTACTCTCATCTGTTTTGTAGAAATAGTATAAGAAAAATCTTTAATCACTTTGAGTCGCCCTCTAAAACTATTATCTATGCCTTTATTTAAAAATTTGAGCATATAAGGTTGGGTCATTGTATAAAGTTCACTTATATCCTTTTCTAAAAAATCACTTAGTGGTCTTGTTTCTTTCCTCTCCAATTTATTAAAAGAAAAGTTATTTGCTCCAAGACAAGAAACAACAAATATTCTCTCTCTTTTTTGAGGTATTCCAAAATCCATTGCATTTAATATTTCATACTTGCTTTCATATCCAAGGTTTTCTAGTTCTTTTAGATAAATAAAAAAGGAGTCCCTCATATTTCTATCAAGGACTCCTTTTACATTTTCCCAAATTATCCATTTAGGTTTTTCTTTCATTTCTTTTATTATTCTAATTGTTTCAAATAGTAAGCTTGATCTAGTTCCTGAGTTTTTTACTCCTCCCTGCTTTTTTCCAATTCTTGAAAAGTCTTGGCAAGGACTTCCATGCATAATTAAGTCTATCTTCTCATTAGGTGCTTTATATCCTACTACTGATTTTGGCTTATAATCTTCTCCATAAAGTGCATTGTATGATTTAACACAAGCCTTATCTATTTCTACATAATCAACTACTTCATAAGGTATCTTTAAATTAATAAAAGCCTTTCTAATAGCACCTATGCCGCCGAAAAGCTCTAATATTTTCACCTTATTCATTTAGATTATTCTTGTACCTATCTACAAGCTCCTTTATACTATCTTCAATTTCTCTTAAAAAGTCTTCTTTATCTACTTCACCAGAGCTAATCTTTGCAAGTTTCATTTCCCATTCAGATGTTGTTTCTGCTGATTTAAACTTATCCTCTACAATCGATACAAGCCTATTGCCTTTTTCTGTTACAAGTAGATTTTTCTTATCTCTTCTTATGAGATCCTTATGGATAAGATTTTCAATAATTCCTGCTCTTGTAGCTGGTGTTCCTAAGCCTTTTCTTTCAACTTCTATATCTTTATCCAGTAATTCAATCCCTGCATTCTCCATAGCCTTTAAAAGTGTATCTTCATTATAATGACTTGGGGCTTTGGTAAATTTTTTCGATATATTTTTAGAAGTTAACTTAATTTTATCTCCAGTCTTTACATCTGGTAATTCATTTTCTTGTCTTTCCTTTCTATAAGTTTTTAGATACTTGTTATAACCTTCATCGATTACAGTCTTGCCACTTGCGTTGAAGTTAAATTTATCATATTCATATCTGATTTTTCTACTAGATTCCTTTAAGTTATCCGAGCATGAAGCAAGTAATTTATTCTTAATAAGATAATAGATTTTACTTTCTTTATCAGATAAATCTTTGGCTTTTCCAATACCTGATATAGTAGGAATAATTGCATAGTGGTCTGTAACCTTAGATGAATTAAAAATAGACTTAAAGTTTGACTCATTAACCTTAAAATCATCTTCAAGTCCTTCTAATAATTCTTTCATAGTATTAACCATATCATCGGTTAAATACCTGCTATCTGTTCTTGGATATGTGATTAGCTTTTTTTCATACAGACCTTGTGCCAGATTTAAAGTATCATTTGCTGAATACCCAAAATATTTATTTGCTTCTCTTTGTAAGGTAGTGAGATCATAAGGCTTATCTGGTTTTGTGCTTATTTCTTTATATTCCACCTCTGTAATAACTATTTCATCTTCTAGTAGATTTAATAGTTGCTCTGCAACTTCAATTCCATCAATCCTATCTGACACAAGTTTCAATTCTCCATAAGATAGGTCAACTGTATAATATTTTTGCTTCTTAAATAGGTTTATTTCACTATCCCTTTTAGCTATTAAATATAGGGTTGGTGTTTGTACTCTACCAACTGAATATGTTTCCTTGTAAATGCAAGAATAAAGCCTACTTAAATTCATTCCAACTAGCCAATCGGAGGTGGCTCTTGCACTTGCTGATCTATATAAGTCTTCAAAGTTTTCCCCGTCTTTAAGATTTCTAAAGCCATCCTCAATAGCTTTGTTTTCCATTGAAGATATCCAAAGTCTTTGAATCTTCTTCTTACATTTAGCTTGATTATATACAAGCCTAAAGATAAGTTCTCCCTCTCTTCCAGCATCACAAGCATTTATAACTGTGTCGATGTTCTTATCGTTTAAAAGCTTCTTTAAAACTCCATACTGTTTTTTAGTACTTTTAGATACTTCATAAATATATTCTTCTGGAATTATAGGAAGATTTTCTATTGTCCATTTCTTCCAATTTTCATCAATCTTATCGGGACTTGCCATTTGAATTAAATGGCCAACACACCATGAAACAATGTATCCACCTCCCTCATAATATCCGTTTTTTCTTGTTCTTGCTCCAATTACATTTGCAATTGTAACTGCTACACTTGGCTTTTCTGCTATTACTAACTTCATTAATACCTCCATAAATAAAAAAAGAGCGAAAGATTTCTCTCTCGCTCAAAGTATTTCTCTCGAATATTATATTATTTTCGGGAGAATTCTACTTACTTATTAATTTCTTTTTCTAGTTCTTGAAGAACTTTTATAATCTCTTCAAAGTTTGGATAGTCTCCATAAATCATTTCTGACATAGCCTTATAATCTTTTTCTATTTCAGGGAGTCGGTACTCTCTTGGAACTAACTTCAATTTTCCAACTAATGCATCTTCATACCTTGCCCACTTCCTAGGATAAAACTTCATTTTGAATTCAGTTACTTTCTTTAATAACTCCTTATCCTCTAAGGCTCTGTCTTTGAAATCTGAATTTGCTATTTTATATAGGTCATAAAAGTGTCTTGCATATCTGTGTGGCATAGGAGAAGATTCTGGTCTATTTGCTTCATGATGAAGTATAGTTGCCTTTTCCCAAAATGTTCTCTCTGTTGATACTGTCCTTATATTAGTTTTTTCTTGGAATACATTTGAATATGCTTCACCAATTATCGGCAAAACTTCAACATCAATTGCAGGTGTCCATGCTGCAAGGCTTCCTATTTCAAGCCTTATATTTTGTGTCAAATAATTAGATTCAAAGATTTTAGGATATTTACATAGAATTGTTTGTGGATCAAGACTATCAACCCAAAATTCAAAGTCCATGTCATTTAAATCTTCTTCTAAAACTTTTAAAAATTCATCTTTTAAAAATTCTTCTGTCTTTTCATTAACTGCTTTGTTGAATTTATCCTGTTTAGTATTTGATCTTTCTATCCATGGTTCTTTTTCTTCATATCCTAATACTCGCCAATCTAAGATTAGATCTATATCTTCAGAAAATCTTTCAATGAGTCCAAAACATTTTGACAGTGATGTGCCACCCTTAAAGGTTAAATATTCTTTCCATTTATTTTCATTAAATAGATAGTCTAAGATAAAAGTAACCCAATAGTCTTTTTCAATGACTGCTTCAGATACATTTTTCTTTCTGGCTGTATTTACTATTAAAACTCTTAAATCATCTTTGTTTTCCACATAAAACTTATTCATTTTTGCCCTCACAAATTTCCCTTATTACTTCATATATCCATGCTGGCACTGATTTTGATTCGTTCATTAAGTCTGTTCTTTCTTTTTCACTTAAGTTTTCTCTTATCTTTTGTATGACTTCGTTACTTATATTTTCTTTGCCCAAAGATTTAATTGCTTGAATAACTGTTGCAGTCTTTAGGGACATATTGGCAATTTCTCCTAGATTTACTTTTTTAAATTCTAAAACCGTATCTCCAATTTTATATTCCTTATATCTTCCACTAGATATATATTTATAGTGAGTTGGAACTTGTGTTGAAAGTCCCAATAGGTTTAAGGCTGTGCTATTATATGGTGCAATATTCCAATTGTATTTTCTTGCTATAGCAAGTGCTAATTCATGAATTGATACTGCTTCATACTCTCCGATTAATTCACTGTATCTTGGATTGTAATAGAATCCATCAATAACACGCTTAATTTTATCTTCATCTGCTAATCTTTTTAATATTTGTCTAACCGTAGCATTAGATGCGATATCTAAAAAGTCATTTGCAAAAAATACTTTATGTGAGTCAAAACTATTTATTTTGTTTGATATTTTTTCTGTATATGAACTCATTACAATCCTCCTTTGTCACAGATATTGTATCATATCCGTGACAAAAGTTCAATTGTACTTAAATTTAATACCCTTATAATAGTTCGTCATCTTCATCTAAAGATTCTTCATGACTTTCTTCATTGTCAGATTCATCTTCTGACTCACTAATATAATCCTCATCATCTTCTTCAAAATCTTCCAACATTCTATCTTCTTTTGCTTTAACTACCTTAAAATAGTATCCTGTTCCTATTACTCCTCCAATTACAAGTGCAACAATTAGAAATGAACTTATTCCACTTTTCTTTTCTTCTTTTACTGGAACAGTCTTAGGTTCTTCTTTTTTTACTTCTTCTTTCTTAGGTTCTTCAACCTTTATAGTATTTTTATCTTCTGATTCAATCATATTAAGTAGGTCTTGCTCTCCTACTTCTGTTAATAATCTTACATTATCTTGATTTGATGAGTGATCCACTATTAGGTGCATAGTTTTTCCACTTTTAGTTTGAAATGTTAAAAATTGTCTTACATCTACTGGATTTTCTTTATCTTTTTCTGTATCTCCACTTGGTGTAATATCTTTTCCATTCCTATCTACATTTTCAATTACTGAACCTCTTGCCTTATTTTCTTGTGTCGCAAGATTATTTACTGCCTTTGTATTACCACCTTTTACAAGTGGTGTTTTCTTTGGAGGATTATTTGTAGGCTTATTTGCTTCACTTGTATTTCCTGGTATTCTTGGAACATCTTGATAAGGAATCTCTTCTTTTGATGGTGTTAAAACATCATCTTTCAACATTTTTTCAAATTCTTCTTTTTGTGGTTCATAGATTGATTCGTTTTGACTTTCTATTTGCCCTTCATTTGTCATCGCAAATGTAGTTGCTGGTACTGTAAATGTAAAAAGGAGTAACGCTATGGCTACTCCTCGTTTAATGCTCTTATTCATTTTTCTATCCTTTCTTATTTTACATTTTTAAATACATAGACTGCTTTTCTAGCATCGTCCCATTCTATTGTTTGGTTTTTACCATCTTTAATATCTCCATGACTTGATCCAAAAGCTTTAGCAATATTTGAAATTGAAGCATGAATTCTTCCATTTATAATCACTGGCTTAACATCTGAATTGTAGACCTTTCCATCTGAATCTTTCATAACACCAGTATCAATATTTAGTCTTAATGTCTTTTTAGCTAAGATATTATTCTCTTTATTGGAGAAAATAGCTTCACGAGTAGAGTTGTCATACTCAACATTAAAACCTAAAGTATAAGCAATATATCTTACTGGAATCATAGTTCTTCCTTGGTCTACATAAGTTTTTACATCCATGTATACTGTTGTCTTACCATCTTTGTTGATAATGTTATAGAAGTTTTTGTCTACTTGAAAAACTGCAAATTCTTTTTCATCTTTAACTTGTTTTTTGTCCAATTGTTTATCTTGCTCTTTCATCTTGTTAAGATCAAATTGATTTAGGATGTTCTTATCATCAGCTTTCAAAAGTTCATCCCACTTCTTATCTTGAGATTTCTTATCTTCTTTCTTTTCTTTGTTTTCTTTTTGGAGTTTTAGAAGTTCATCTAATTTTTTAGTTAAGTCTTGGTTTAGATTTTTATCTTTTTCATCTTTAGATCGTTTTTCGAGTTCTTCTTTTGCTTTTTTATTTGCTTCCTCGATTAACTTCTTTGCTTCTTCAATTTTCTTATCTAATTCTTCTTTTAGCTTTTTAATTTCTTCTTCAGAAGCTTTTTGTTTTTCTTCTAATCCTTTAATCTTCTCTTCTAATTCTTTTTTTGTATTTTCAGAAGATTCTTTTAAACTATCAATAGCCTTTTGAAGCTCTTCAATTTTCTTAAAACATTCTGACTTAGAATTTTCTGTTTCTTTCTTTTTAGACTCTAGGTCTTTTATCTTAGTATCTTTTTCATCAAGAGCTTTTTCTAAGTCCTTAATTCTATTGTCTTTATCCTCAATTTCTTTAGTCTTCTTTGCAAGTTCTTCTTCTAAAGACTCGAGCTTTTCTTGCATTTCTTTGATTTTATTTTCGTTTTTATCAGTCTTTTCTTTCTCAGCTTCTAACTCCCATTTTGTAGATACATAATCTTCTTTTAGTTTTGCATTTTCATCTTGCAATCTTTTTAATTTATCTTTAAGCTGAGTAATTTCTGCTATTAGTTCATCATTGTTAGAATTTGTAAGATATTCAATTTCTTTTTCCAATTGAGCAATCTTATTATCTTTATCTCTAACCTCTTCTTCTAGCTTAGCTTTTTCTTGTTTTAGTTTTTCTCCATTATCTTTGCAAGATTCTAGCTTTTCTTTTAATTCATCTATCTTTGATTGGTCTTCTTGTTTCTTATCATTTAAGTCTTTGATCTGATTTTCTAAATCATTAATATTACTTATAGAACTTTCTATCACTTTTTTACTACTATCTGTATCATCAGCTTTAGCTAGTACATTAGTAGTTGAAGTTGATGTTAAAACTAATAAAAGAGCCATAAAAAAGGCTCTTAGTCTGTTCGTGTTAAATTTCTTCATTATGAATGTTCTCCTTTTCTTTTAATTTTTCTTCTCTTTTTCTATCATTGATTTTCTCCATTAATTCTTCCAAGCTAATATTGTTCCTCCTAAGAGTTACAATTATTTCTTCATTTTCAACTTGTATTTCTTCATCGCAAATTTCCTTGTATTTTGCATTTAAATCTTTTAATTTCTCTTCTATTTTTTTCTTTTTGTTTCTAATACTAATAAGTTTTCTGTTCACATAATATCTCCCTTCTATCTTGGTCTTCCAAAACCATAAAAGTGTGATTTCCAATATTTTGAATTTATTGATGTGTATTGAATTGGATCTCCTGCGTGAATCATCATTCCGTTACCTGCGTATATTCCTACGTGAGATATTGGTGTTCCACTGTTATATGTTGAATGGAAAAATATAATATCTCCAGGTTGAGCTTCACTTGGACTTACTGGATTACAATAGTCTTTGTATATTCTCCATGCAGTTGTTCTTGGCATTCTCTTTACACCAGACTTAGTAAATGACCAACATACAAAACCTGAGCAGTCAAAGTTAGATGGTCCACTTGCTCCAAACACATATCTTTTGCCTATATGTTTTTCTGCTTCATTAAAAAGAGCCTTTGCAGTAGCTGAATCAAAAGCAAGACCAGGATTTCCAAAGTTTGGATTATCTACTATTTCTCCTAAGTCCCCATTACCTGATCCAAAAACATCTCCCATATTCCCCTTAGCTTCAAGAAGAGCTTCATAATGAACTACATTGTCTGGATAATCTTTAAATATTTCCCTAACAACTTCATCCATTTCTTTTTTCTTTAAAGTTACAATTAACTTTTTATATTCGTACTCTTCTTTTTCATAGCTAGTATAAGGATTGCCACGACTATCATATCTAGTTCTTGCTACTGTTCTTGTTCTAATCTCAATTTCTTCTTTAAAATCAAGCTTATACATCTTATCGAAAAGTTCTTTTAAAATTCCTTTTACTTCAGATGCTGATTTTACTTCTCCACATCTTGAAGTTATATAGGATAAAAGTTCATGGGTATTATGACCAATTTCTCCTTCTTTGTTTATGATATATTCGTCATATCCAGGATGACTTGTTTTTACACTTTCGATTTGTGATTGTAGGTCATATTCCATTGATGAAAATTCTTGATTAACTTCACTTAGAACTGTGTCTTGTGATAGGTATGTTGTTGTCATTACTGAGTTTACTGAATTGCTTAGTCCACTCATACCAACACTTCCACCACCAATCATTATTGATAGCATAAGACCTAGCCCTATTACTAGAAATAGAACCATCTTACTTTTTCTTACGATTAACTCTTTAGAAGCCTTACCTAAACTTAAAATAGATTTTTTAACTCTATCTACCAGTCTTGTTTCGTGCTTTTTAGCTATCATGCTCTTCATTTGTTTTCTTTGGTAAAACTTCTTAAATCTATTTTTCTTTATATAGGCGTCTGACTTTTTTAAATCTTCTAATCCACTTTTAAACTCCAACTTGCTTTTTCTCTTTCTTATTTTTTTATCAAGTTTAGATAGCTTTTTTAAGGACTTTTTCTTTTTGTCTAGCTTATACTTCCTTATTCCATGCTGGAGTTTAGAGCTTACATTAGCGGCCTTTTCTCCAGATTCTACACCAGTATTGTCAGATCCTGAACTTAGATAATCTCTCACTAACTCTGATGACTTAGCTCCAGACAATAAAACCCCAGAGGATAGACTTCCTTTAGTTTTGTTTTTTAGGATATTATCCTTTAGCTTGCTTTTAGACTTTTCCAGCTCTCCAATCTTTTTATCTGAGATAAAATCTTTAACATCTTGAGATTTCTTAGAATCTTTTCTTGTAACTTTCTTAGATTCATTTTTTAAGTCATCAATTTTCTTTCGAGTGAATTTATCACTTTCATAATTTTTTCTTTTGTAGTAAGTCTTCTTTTTATTAACTTTCTTTTGTTCTGAAGGTTTAAGGCTTGTTTCCTTTTCATCTTTTATAAATTCTTGATTATTGTCTTTAAGCTCAGAATTATAAAAAGTTTTATCTGTATCAACTTCGCTTAGCTTATTTTCTTTATCTATCTCTTTAGAAATTTTTACCTTATCCCTAAACTTCTTTTCTTGATAAAGTTTCTGCTTTTGCTTTTTATCGATATTAGTATTACTTTCGTTCTTACTTACTTCATCTTTAACAAGCTTATCTTTTCTATATATTCTCTTACTTTTCTTCGCTTCAATAGGTTTATCTTCGCTTGTATGGATTCGCTTAGACTCTTTCTCGTTGATTTTGTCTTGGAATTTATCCTTACTATGGATAAGTTTATCCTCATAATTTTTAAGAACTTGTCTTTTACTTGATGGTTTCTTATTGCTTATTGGTTGAGACTTAGCTGAAATATCATATGTTGTTAATTTATTAGAATTAATATTTCTACTGTTTTCACTATCAAAATTTACTTTTTTAAAGTCTACATCTAAGTCTTCATCAAGTTTAAAGCTTTCATCTGTCCTTATTTCAAGATTAGTCTGTTTAACTTCATTAGCCTTATCCTTATTTTCTAAAACTTCGTTTCTAATTCTTTCCTTGTTTTTAGACTTCTGAAAATCTTTTAGTTTATCTTGTTTTTGATCTTTAGATAATACATTCTCATGAATAAGTTTAGATTCTTTTTCTGAAATTTTATCTCCGAACCTATCCTTAGTTTTAATAATCTTATTGGTATAATCATCTGAATGAACAAGTTTACTTTCAAGATTCTTTTCAGGAGCGTCCCTATTTCGTATAATTTTCTTTTGAAAATCTTTTTTTAGTTTTTTATCCATATCACACCTACTTAGCTTCTTCTGGTTTTGTTGTCATTAGCTTATATAACATGGTGTCTTTAGGGAATTTATCTATAAATGGAACAATGGTATTTCCGAAGAATAATAGTCCCTCACCTGCATTTGAATTAGTAATATAGTTTAGCTGATAAGGCGATATTTTTAATTTCTTAGCAAGTATATCTCTATCTCCAGATGCTTGATTTAACATTAGAACAAAGTCTGTATTATCAAATATATTTTCAATTTCCTGACTTGTTAAAAGGTCTTTTACGTTTTGAGTTATACCTGTTGGAATACCACCCCATTTTCTAAATCTTTTCCAGATTTCTACTGAATATGAAGCAGTTTGTGGGTCTTTTAATAAAAGGTGGAACTCATCTATATAGTATCTTGTAGACTTGCTTCCTCTATTTAGGGAAACCTTGTTCCAAACCTGGTCTTGAATTACAAGCATACCTATTTTTTTAAGTTGTGTTCCTAGCTCTTTTATATCAAAGCAGAGCAGTTGTCTATTTAAGTCAACATTTGACCTATTATTAAATACGTTAAGACTTCCCTTAACATAAATTTCCATTTCTGTTGCGAGCTTCCTACCAACTCCCTCTTCTTGAGATAGGAGCATATCGTATAAATCTCCTAATATAGGCATATTTTCTGGTTTTGGGTCTTCAAAATACTTTTGGTATATCTTTGGTAAGCACCTATCTATAACAGATTTTTCTGCAGCAGTAAGACCAGATCCTCCTACTACAAGTTCAAGCATAGACATTATGAAGTTTGCCTTATCCTTTAAAGGTGCGTCCCCATCTCCATAGTTCATATTTATATCTAGTGGATTAAGATAGTCCTTTGACTTTGACGAAACTTTAATAACTTCTCCATTAAATTGTTTTACAAGGTTTGAATACTCGCCTTCAGGATCACAAATAATTACATCATCGTCTGTTACAAGAATTGCATTTGCCATCTCTCTCTTTGCTGAGAAAGATTTACCAGAACCTGGTGTACCTAATATTAATCCATTAGGGTTCTTGAGTTTCTTCCTATCTGCCATAATCAAGTTTTGGCTAAGGGCATTTAAGCCATAGTACAAAGAATTTGCCGAATCAATAAATAGCTCTTCTGTTGTAAAAGGCATAAATACTGCCGTTGATGATGAAGTTAAAAATCTTTTTATCTCGACTTGATTAACTCCTAGAGGTAAGACAGAAACAAGTCCTTGCTCTTGTTGGTGAGATAATCTTTTTACCTGACAATTATGTCTATTTGCAATTGATGATATTTGAGCAATAGTATTTTCTAATTTTTGATTAGTCCTTGCAAAATTCATCATTACTATGGATACTACAAAGAGCCTTTCATCTCTATTTTGTAAGTCAGATAACATGGACTTAACATCAGCCCCAAAAGTATTTATATCTGATGGAATAATATCCATATCATATCCAGCACGAACTGCTTTCTTTTGTTCTTCGATTTTCATTCTATCCAGGTCTGTGTTTTTTCTCTTAATGAGTTTAATGGCTTCTGCTTGTTCAACTACATCTATATGAAAAGCTACATAAATATTGTCATCAATATCTAAAAACTCAGATAACATTCTGTCTGATAACTCGCTTGCAAGTATTTGAAAATGGCTTACTGCTCCAATGAATTTCCCAAATTTAAAATTATTTGCTGGTGCAAAATTAAAGATATTGGGAGTTATATGGGATTTTGTAGACTCTTTCTTCTTCAAATCTTTATATGAAAAATCAAAGTTTTTGTCTGGATTTAACATATCGTGAACAAGTCTTAATCTTTCTTCGCCATCAAGACTCTCTGCTCTTACTCCCATAGATTTAAAGTTAGATAAAATATCTACTTCAAGTCTATTTAACTTTGCTCTTGCTTGTTCTAGGTTATCGGCTTCTGTTGTAAAGGTTATATACTTCATCTTTTTAAGTCCGTTATTGCCCTTTGCAAGTTGAAGCTTTAGCATCTCCCTAAACTCTTTTCTTACATCGTCATAGAAATCTCCCTTATCAGCAATTTTAATTGCATCTTGTAAGTCCTTATTTCTTCCTAATTGATTTACATACGAAAGTTCAATATGGACACTTGGATCGAAAGAATTTAAAAAGTTGGCAAATTGGTTAAAGATTAAATCTCTATCTTCTTCCAATGCCAACTGGTAATTTATATCTTGAAATGAAATTGTCTTTGAATAATTTTTTTCATCTAACTGGCAAATGCCCTCTGGTAATATTCTTATATATGGAATTGTATCCTCAACTGTAAATCTCTTTTTCTCTTTCTTTAAAAGTACACTTAGAAGACTATTTGTTGGATCTTTCTTTGTTTTTAGCCTTCTTACTTCCTTTCGGTCTTTTTTTAATTGTTTTTCCCTTAGATTTAAGTCGCTGATTTGCTTTTTTCTTTGCTTCAAGGTATTCCTCCTTTCTTATTCTCTTAGTTGGTTGATAAAACTTGTGAAGATAGAAAAATTTAAAATATTTTTCAAAAGTTAAGGTGTCTTTTTCATATAAGGTTATAAAAAAGATTGGCAGGGTTACTGTTAGCATTACAATGATTGAAACATCATTAGGTAGATATTTCTTCATAAATAGATAGGTTGGTATGCCAATTAGTCCTGCCACAGAAAAACCTATAAGTTGTCTTTTGGTTAAGTTAAAGGCAACCTTTGTTTTAATCTTGTCCAAATCTTTTGGTATTGGTACATATGCCATTTTAATCTCCCTCTACTTCTTTTTTGGAAAGTTCAAGTATATGGTCATAATTAGATGTTGTTTCCTCTTCTAGGTAGCTAATTCTTTCTTCTAATTCTTCTTGTTTTTCTTCATTTCTATCATTGTATTCTCCTTGATACATAACAAATTCATTGTGACATCTTCCGAGTCTGTTTATTTTTTTCTTTAAGTTTCTAATCTCTTCATTTCTTTTTTTCTCTTTTAAGATTTCATAAGTTCCTCCCAATAAAATTCCAAGTCCTAATAAAGCACAATTTTTCTTTTTTAACATTTATTCCTCCTAGTGCGTATTCATAATACTTTTTGCAACTGTTCCACTCTTAAACATCATAAGTCCAAGTAGTAGAGCATATCCTAATATACTAAACAAGCTTGCGTGAATATCTGTAATCTGTACCGTTCTAATTAAAACGGTGTAGATACCTAAACATACCATCAAAAACAAACCTTGTAGTCCCAAGGCAAAAAGTCCCTTGATATAATTTGTTCCAATCTGACCCCATTCTTTATTTCCCATAGTCGCAAATGGTATGGATGATACTGATGAATAGACATATATTTCAAACATACGCCCATATACTATTAAGGTAATAGTTAAAGATATACATTGAATTGCAATCCTCACTAGGCTTGTTTCAACTAATATCATTAAAAGCTCACCTATTTCTTTTTCTTTTAATGTATCAACCATTGCAACTATCTGATCTCCTGAAACAGTGGCAGAAGTAGTGATTACCCCTGCCGCTTTGTTTACAAGATTTTGTGCCACATCAAAGACTGCCATTGAAAATTCAAAGGCATGGCTTGCAAGGTAGACTGCTATAAACATCTTTATAATGTATTTGAAAAACTCAAAAGTATCTGTATCGTGCATATTATTCTTTTGCATAACCATATTTATGAGTTCAATACATAAAACTGCTGTTATGATAAGACCAGCTATTGGAACAATTACATTATCATTAATGTTTTTTATGAAGTTATACACTTCTCCATTCCAACCCATTGGTGTCTTCCCAACATCAGTTGCAATAACTCCTACCTTGTCATTTATATCTAAGAACATGGACTCAAGATTTGCTTTGATACCTCCAAGTAGCATATCCTTAAAAAATTCAGTTAGCTTGTCAAAGATACCAAACATAGACTTTCTCCTAATTTAAAGCATTTGCAAGTAGTGGAATTAATTTAATACCGATTAGTACAATTCCCCCACCAGCCATAAGCTGCTTTATGCCTAATTAGAGATTGTAAAATACTTGTAGTGTGTCTGTATTTCCTATGAAATTGTAGTAAATATCAATTGTTTGGGTGATTTCTCCATTCACTATTTCTTTTTCGTGAACATAGATTTTTGAGATGAGTTCGTTTAAGGTTTCTTTGTCCAGCTTCTTTATATCCTTATGTTTTTTTATGAGTTCAATCCATTTTTTGACATTAATATCTTCAAGATCTTCTTTAACAATCAATTTTTGATTATCCTCTATTCTTTGATTTAGATAATCTTGTTCTTTCTGCGATTTTTCAAGAATTTTTTGGAAGTTGCTTTCACTTATCTTGTTATCTAGCCAGTCATCATATAGTCTTTCAATCTTTTTAGTTAAGTCTTCTACTCTTATTTGGTCTTCGTAAATCTTATCCATGATAAATTTTTGTTCTTCTTCATTATCAATTTCTCGTGATTTTTCAAGTGCTTTTATGATTTCTTTTTCGTCTTTTAATGCTATTTCTGCATTTTTTCTAATATCTTTAAGCACTATCTCATAAAGAGTATCGTAATAAATTCTATGTTGACTACATAATGACTTTCCATATCTTCTATAAGTGTTACAAGTGAGTAACTTTTCTCTTTTTTTTGATTTGTTTCTTCCAAGATTTAAAGATTTTCCACAATCGGGACATTTCACAATGCCTGCAAATATGCTTTCTTCTCCATTTTTAAATGGTCTTCTTCTGCTCTTTAATTTTTCATTTGCTATATTATAAATATCTTCAGAAATAATTGGTTCATGTGTATTTTCTACTATTATCCATTCCTCTTTAGGTTTATCGGATAACCAACCTACTTTGAATTTATAATTAACTTTTTGACTAGCAATATGACCGATATAAACAGGATTTTCAATAATTTCTTTTAGGGTTGTGCAGTCCCACCAATACTCTCCACCATCTACGGTCATTTCTAACTTAGTTTTTTTATTTCTAAGTCCTTTTTTTCTATTCCACCAGGTAGGTGTAGGTATTTTTTCTTCAAAAAGTCTTCTCCTAATTGCTTGTACTCCATAACCACTAAAAGCAAGATCAAAAATTTTTTCAACAATCCATGAAGTTTCATCATCGATTACTAATTTATGTGGATTATCATTGTCTTTCCTATATCCTATTGGAGCAAGACAACCAATAAATTTTCCTTGCCTTGCCCTAGTCATATAAGCAGATTTCATCTTTTTGGAAACATCTCTTGAATAAAACTCGTTTAAAACATTTTTAAAAGGAACTATTTCGTTGTTTTCTTGAAAGGTATCTACTCCATCATTTAAAGCTATATATCTGACATTGTTCTTTGGGAAGAAATTTTCTGTATAGTATCCAGTCTGCAAATAGTTTCTTCCAAGTCTTGATAAGTCCTTAGTGATGACTATATCCACTTTTTTATTTTCAATATCATTAATTAGTCTTTGAAATGATGGTCTATTTGTATTTAATCCAGTGTATCCATCATCTATATATACATCGTAAATACTCCAACCTTTTGATTTTACATAGTTTTCTAAAAGTTCTTTTTGGTTTTGTATGCTGGCACTCTCTCCTTTCTGCTCATCATCTTTAGATAGTCTGCAATAAATTGCAGCTTTGAATGAAAAGTGATTTGAATTTGTTTGTATCATTTCCTATTCCTCCTTGTTTGAGTTTTCAGAAATAACACAACTTTCTCTAAAACTATTTTTATTATAGCACTCTTTTTTATTACTATCAATATTATATTTGTTGTACTCAATTTCATTGTCCTTACTTAATTTGCTTGATTTTTTTATTAGTCTTAGAAAAGCGTCTGTATCTGTTCTTCTATTATCATAATTTCTTTTTACAATGTATTTTGTTTGTCTTTTTGTCATAGCTTATCCTTTCATGCAATAAAAAAAAGGCGATTAGATTTTTAATTTTCTAATCGCCTTTTAAGTGTCATATTTATATTTTTATTATCTCTGGCATACTTCGATACCTTTTTATACTTAAAGTCTTTAATAGTGGCTTTCCACCTCTTTTTATCTATAAAGATTCGCCTACATCATAGTTCATTTTCTTATTTAAACCTTGATGTCTTAGTTTATCTTTATCTTTTTCATACCAATTTAGGATTGTCGCATAGTGGTTTTGATAGGTCTTTCCTCTGCTTTCCATGTACCTTGATAGTTTATTTATCATTTTGTCTGTGTGTGAGTTTAATTTTTCTTTAAGATTTTTATATTCTTCTTTGCTTAGTCTTACATTTTTGAATTCTCCATAAAAGATGGGGGTGGACTTTTTATCTTTTTCTATCTCTCCCTCTCTCTCTTTATCTATCTCTATATCTTTCTCTATCTCTATCTCTCCGTTGCACTTTTGTTGCTTATGTGTTGCATTGGTGTTGCATTGCAACATTTTTAATTCTCTAGACTTTCTTGAACGCCTTGTAGATGCTGTTTCTGATCCGATTAAGTTTGGTATTTCAGTTAGGTAGTATTCATCATTTTCTGTTACAACTTCTAGTAAACCTTGATTTATTAAATAATTAACTGTTACCATTACATCATCGTCTGTTTCATCTATGGTTAGTGCTAACTCTTTTATAAAATCACTTTCTACTCCGTCATAATAGAGTTTGCCCTCATCTTTTAGACTTAGTAATAAAAGTTTGAGGTAGATTATCGTGTAGGTATCTCCTCCCGATATTCTCCTTAATCTTTTTATCCTTTTGTCTGTGAAAAATTCTTCTTTTAGTTTTATCCAATAATATCTTTTGTTTGTTGCCATTCTAATCCTCCTTGCAATAAAAAAAGAAGTAGATTTTTTCTCTACTTCTCCTTATAATTTATATTTTATTTTTCCTTATATTTTTTAATAACTTTTTCTACTTGTTCTTCAAGCTCTTCCCTGTCTGGTATATACAAAGTATATTTTGATGCGAATATTTTATTTGATAAATTTCCTAAGGCGTATTCTGCTTGTACTCCGTCCTTATCTGTACATAAGATTATTCCTATTGGCTCATTGTCCATCTCATCATTGACTTCTGCCTTATAATAATTGAGATACATATTTATTTGACCAACTGCTTCTGGCATTAGCTTGCTTGTTTTTAGTTCGATTAAGACATAAGACCTTAATATTTTATTATAAAATACCATGTCCACATAATAGTGGGTGTTGCCTAAAGTTACCCTTTGCTGGCTGCCTACATACATAAAACCCTTACCAAGTTCAAGCAAGAATTTTTCGATATGATCTATGAGTGCTTTTTCTAAATCACTCTCCATCATTGGCTTTTCTTCTGGCAAACCTAAAAATTCAAATACATAAGGGTCTTTTACAAGGTCAGCTGCCTTATTTATTTCATTGCCCTTTAAAGCTAGGTCTAGAACTTTTTCTTTGTTTTCCTCTCCAGATGATAGGAGCAATCTTTCAAAAAGTGATGTTTTTATTTGTCTTTTAAGTTCTCTCACAGACCAATTTGCATTAATACTTTCTTTCTCATAGAAGCTTCGTTTTTTCTCATCGCTAATGGATAAGAGTTCGCAATAATGGGACCAGGTCAATATTCCAGACAGTGTCTGGAATATTGGATATGATAAATATAGGTTTCTCATATTAAATAAATTAGACTTAGAAAATCCCTTGCCATATTCCTTTGTAAGTTGTCTTGATAAGTCATTTATAAGTTCTTTTCCATACTCAGCTCGTTCTGAATGACCTTGCTCATCTTCTACGATGATACGTCCAATCTCCCAATATGTTTGAACTAAAATATTATTGACTTCTCTTGCGACTTCATTCCTTGCCTTATCCATCAATGTTTTTATGCTATTAAAAACATCATCATGAACTCTATCTATTTTATTATTCTTATTCATACAAGCACCTCTTTGACCTCTTAATTGCTTTAATTATATCATAAATATTGTGTTTATTCAATTTTATATCTTATCTGCCTTGATATTTCCCAGATTTTCGATAATCGAAATTCTTGATTTCCGATTTTCGGAAGTCTTGTTATTATGGTTATTTAAGGGTGTAACTTTTCGTTACTCCCTTAGATTTCTCTGGTCATATCTTTTTTGTTTGGTTTTACTTTTTCTTTTACTTTTCTTTTGACTTTTTCTTTTGTCTTATCCTTGTTCTTGGATAGGTCTTTGTATTTCTTTATTTGTTTTAGGATACTTTCTTTTTCTTTTTTATTTTCCTTGAATATGACTTGTTTAAAGGCATATTCCATTACTTTTATGTCTTTGGATTGGAAGAATATTTCATAGTTTTGTGTTTCTTTGTTTTTCATTACTGAAAAGCTTACCCCAAGTTTGTTTAGTTCTTTTTTTAAGTCTTTGAGGTTGCTTTGATCTATGCTTATATTTTCTAGTTGTCCTTTTTTGTAGAGGTCTTTTATTTTCATTTCATAGCCCATAAGGCTTTTTAGGTTTCCGTTTGCTTTTTCTAAAGTTTCATTCATCTTTTTTCTTATTTCTTTGTCTAAGTTGATTGATTCTTTTGCTGCCTTTAT
>OKEM01000123.1_pt1 | contig 15015 bp, 14 predicted proteins | sample 1610791 | NCBI WGS metagenome assembly OKEM01 (sample SAMN04436686, study PRJEB24849) | human gut metagenome | biome: human gut; feature: NICU; material: stool | host: Homo sapiens | place: USA: Saint Louis, MO | collected 2010-07-27
CCCAGGTCAAACCTATTTTGACGAAAAATCCAAAGTGGCACTTTTGGCACTCCGACTGGCACTTCTGGCACTTTTAGTGGCACTTTTAAGATACAAAGTGGCACTTTTGAAGAAAATCAGACCCAAAAACGGGAAAATTTAGTTCCCGACGAAGAAGTCTTGCTCCCAAAACGAACTTAGACGTTTCTTTGCCTATTTTACTTTAGGTTTGCTTTAGAGGCTGTTTTTAGCACTTTCAAAAAAGTGGATTTTCGCCCGAATACAGTCCTATCTCTCCCTGCGCCCTACATGGGAAGTGCGGCGAACGCATAGCCAATCTTGGAAACACCATAACCGACAAAAGGAGACTGATATGTCAACGCCCTATATTTCCGCAATCGTAAAAGTACCCTTCGCCCTGCCCGAAACAGAAGTAGGACAGATCATTGGGGCCGATGATTTTCCCGGCTTTATCGACAAGCTCAATCCCGGATACGCGGGCTTAAAAGAAGACGGAGAAAGACTGCTCTCACGCATGATTTCAATGGCCGCTATCGTGGCACGTTTTCAAAGCGCTCTAATCATGACTTCCGGAATAGAAGACGAACTACCCGAGTGGTTTTTAGAGCGCGACCCCATTGACCCCATCGACCCGTCCCGTACTTGGGATCGGCCCGAATGTCCCCTAGCACTAATCGTGGACGCGCAAGCAGGAAAAGACTTACCTAAGGGAACGATCATCCCCTTTAGCGTTGCCGACGAATTGCTGTTTGTTAAATCCTTAGCCAAGGCCGGAATCATCGAAGTTTATTTTGCCAAAAATGACCCCCGCCAACAATAAGAGGCAAGGAGGCAAAGATGGCAAAGATTAGTGACGAGATGGTATCCCTTCGCGAGCAAGCCAGGGATAAAAAGACCGGTAAATTCGGTGAATGGGAGCGTGCCCAAGCCGGGATTACATTGCAACCTAGCGGAGTAGAGCCTGCAAAAAAGTTTATGGAAGGTCGGCAGCAGCAATATCTGGACCGGGAAAAGCGAGTACAGCAAATCATTGCTAACCGCCGGAGGTTCCTTGCCGAAACTGGGGAGGTCCAGCCGGGATGGATATTTTCTTCTACCGGGGTTCAGGACACTTCCAACCGCGATATTTGGTGGGATCGCTCCCGCGTCATGGCCCGCTACTCACTAGACGGGGTAGATGTGCCGATGATGCCAGATGACGAATCCATTCAGTTTAAGGATGGCAACGCTATTTCTGGTAAACGCCGGACTTATCGAGCCCGCTATAAAGGCATTGATGGCAATGATATTCGGATGCCTTCAGTGGCTTCTGTAAACCGGTTCTTAGATCGGGAAGGCATTGATACCGTGCGTATTCCGGTGCAGTTGCAAAGTGAGAAAGGCGATAGCGCGATTGTTAACGTTACTGCCACTCGTAACGGGCCGGAATGGGATATGGCGGTTGACCTTGATGACCCGATGGCTAAGAAAGCTGCAACCGTGACTAAAGCAGCCTTAGAGCGGCGCAACGTCACCGAGGCGGAATGGAAAGACGCACACAATATCCACGTTTCCGACTATGACGAGATTACCGGACAGATGGACCCCGACACTCGCTACCATGCGTTTAACTCATCTTCTGCTATCGAGCAAGTAGCCTACCGCAAGCTAGGCAATGAACTTGATGGCTCCGAATATGGGGTGGTGGCGATTAAATGGAGGGGATCGAATAAACCCTATGGGTATCGGGTTAACCGCGCCGCTTATGAGAGCCTAGTGAAGGCTAAATCTCCAGGACGGATCGCTAACCAGTTAAAGTACGAGCTTGACTCTAAGGGTGAGAAAGTACGCGGGGCGGACGGGAAGATAAAGATGTCTTCACGCTCAATGGACGTAAGCGCTTGTCCGGATTGCGGAGCCTACGTATTTTCGGGGATTAGTCATTCGTGCCCCGGCAAAAAACAGGCCCGCCCGGACACCACCTATATTGCTGATGCTCGCCGCTCAGTCATCTCTGATAGCAACACCGCTGGCGAAACTGCCTTTGATGGCAAGACTAAGCGCCACTCTAACCGACGCTGGTTCGATGTCTCTGGTATCTACCATTCCGGCAAAAACATTTTCAAACGCAAGCGTAAGCGGCAAAAGTAATTAATCCCAGTACCGGCCTGCCTCGATCAGTGCTAATCTTTCCAGCCAAGGATCGGGGCAGGCTTTTTCAGTGCTTTTTCCGGTTCGGGTTAATCGCGGTCACCCCGTCTTCGGCAAGATACATTCCGGCGTTACCGGTCTTCTCCCCAGGTTTCAGGTAATAGTAGCGATACAGCGGGTCCTTATCGTAACCGTTCTTTTTTACTTGCTCCCAAATCCACTCATCGGTTATCTCTTTGCCTTCCCGAAGCCTGCTTATCACTTCTAGACTCTGGGCGTTGTATGGATCAGACCACCACTGCGGCTCGGTAGCACATAAGACTCCGCCCTTACCGTCTCCGCTCCCGTCACGTTTCATGCCGATATAGCTAGTGCCAAGCTGCTCAATCAGCGCTACTTCTTCTTTTATCTGCCGCACGGTTCCATCTACCAAGAACACCGCCAGAATCCTTGCGCATAGTTTGACTGTGGCTAGCAGGGTTTCTTTTTCTTTTAACCGGTAGAACATTTCCACGAACACTCCCCCGGCGTTGCCGATGCCGCCGTCAATATGGAATAGCTCATCGAATAGTTCCCCAGCAAGGGTCGCTACTTCCTGATCTTTATAGGACCGCTGCCACTTGGCGCGCTCTTTTCCGATGTCTTCTAGATACATAGTCGGGTTTTCTTCACGCACCAAGCAGTCGCGGGTAAAGAACACTACTGCTAGTAGATATTCGCAGTATTCAAAGTCTAGAGCGTGCTTCACTTCAGGCAGGTTTAGATCATCACCTAGGATTTCGCGCTCTAACGTACCGCCTGCCCATTTAAGGTAGTCGGTCATCTCCTGCTTGCCCAGAGTGTCATCTAGATTCTTCACATAGTCCAGATACTTACCCGTGACTTCTTGTTTACTCATTTGCTCTCCTCACGCCTCCTATGTAGGGCGCATCGCCCAAAATGCCCTACTGGCAGTTTACGCATAGCCAAAGACAGAAGGAGGCGAACAGAAAAATGATGGGTTATTCTCACGCTTTAAGCGGGGCTATGGCCGCGAGCGCGATCTATGCTTTTGCGCCCGAAACTTTGGGACCAACTACTAGTGCAGCAGCGATTTCTAGCGCCTTGATCGTGGGCGGAGCCTTGCTGCCGGACGCTGACCACCCTAATGCTAGCGCTGCGAGGTCTTTTCCTCCCCTATCGAACGTAATGGTTGCCGGAATATCGAAGATAAGCGGCGGGCATAGGGGTTATACCCACACCCTGTTTGGGGTAGGTATTTTTGCAGCCCTCGCCTATTTTGCGTGTCTATGGCAAGTGGATATTTACGGACGCCAGGTGTTTCCGCTCGCGATTTTGCTAGTGGCATTTTGCGTGAGCCTGGGGCTTAGCACCTTAAAGATTGTCCCGAAAGGCACCGGGTATGTCCTTGGCGCAGCTGCCGGGTATATGTCCTATGTTTCACCGCTGCCTGCTATCACTATCGCTGCCTTCCTAGCTCTTGGCTGCCTTGTCCACCTGGCAGGGGACGTGATTACTACTAAGGGTTTAAAACTGTTTAGACCTCTAAGTTCCTTCAATGTTCGTATCCCGATTCTCGGTGATGCCGGGTCAGCAAGAGAACAAGCCTTAGATATTTTGATGGCTGCCTCCACCGCCTTCTTTGTTGCTTGGGGGGCTGGGGCGATTGGATAGTAACGATTTGAAGTCGCTTGCAGCAGCTAGGAAGAGGATTGGGATTAGCGGAAAAGCTAAAACTATTTGGCCGCCCTATCCGCATCCAGTTTCCGGGTTGAAACTTATTATTGCTGCGTGCGCTGGCGAGCTTGAGGGGACACCCTTAAACCCGCAGGCGGCTTTTGGGTCGGTTATTTGGGCAATAAACGAGTATTTCCCCACCACCGTAGACGTTGGCGCGCAGATGATCACTGACGCTTATACGATCCCGCAAAAAGACTTTGCTGCTCTGGCCTATATTGCCGGGGTGTTCTCGGTGCCGCTAGCCACCAGGTCAGCTGAGGCTAGAAGCAGCTTTAATTTACAGGACGCGCCCTATTTCGGGGTTATTTATTTGGCGGCCCGCCCAGACGTAAAAAGCATGGGCGCTGCCTTGAGAAAGGCAGGTTTGATTTAGCGATGCTTACACGATCCCGCAAAAAGACTTTGCTGCTCTGGCTTATATTGCCGGGGTGTTTTCGGTTCCGCTGGCTGTCCGTTCAGTAAAGGCTAGAAGCAGCTGTCAATTACCCGCGCCCACGAGGGGCGGGGCTTGGACGTGAAAGTTTTTTGGGCTTTCCATCCATGTGGGCGATTGACTACGCCCTGCTTTGCTGTCGATAGCAAAGAGGTATTTGTCCCGGATATTTTTTGCGGCGTTATGGTCTGCATGGGCTGAGTGGCCGCATTGTTTGCAGTCGAATCTTGCGCCGTTTCTGTTTTTCTTGTCCGTAAATCCGCACCTGTTGCATCTTTGGGATGTGAAGGCTGCGGGGACAAGTTCTACGGTTTTTCCTACAAAGTCGCATTTGTAGGTTAGGAAGAATTCAAGTTCCGCGTATGACCAGTTAGATAGCCACGAACGGAGCTTTTTTCCTGCTTTCCTAGATGACTTTTCTTTTTTCTTACTTATCCCGTTTAGGTCTTCTAGGACGTAGGTTTTTACTTCCGGGTCCATTGCTAAGGTTTTGGATATTTGGTGGTTTACGTCCGAGATGAACCGCTTTTCTCGCCCGGAGACTGCTTTTAAGCGTCTTTTTGCCGAGCGAGTGCCTTTTGCCTGGAGCGTAGCCCTATTATGCGCATATTTGCGTTTTATTCCCCTCACCTTAGCGCTAGAGTATTCACCTCCCTTCGAGGTAGTAATAATGTTTCGTATTCCCCGGTCTACCCCTACAATCTGCGTGCCAGCGCAAGTCTTGGTGGGGTTTACCCGGTAGATTAGGTGGATAATGGCGTAACCGTTTTTTAGGGATAGTTTCGCGGCGTTTATTTTTGACCCTGGGTAGCGTTGAAAGAACCAGTCAGGCAGGTCGATCAAAGTCTTAAAACGCTTATGGAAAGTAAGGGTAGATAGGGTTAAGAGGTTTCCCCGTAAGGCCATGATCCGCCGGTCATAGTTAATGGTCTGTTTTCTGCGGACGGGTTTTAGTTGCCATCTTTTACGTTTATTGTTCGAGTTCCAACTTTTAACCGCCCCGGCTGCGTCCCTTAAGGCTATACAAACAAACTGAGCTGGAAGATCTGGATATTTTTTCCTTGCCTTATGGTAGAGGCTTTTTTGCAGTCTGGTACGGTTGGCGGTCTGATTCTCGTTACACCAAGCGACTATATCGCCCCAAAGCCGGTTATATTCACTGATTACTTTTTGAAACAGTTCCAGGTCTGCTTTGTCCATGTCCAGACGCACGCTAAGGGTGCGTTGGTGCAGACTAGACCTGGTATTCATAGAATCAATGATACCATGTATCACATGGAGATACATAGTAATTCTCACCAGGTTTTCGCGCTTGGGTATCATATTGTTTTTTGTACCAAGTTCCGCCGCCCCATCCTAGAAGCAGGAGTGGGCGTGACCTGCAAAAACATTATTGCCGAGGTTTGCTCCGCTTACGGATGGGGGCTAGAAGAGATAGAAGTAATGCCAGACCACGTACACATCTTCGTTACCGCCGATCCTCAAACCAGCCCTGCTGAGATAGCCAAGACCATAAAATCAATATCGGCTGTAAGAATCTTTTACCAGTACCCGAAAATAAAACAGCGCAAGTTTTGGGGCAAAGGAATGTGGTCACCCTCAACCTATTTCGGGTCAGTCGGACACATAAGCGAAGACACCGTTAAACGATATATCCAAAACCAAAAATCAAAAGCATAAAGCGATACATCCGAAACCGTAAAGCCCCTGGCTTTAGTTAAAAACTTAGAGCGTTCCTTGCTCCAGAAACCGGTGGGGCCTTTAGCTCCTCCGATGAATGGGGTAAGGAACGCGGATGTATACTAGTAAACCTTGCAACTGCCTTGACCAGCGGTTTTATTTTTGGTCGCCTTGCTTTTCCTTTCCATTACCTCGCGCCCTACATGGGTAATGTAAAGCAAGAATCTATGGACGCTTTGGGGGGTGAACCTAGTGACAAGAGGTGGGCGATCTATAAACGCCCCTGCTACGGAACATATCGGTACTCTTGCGGATAAACACGTAAGACCAGTAACACCGGTGGACTATGCGTTCATTGGGAAAACAGGCGGTGTTTGGACGAAGCAAGAAGCCCCAATGTCTTCAGCATTGGGGTAGTTCACCGACAAACGAAAGGTAGGACTGATTTAGATGGGACTAGCATTTGATCCTTCACCGATTGAAGAAGATGATGGCTATGAGGACGAGGCGGAAGTAGGCGAAGACTATGACTACGGCGGGGGCGGAGGAAGCCTTAAACAAAAACTAATCGCCGCATCCCTTAGCTTCGTTTGCGCATTTGTAGGGGCAGGACTAGGCACTTACTTGTTCTCCCCGACTATTCCTGCCCAAGAAACCAAGATTGTAAAACAGTCTCGGCCTGCTGCCCCGGTAGGTATTTCTACTGGCACTTTGGACGTGGTTCTTTCTACCCCGCTGCAATATCTGGATGCAGATAACGAGTTTTACTGCTTTACTGCCTCGCTGCGTTCGGGCGCTAGCGACCCGATAGAGGTAAAAGATAGCGACTTTGAAGCTAAAAGTGGTGGCAAGAAGGCAAAGTTAGCCCCTGCGTTCAACCCGATGTCTATCCCTAAGACCGTGAGCGTACCTAAAGGAGCAACCATGCCGATCATGACCTGTTTTGAAGGCAAGCTCAGCCCCGATGGGGTAGATATTTCGTTCAAGGGCGAAAAGGCCCACGTAGATTCACCTGTGGGGGTTTGATATGGCAGATGAGACACTGGATCGTGCGCGCGTAAAAGCCCCTCCAGGCTACAAAGACGAAGTTCCAGCCCACCGTAAAGCCTTGCTTAAGATGGTGGAGACTACTTATGGGCCAGGCTGGCACATTGAGAGCGTTGAGAAGAAAACGGATGGGACTTTCGTAAATATATCCAGGCTTCGTTCGACCACGGAAGTATCCGCCGTGGGGGCATCTACGCTCATTGCCAGGCTTAGCGCGGGGACGAAACCCAGTGAGGGGGAAGCGGTTGCGGCCAGGCTTGAAGAACGCAACCCAGGATACCGGCTTACCGATTTTGATTTTGCTTTAGGGCGGGCAACCTTAAAGAAAATGGACGATAAAACCTATAGCGCGCGCCGCTCTATTGCCGCCGCCCTGTCGGTTAAGCCTTGGGAAGTGCAAGTATCGAAGCGCAAGGGCGGATTCGATATTGTATTACCCACTTCATACACTTCCGCTAAGCACTACGACAAGCTACTAGAGGTGGTTGAGGGCGATATTGGCCAGGTCGGATGGGAAGTAAAAGTAGACCCCAAGACCTTAAAAGGCACGATTCTTAAAGCAGACCCGCCAAGTTTTCCGCCGATGTATCCACTCCCGTTTGAAAAAGAGCAGGACGCAGATAACGTGCTTTTTGGTATTCAGCCAGTGCGTCCTGGCAGGGATATTCAGCCGCTATTTGTTAATTGGAATAGCGCGCATGGCTGCATGGTCGCCGGTCTTCCTGGCGGCGGTAAATCAGTAGTCATTAACGCCCTTATCGCCGGGCATCTGCTCGGTGGGGGCGAGCTGGTGATCATTGACGATAAAAACAAGGCCGTGGACTTTGACTGGTGCAAGCCTTATGTACGCGATCATGGTTGGGGGGCAGATTCGCTTTGGCAGTCCGTGGTGGCATTAGCTTTGGTGCGCGAGGAAGGGCAAAAGAGAGCCGACTATTTAAAGGAGCAAGGGGTCAAGAACTGGCTAGATCTGCCGAAAGATAAAAGGTTCGCACCACTATTGGTGGTTGTTGATGAGGGCGAGGCTATGCTTAGCGCCGGGAAGAAACCGGTAGGGCTTGATAGGGATCATCCCCTGCTGGTTGAGTGGCAAGACGAGGCGGCATCTAAAGCCTATGTGGGTAGCCATATCAACCACATTATCCAAGAGCTTCGTTTCGTAGGCATCAGGATGATTCTTTCTTCTCAGGTAACTAATGCGGCAACCGGTATTGCGCCTAGTCTAAAGAACAAGTTTGGGCACCGGATGCTGCTGGGAGCTTCCCCCTCCCCCAATGCGCTTTCTCAGGCTTTTTCTGATCCGTCTGCGATCCCGGAAATGCCAGAAAATATTGTTAGGGACGATAAAGCATCTAAGGGCGCTGGTTTTTGCTATCTAGAAGGGCAAGGGGCGTTTTTGTTCAAAGGCGCGTTTGCCTCTACCGGTGATATTTCCGCGCTGCTCGAAGAGATGGGGGTAAGGAAAACCCACAGCCCAATTCCTACTAAAGAGCAGATGATTAAGTATGGGGACGGGCAGGCGGTAGACCTTCCCGACAAGGAAGAAATCAAAAAGGCTAGCCGGACTCAAGGTTTTGACCAAGGTTTGCCAGATGATTTTGATGGCGACCTTAAAGGCGCTGCCCGCGCTAGTCACCAGCTGGCACTAGAAGCCGCAATGAAGAACTTTTAGGAACTATTTTTAAGGCGAAAACCGTCCCTTAACTGCTGGTCAGGCCAGGTTTGAATTTTTGGAAAAACCCCTATTTTTGGGTAATTTTTGCGGGCGTATTTTTCAGGGTGAAAAGCGTCCCTTATTCGCAGGCCACACCAGGTTTGGGGCTTTTAAGGTGAGGTAAGTCATACGCGGTTTTTGCGGAGATAGCTAGGCGATAAGTGCCAGAGCGGGATTTTGGGCTTATTTTTAGAGGCAATTTTTAAGGCGAAAACCGTCCCTTAACTGCTGGTCAGACCTACTTTACATTTTTGGAAATTTAGCTATTTTTGGGTAATTTTTGCGGGTGTATTTTTCAGGGTGAAAAGCGTCCCTTAACCCCAGGTCACACCAGGTTTTGCGTACCTTCAGTGAGGTAAGTCACTACCACTGCACGCCGCGCAAAGCACTCACTCTGCCTCTCCCCTTTGGCGCAATATCGCCAAGGTGGTGTGCCCCCATACCTGCTAGCGCTAAAGCATCAGAAACGTCAAAAGACGGGGCATCAAAATCGCCAAAAACATTTACCAGGCAGTCCATAACGGCCTCTTTACCGGCGTTCCCTGCCCCACTAGCCCACTTTTTAGCTGATTTAGGGGGTGCCACCGCAAAAGGAATATCAGCGCCTAAAAAGTGCTCTAACGTCCGATAGAACAATGCTGCCCGCTCCCAGGTAGAAGTAGAAACTGAGCGAAAAGACGGCCCCTCAATCACCACCAGATCGGCTCCGGCGCAAAAAGTGGCAATCCCGCCAGCAATACGGGTAATCCTCCCTGCACGCTCCCTATACGGCACCTGCGCTTTCCCAGAAGTCTTAATCAGGTCAGTATTAAGTATTCGGTATCCGCTAATCCTCGCCAGCCCGGTAGAGGTAAGGGAGGGATCGACCCCGCAAACGATTCTTGGCTCCACGCCTGGCCTTGTAGGGCGCGCCCTACAAGGGAGAACATGGAAGAAAACGACTTAAAATACTACCGAGGCGTTCGCCAGCCCTGGATGGATTGACACTCCCCATGGATGAATCCGGGGGATTCTTGCTTCAACGTGATTGCCTTACCCGAAGGTTTGGTCTTATATCTACTCCACAAGCGTTACGGCAAGAGATTTTGCCGTGGTTCCCGAGTGTCCCTCGGTACCGTTTAAGATTCTTAAACCCTGCGCCAAAATGTTCTTGGCGGCGTTAATATCCCGGTCATGGACTGCCCCGCAGGACCCGCACCTCCATGATCGGATATTTAGCGGCATTGCATCTGCCTTCACCCCGCAACTATTACAGGTTTTAGAAGATGCAAACCATCTATCTACCTGAACAAAGATTTTGCCTTTTTCTTTGGCTTTGTATTCGAGAAAGCCGAGGATGGTGGCGAAACTTTGCATCGCAATACTTTTTGCGAGGTGATGGTTTTTCAGCATTCCATCGACGTTTAAGGTTTCGGCACATATCACTTGGTTCTCGCTGATTAGTTTCGCCGTAACCTTATGCAGATGGTCTTTCCTCTTATTCGCTATTTTCTCGTATGCCCGCGCTACCCTGATTTTTTGTTTTGCCCTATTATTCGATCCTTTCTTCTTTCTCGATAGTTTCCTTTGCTCCCTCGCAAGTTTCTTCTCTAGCTTGCGAGTATCAGCTACGCCTCCGATTTTTTCACCGTCCGAAGTTGTAACCAGGCTCGCAATGCCTAAGTCAATACCAACGGCTTTCCCGGTCTTGGCTTTTGGCGCTTCTGGAATATCAACGCAAGTAAATACTATGAAGTATTTACCGCTCGGGACTTGTTTGATCGTGGCAGAAACAATCCTGCCCTCGATTGGTCTAGAGATTCTGGCTTTTACCACGCCTAGCTTCGGAATGAACACATGGTTGTCGTCAATGACCCTTGCCCGGTACGTGCGATAGGTTTTGCGAGACTTCTTTTTCTTAAAATTTGGAAAGCCGATGTTTTTTGCCCTAAAGAAATTCTTGTATGCCCGATCCAGGTCGCGCAAGGACTGTTGCAAGGCCGCAGCCTCAACCTCAGATAGCCAAGCAGCATCCTCTTGTTTCTTTAGCTCAGTAAGCAGCCTGGAACAGTCCCCATATCTAAGCGACTGCCCAGTTTCCTTGTAAACTTTTATTTTTTCTTCTAGGAAACGATTGAAGACCCATCTTACGCACCCAAAAGTACGAGCAAGTAACCGAACCTGCCCCAAGTTAGGGTATAGGGGGAACTCAAATCCTTTTTCCATACTCCCTATATAGGGCGCGGGTAAATTTGCTAGAAATGACTAATACCAACTATCAGTACGCCTTATACACCTGCGGATAAATCCGCGCCCTATATAGGCAAACATGAACGAAAATGAACTCAAATACTACCGAGGAATCCGACAACCGTGGATGGAGTACGCCTCTTGCTTAGGGCTATCTTTTGCTTTCGACAAATCAGCCTGGGGGAAAGGCACCAACGCCACCCGCTATCGCAAAATATGCAAAAGGGTATGTGGTCGCTGCCCAGTACGCACCCAATGCCTCAAGTGGGCACTAGATGAGGAAGAAAACCGCAACCCCGTATTCCAGATAGCAGGCGGGCTAACCCGTTCCGAGCGCCTTAGCCTCGCGGACTGAGCCTGCCGATAGCGACCGGGCGATCATCAACCAGGGCAGCCACTACCGCGTTACCCTTCTTATCTCCTGCCAGGCCAATGGAATCCGCATTCACCGCGCCAGCAAGGGACCCCCAAAACGCAAAAGCTGCCGGGTCTACTATAGGGGGACGATACCCCTTGGACTTAGCGAAAAAGAAAGACGGATATTCGGGCATATCGCAAATAGCCGCCTTATAGAGCTTATCGCCCACATAGACCTTCCCGTTCCAGGAGCAAATAGCAACCCTTTTCCCCTCTAAAGACAGTTGATACAGGGTTTGCCGATCCAACGCTACGGCGCATTTTGGGCCAAGAGAACGCTTGCCACGCAGCACTAAGTAAATATCTTGGCTTTCGCTTTCCGCCCCGCACATAACCATCGTTCCGGTATCGAAAAATATTATCCGATTAGATACAGCTTCTGGCAGCATCCTTAACGCCTTATCAATGTCACCTGGCTCTAGGATCACTGTCGGAACCTGCCCACAATGGGGGCATTCATGCTTTTTAACTTCATCTCTAAGCCTGGCCCTATAAATCCTGTGACAAGACGGATTCGGACACCTGAAACGCAAAATGTGAGCCTGACTCGGCCTCATATTGGCAGGGTTCTTCGGCTCGAAAGAAGGAATCCCCGTTTTCACCAAATCCCCGGCAACATGGGGGTACAAGGTCGGAAAGTCATTCTCACCCTTTTTCAGTCCAATACGGCACAGCGGACAGTTGCCTTTTTCGGCCCGTCGCACCTGCATAGCTATCCTATGCCCTGCCTCGCACTCGAAAATCCACCGCTCCTCGCGCTCTTGGACTTCCTCTAGCGTAAGTTTTTCGATTTTCTTAAATGCCACTGATTGCCCCTACTTTCGTTTTTGACCAACGCCACCTATGTAGGGCGCGAGGCCTCAACGCCTAGACGCAACCGGCCTACCTGCCCATCTAGAGGCAGTAAGGGCATTTACTTCAGGGGGCACTACTGCGTATCCGGCGCTATCGAAAGTAAGAGAGCTTGCTGCCTTGTAAGCAAAACTTACGGCTCTGTGGCAATCCCCGCGCCGTTTTGGAGGATTACAAATTCGATCAGCAAGGCTTCTTGGCGGCCTGCGAGAGGCAACCCGGCCAGACCCATCGAAAACGTGCCAGACTTCGCCGTGAGTTACCAGGCGACCTGATAAGTCAAAAGAAGCATCCACGATCCCGGCTTTTTTACCCCCCAGGTCCCGTATAAGGCTTACCACCGGAAGTTCGCCAGGGCTTACCGGGGTAATATCGCCTAGCACCAAAATCCCCTCAGATTTAGTGAACGGTTCACTCCTGATTGGCAAGCGGTTATTCCCGGCTACCGAAGCACAGATTTTGGCAATGGATTCCCGAGACAAAAACGGCGGGCCTTTAACCTCTGCCCACATCTTGAGCGGATGCACATAGAAGTCCGGCACATACGCCATCGTGGGGGTTATCCGGTAGGTGCCTGGCTCATAGTCGGTATCCCACCCCAAAATGTCGAATATAAGCGCCCACTTCGCCTCCAGGTGCGAGCGGAAGATCATACCGGAGTAACTACAGTCGCCAGCAGCGCTTTTAAGCCGCTTACTAGTTACCTTACGTGCCATTAGGCCATTCCCGGTCCGCTGCCCCCTGCTTTGTCTGCCGACCCTGGAGCAGGTGCCGGGCTCGGAGCCGGTTTCTCGCTTGGGGAAGGCTCACTGCTCGGCTTAGTAGGGCCGTCCTTGCCCAGCAAGATATTCTTTTGTTCTTTAGTCAGCGGAATATCGAACTGGTTAACCAGCTTTGCTACCGTCTCTAGACGCTTTTCGTCTCCTCTAGCCCAAAGGAAGTAGTCATTTTCTTCCCCGCCAAGGCCGGTGATCTTTTCTTTCAAGGCGGCCAGGTCAGACACTTCTACCGCACGGGTAGCCATTAACTGAAATTGGGTAATCTCCTTGGGAGTAAAGGTCGCTTCCCTAAACGCTAGGCGATGGAACGGGAATAGCGAGAACACCTTAACGGACTTACCTTCTCCTAACGCGGAGTTATCCAGCCAAGAGAACTGACCGTAGTCGGTAAGATTCGGGGCTGCTTTTTCAAAATTCTTCAGCGAATCGAAGTTACGATTCTCCCCCACTTCTTTCGCGCCTTCAATAGCGGCCTGAACGCCAGGGAATGCCTTCTCCTTGTACACGTAGTTATCTACCGGTTCGCTAGGCTTCGGATCGGGGCTCGGATTAGGAGCCGGATCGGGATTCGGAGTAACCGGTGGATTCGGCGCAGGCGGATTCGGATTAGGTGCTGGATCGCCTCCCGGTTTTGGTTTCGGTTTTGGCTTTACTGTGGGGATTGTTTGACTAGGCACGTCTATAACCGGAGCGTCAGGTTTTGCATCCGGTTTTGTCTCCGGTTTTTCTTCTTGCTTAGCCGGGATGGCCTCAGCCGGTTTTTGTTTAGCAAAAGGTGCAAACGGGTTAGCCGTGCTCTGCTTTACTTCGGGGGCAAGCCCTGCCCGAGACGGCTTAGAAGAGTCTTTGGAACGAGTAGGGCTTTCTGCGCTCCCCCCATCTGTTTCCTCGCCGCCAGTAGAGGCTTCAGCGCCAGGATCGGTATCCATGTCCCCTGCGGGCGGTTCCTCGATCTGATTGGTAGTAGTTTCGGGGGCGGGAGACTTAATATCTGAAGCCTCGTGGCTAGAAGCGCACCCGGCTAACACTAACGGCAAAACAGTTAGTACCAACGCTGACTTGAAAAGTCTCGATTCGGAAAAGTCTTTCACTTGCCTGTCCTTAAATATCGGTTTTTCATCTTCCACTATTGGTAATGCGTCAAACAGGTTTTTATGATGGGTTTTGGACGGCTACAAGTCGCCAATCGAAGAAAACACCAAGCACTGATTCTTTGCCCTTAGTGGCACTTTTAAGGGTTCAAAAGTGCCAAAAGTGCCACTCGGTTACTCAAAAGTGCCACTTTGGGATACGGCCACAAACCTATGATTACCAGCTAAGACGTTTGTAAAAGTGCCAGAAGTGCCAAAAGTGCCACTTTTGGGAAATACTCTCCTACTTACATAGTTATTGTTTTTGTTTCTCATCCCCGTGTGGGCCTAGAAAATCGCCAAAACCGACTACTTAAGACGTGAAATCCCTCTGGGAGGGATGAAGAGTGCCATTTTTGCCCTCGATTGGCACTTGGAAGAGAAGCAAAAGTGCCAATTTTTTAAGTGAAGTGGCACTTTTAGGGGTTCAAAAGTGCCAAAAGTGCCACTCGGTTACCCAAAAGTGCCACTTTGGGATACGGTCGCAAACCTATGATTACCAGTATAAACGCTTGTAAAAGTGCCAAAAGTGCCAAAAGTGCCACTTTTTACAGGTACACTCCTATACTCACAGAATTATTTATTTTCTTTCCGATCCATACCGAAATTCTCTCTCACCCAAGAATTGTAGTAAATATATAGTAAAATATAAGTATAATCTATATATATAATATATAAATTTAATTTTATTGACGAATTATATTATCTAAGGGCAGTTTCCAGTGTTTTGGCACTTATATTTCTGTATATAGGAGAGTGCTTCCCAAAAGTGGCACTTTTGGCACTTCTGGCACTTTTGATTATATTACCCCAGGTCAAACCTATTTTGACGAAAAATCCAAAGTGGCACTTTTGGCACTCCGA
>OKEM01000124.1_pt1 | contig 14612 bp, 16 predicted proteins | sample 1610791 | NCBI WGS metagenome assembly OKEM01 (sample SAMN04436686, study PRJEB24849) | human gut metagenome | biome: human gut; feature: NICU; material: stool | host: Homo sapiens | place: USA: Saint Louis, MO | collected 2010-07-27
TCATCTTTTTTCTTATTTCTTTGTCTAAGTTGATTGATTCTTTTGCTGCCTTTATCGTGTATGATATTACGGTTTGTGCTGCTTGACCTGCTTCTTTGCTTATTTCTTCGTTTATCATGCTTTTCTCTCCTTTGTTTGAATTAAAAAAGGGAAGTATAGGCTTTAATTTTTCTATACTTCCCTTTGATTGTTTTTATTTGGTTGTTGGTGGTGGAATACTTTATTTTGATGTTTTTATAGCTTTCTTAGGTATTTGTACCTTTTATACTTTAAAATAGCTTACAATGCCTTTCCACCTTCAGTAGTTTATGTGTGTTCTTTTGTCTGATAGATAGTTTTTCATGTTGGAATATATAATCTGTATTTCTTCATTGTTCATTGATTCTATTTCTTCTAATTATTACTATTATTAGAATGATTCCAAGGATAATTTCTATTATTAAAACTTTCAAATATTTAGGTGTGTCTATATTTAATTTTTGAAAGTAAGCATCTATTTCACTATCTTCAAATCCATCATCTTCAAAAAAATGTTCTTTAGCTCCTCCAGAATCATATATTTCTAATCCATATCCATCTGGAAAACCTAGACTATATTGAATTTTCGTTATCTCATAGTTAATGTTAAAATGCTCTTTTACCTTTGCGACAATATCCTCACTTTGATTGATAACTTCTATTGTAGTTGTAGTGGTTATCAAATCACCTAAGACTAATAAAGCAGTGTAGCCATCTATCACAACAAAAAAATCACCATTATAATAAAAAGAATTTTTTTCATTTACTCTACCTAAATCATTCTCAAGTTCAAATTTTTTATTTCGTTAAAACATTCCAACTTTCTCCCGCATCTTCAGAATAAAATTGAATTCCATTGGATTCATACTCCCCTGCTGTAACAGTAATATATAATTTATTCCCCTTACTTTCAGGCATAGAAAGATACTTATAATCATCCAATTTTAGTCCGATTTCTTTTCCCTCTTTTGGTATATCTTTTACCTTATCCATTGGTAAATTAACTTGTCTAAAGGTAAGGCCTCCATCTTTTGTACTATATATTTGAGAGTACTGTCCAGATGCCCCCTGAATTCCAATAAAACCAAAATCATTTGAAAAGAATATTATTCCTTCAGCTGATCCAGCTTCATCCATAAAAGGATTTTTGTTGATAACTTTCCAATTTTCCCCACTATCAATTGATTTTTCAAATGCATAGAACCTTGAACCGGCAGCAGCATCTACAACCACAAGTCTATATCCTATTTTTTTATCATCTAAAACAAAGGTATAAACCGTACCATTATTTTCATCTGTAATCCATCTTTTTGAACTTTTTGCATCTTCAATTATTTCGCTATTATGTTCATTTTCAAGAATTTCCGGCGATATATATTGTGGCTCCATTAGATACTTAAATGAAGATATATCTTCATTATTTTTTATATAAAGAGAAGCCATATACCCACTAAATTCTCCTCCTCTTGATAACATAGAAGTCGTCAATCCTGTATTATATTTTCCATCACCATCTGCATCTCCATCTAATATAGAGAGTCCTTTTTCTGAATTAACTTTTTCTTTTCCTGAATATAAAAAAGAATATGTTTGATTTTGTTTTATATCCTCCCAATTATGAACTTGTTCTTTGTAATCGGATTGCTTAAGAATTGCGAAAAAAGGATTTAATAACTTATCCGAATTAATACTAAGACCTTCGCCTTTATTAAGCCATATATTTATTTTACTATCTTTCTTATAGTCATAGGTAATTAAAAAACCTTTCAACTGTCCCTTATCATTTTCTCCATATAACATTGTTTCTATATTCGTAATTGTTCCATCCCCTGTAAACTCAATGTAGAAATCATCTGATACATAAATTTTTTCTGGTAAAGAATTTTTTTCTCCTATATCGTTTATCAATCCATCAATACCATTTTCATAAATATTATTATGAATGAATTTTATCTTTTTATGATTTAAGAAATCATCAATTTTCCAAGATAAAGCCCCATTATAAGGAATTGCTGTGTGTATTATCATCCCTCCAAACACTAGGCTTATAGCAATAAATAAAACCAAACGGAATTTAAAATAACTTGCCCGATACCCTCTATGTCTTAATATTAATCTGACTAAAAGTAAGATAATTAGTAAAATCACAAAAGGCAACATAATTCTAAGCCAATAATGTGTTCCTCCTAACTTACAAATTTTCCATAAAATATACATACAAATTGAATATAAAACTAAGATTATATAATCAACTAACGGTTTTAGTTTCTTCTTCACATCAGTCCCTCCATTCATGTGCATTATATCATTTTTTAGGTACTTTTTCTATATCAGCTTCCTACGGTGCTTGAAAGTCCCCTAATAAAGTTAAAACATCTTACCTTTCCGAATTCCTATAACTATCTTTTGTTCTCTCTTTTTTCTTTTCGTATTTTTCTTGTTGCTCTTGATATTTTTTAATCTGTGCTATTACACTTGGTTTTTCGCCTTGTTTTATAAGCTTATCTATTTCTATGGATAAATCTATGCCAAGTTCTTTGTTTACAAAATCTACTGAATATTTTATATGATTAATTTCCTGGTATTCATCTTTTATCTTGTCTTTTTCTTTATTTATTTCTTCAAGCTTTGCCATTAAAAGATTTTTTTCTTCATTCCACTTTTTAGGACTTAGTTTTTCCTTATCTGATAGGAGTTTTTTTAATTTCCCACTCACTACCTTATATTGGTCTATGTCTTTCTTATGTTTATTATAGAATGCGTCTTTTGTGAATATATTTTTCTTTTGATATTCTTCATAAACTTCTTTTTTGGCTTTGTAGATTTCATAGTATAGAATTTTATTTTCTACATCTTCCATTTCTTTATGGATTGTCTTTGCTTTTTTATTTAGCCTATAACTATTAGACTTTAAAGTTTCTATTTTTGTTTGTAACTGACCTATGGTTTCTATGTTATTTTTTCTTAAATAACTATATGCACTTGTTAGCTTTTTGAAGTCATATTTTTCTTTATTGGTTTTTGCATATCCTTTTAGATATTTACTTTTTTCTTTTTGAATTTCTGAATATGTTAATAGATAATTTGTTAGATTGAAAAGTTTAGGGTTGTCTATTACCTTATCTCTTTCTATATCCTTAAATTTTTCATAAGCAGTAGTTAGGTTATCTAATAGATTTCCTATCCAACCCTTTAATATTTTTATCTCTTCTTTTATTGTTTTTACAAGTACGTTATATTTTCTTATTTCTCTATTATAGTTTCCCTTGTCAGTTTCTATTCCCTTTCTTTCCATTGCACTTGCTGCTGATCCTAAATGGATTGTCGGTAGATAATCTGAATTTTGTCTTTTAAAACTCCTATGGTCTACTCTTTTTTCTATCTTGTTTTTTGCTAGATATTCATTGCAAAGGTCTGAAAAATTTTCTCTCCATTTTTCTACATTGCCTTTATCGTTCCAGGTTGTTAGTTCTACTTTTCTTGTCTTTGGTTTTCCATTTTTGTTTAATACTTTTTCTCCTTTTTCATCTAGGATATATTCTTTTTTTGACTTTGCTAAGAACTCTCCTTTTTCGTTTATGGGTCGCATTATGGTCATGATATGACAATGGATATTTCCATTTTTATCTTGACTCTCATCATGAATTGCATAATCTACTATCATTCCTTGTGATGTTAGATTTTCTTTTATATATCTTTCAACTAGGTTTATGTTTTCACTTAAAGATAACTCTTTTGGTAGTCCTATTATGAATTGTCTTGCTAGTTGTGCATTAGAATTTTTTTCTGCCATTTCAACCTTATTCCATAAGGTAGACCTATCATTAAATTCTTTTGGTATATGATCAGGCAATATTATATTTTTTACTAATACTTTTTCTTTTCTTGTATAGTCATGGGTTACTCCGTCCCATTCATTTTTTATTTTTTCTCCACTTATATATGCTGCACTTGCTACTGCACTTTTGCCTTTTCCTCTTGATATTATGTTTACTGAAAAATGAAAACTGTCTGCCATTTTTATAACTTCCTTTCTTTTTTTGTTGTTTTAGGTGGAGGCTTAATAGATTTTTTATAGCCACTTTGTGAATGAGCGTTTTGAAATGATAGAATTAAAAAAGCCGACTACTGAATTAATTTTTGTTGTTTCAGTATGTCGGCTTAATTGTTTTGTTCATTTCAAATTTTAAAAGTCAAGGGCGAGCGTTAGCGAGTTTATTTACCCTTGACTTTTAAAAAGCGAATGGTTGTTGCTCCCTGCAAGGGTTTGGCTCCGCAGGACGCAAGCACCCTTTAGGGTGTATAATTGCGCCCTTGTAACCAAGGGACAATTATGTTATTTCTTCTTTAGATGATTTTTCTACACTATCATCTATTCTTTCTTCTAAAATTCCCATTATGTTTAATCTTATTTCTTCACCATTTAATGATTTCATTAGTTTATAAAATTCATCTTTTGTTAAACCAATACTTTCTTCAAAAATACTTTCTAACACTGCTCCTTTTTCTATAAGTCTTTTGTTTCTTGCTTTTCTTTCTTGTTCATTAAGTTTTTTCTTCAACTGTCTTTTTTGATTTTGTAATTGCTTAATGCTTTCTTCTTTCTTTTCAATCTGTTCTTCAATACTTAATCTTTTACTTGTCATAATGTGTCCTTTCTTACAATAAAAAAAACGACTAGATTTTTATTTCTAATCGTTTTTAATTCAAACACAATGAATTTCTCTATTGCAATTTTCTTTTATTTTTTCAATATATTTCTCCATATAATCCCAATCGGGATTACCATGAACATCTACTGGTAGTTTTATCTTTTCTTTCTTTAACAAATCGGGAAATAGTCCATAACTATAAGAATATTTATCAGTCAATGTGTCTAAACACGATACTAAAAATAGACATGCTTTCTCACTCAAATGTCTTGTATCAATATAATAAATATCTCTTCCAGATACAAAGTTTTCTTTTTGATAAAAGAATGATGCATTCTCTGCACCAAATGATATAACTCCCTTAGGGCTAGGAGTCATTTTTTTAGTTTCAGTAACTCTATATTTTATACCATTATTAAATTTTGTTCTTACTACATAAGGAATACCGTTCTCATCTTCAACGACTTCTCTTGCATGAAGCACGTCAGGCTTTTTAATATTTTCAAATAAATCACCAACTATAAACTCTTTCCATTTTGAAGTATCAACCTTATTTAATTTTGCATTATTTAAATAGCTTGTAAGATTGCTTGTACTCTCTCTCTCTGGTTTCAAGCCTTTTCATTGCTTCTTCCATGAAATTCCAATCTGGTGTTTCATCGTCTAATGCTGGTAAAAGTATATTTTCTTTTTTTATACTATCACTAGATCCCATATCGTTATATTGGTACTTTATCTTTAAACTTTCTCTTATTACAGAAGCAATAAATAACCCGTTAAATTTATTTAGATTGTCATTATATAAAAGCATTATTGATGACCCTCCACCACCTCTTCCCAAAAAATCTTTTGGTTGGTAAAATGTACTACCATCAACTGGACTTACTGTTATACAATTTCCTTTATCTAAATCTTCATCATCAATAGGCTCTCTGTAACTATCGACACCATTATTATAATTTCCAGAAGATACAAAAGGTATCTCTCCCTCATTATATTTTTTTACACTTCTTGATTTAGGTCTTTTTACAGTAAATAACTTCTCTATTTCAAAAGGTTTCCAATCATCAATCTTTATTTTCTTCATTTTCTCCACCTACATCTAGCATGAGTTTACCATCTTTATATTCTGATTTATACAAAACTTGATTTAAAAGTTTTTCATTAAATTCTTTTACGTCAATTTTTTCTTCAAAGAGTATAAAGTCTATAATGGTCTTTTTAAAATCTTCTTCATATATTTCAAAAGGTTTCTGTGGTTTTTGATATGATAAATATTCTTTTGAATCTATCCATTGGTGTGTGTTATATTTTGTATCTACTTTTGTTCTTGCAACTTCTAGCCAATATTTTTCTATTTCTTTCCACTTATTTTTTATATCATGCCTACCTTGATTTTTAACTCTTTCAAGTCCATCATCTTCCATATAGCAAGCAAATATTTTTTTATCTTTTTGTGGTTTTCCAGTTTCAAAAACAAATACACTTGTTGTTACTCCTGCATCAAAAAGTTTTTCTGGTAATTTTATAATCATATCAAGAGTGTGTTTTTTCAGTAATGAGTGCATTCTATCTTTTTCTAGTTTCTTATCTGGTAAAATAAATGCACATTTAATACCAGCAGGTACATTATCCAATACATTTGTAACTATTTTTTTGCAACCATATTTTCTCTCATATGGTGGATTCATCAATACTTTTGTTATGTTTTTAGATTTGATCCATTTACAAGCTTCTTTTTCCCTTGTATCAAATTGTTCCAAATTTGTCTTGCCATCTTTGTGAATAAGCATATTAGCACAAGCTAGGGCGAAAATTTCTCTATCAAACTCGATACCATAAAGTTTATTTTGTTTTATATCTTCTGCTTCTTTTGTATTTACTCCACCAACTTCTTTTATCATATTTGCCATTGCTTTTACTAAAAACGCTCCGCTGCCTGCACAATGATCTAAAATTTTCAATTCTAACAAGTCTTTTTCAGTATTTTTAACTTCATAAAAACCTCTTTGGCAATAATGCCTAATTCTTCTTTAGTTGTTAAAATTTTTTATTTTACCATCATCGTTCCCCTGATTTTCAATTAATCTTCTTAGGTTATATAAGAAGTACATATCTTTTTAATCTTAAAGTTTTTAAGTCTTAATTTTAAAATTTTCAATCTTAGATATTATTTAAATCATTCCAAAATGCTCTAAAGCATCTTCGATTGCTTTTTCTTTTTCTTCTGGGCAATTTGGCACTCTTTGATTTTCTTTCTTACTAAAATTATAATTTTCTCTCTCTATTAGACCATGTTTCCTTTTTATTTGTGCAATATATAGGCTTGAAACTTTTAGTACGTATTTATCTAACACATACTTTTTAATTTCTCCATAAGTTGCGTCTTTTGAAAAGTCAATTTCAGATAATTCATCTTCCCCTATTTCTATATCTAAATGATGTTCTGTATTTAGTTTGGACAACAGAGCTACCGTCTCAACATGCCCTGAAGTTCCAAAGTTCCGTAACTTTTTATGATTAATTATACTGAAAGCAATTTGATATAATTCTTGTTTATTCATTTTCTTCTCCAATATTATTTAGCTTAATAATACGTTATTCTTTTTTCAAAACACTAAGTTATTCAGTTCACCATCAAGAACTTTTATAGTTTCATTTCTTTCCTTATCCTCTTGATTGTCATATAAAAGTTGTTCAATAAACTCCCATATATCTTCTAGTTTACGTCTAATATGATAGAATAACAAAGCATCCGTATTGATTAAAAAATCTTTGTGTAATTTCAGGTATATGTTCATAAATACATCATAATATGGCTTATCAACAAAAAACATGAGATCAGCTTTTACTGGAGCCAATTTCAAGCCTTCCCAGTCAATTAGAACTAACTGCTCATCCCGTTGCATCAAGTTCCAATTATGAATATCTGTATGGCATAGGGCCATTTTAGGATTACTTCGTCTTAGAATCTCCGACAGTCCTTCAACTCTGTCAATAGATTGTTCAAGGGGTTTTATGTGTGCCCCAAGCAAGCATTTTAAGTCCATGGGAAGACTGGCGCATTCTTTACGCAATACTTGTTTTAGCTGTTTCAGAAATGGCAAGCTAAAATCTTCCCTAATTAGTTGCACATATACCTACTATATCAATAAATTTTGAGTTATCATTGACTATATTAGTTGCTATTATCAGAATAGTCGTCGATAACTATATTTTCGTGCAAATATGCAAATAAGTAAAATGATAATTATGTTATATCATAATAATTGAAAATAATAGAATGCATTTTTCAATGTAATAAGATTAAGCGTTCTCTTAAAGTTAGAGAACGCTTAATTATTTTTAATTTATTGAAATAATTTGTAACTATTGAAAACAGACAAAAATTGTTCATTGGATAATTTATCAAGATCAGTAACATTCGCATGCTTCAGCACCTGTCTTAATTGATTTTTAGTAAAAAGAACATGATATTCCCTGTTTACCCATTTATAAACGAAAAATCTATACTTTTTGTAGTCCTTCTTTAAAATAAATGGTTTATGCCTTTCAAGTACAATCAATACAGAATCTACATTAGGCTTAGGGTGAAAATATGCTCGTGGCACTTTTTTAAGAATTTTTATATCCATTTCCACCATTAACAGCAAACCTAAAGCTCGTTGGGTATTTTGCAACCTTTTAGCAAATCCCCTCTCTACAATAAGGTAGCTATATTTCGCTTGACTATCAAAAGCAATCTTTTTTACAATATCAGTACTAATATTGTAGGGAATATTACCAAATATTTTATAGTCTGTATTTTTAGGAAAGCTAAACTTCAAAATATCCTCATGAATAACTTTTATATTCTGAAAAGGTTCAACTGCTTTTTTCGTGGCATGACATAAACCTTCATCAATCTCTATAGCATTCACCCGTTGACTCATTTCCACAAGTTCCTTGGTAAAATGTCCTTTTCCTGACCCAATTTCTATTATTTTATCTTGTTTATTGATATTCGTATATTTTAATATTTCCTTTACATGCTTTTTAGATGTAATGAAATTTTGCGTATTTTTCGGGTTTTTCTGTTTCATTATAACTTTCTCCTTGCCGGTTATAATGAACTAATCTTAAGAGCTCATTATAACCAATTATTTTTGGTTTGGTTGATAATGAAATCTCTCATTAACAAATATAGAAAACATACCCATACCTTTACCTCCTTTAATTTTTTTCATTATAAATGAGATAAAGTAATATCTACTACTGCAATACATGTACACATATTTAACTCCTCCTTATGCAACTGATTATATCACTTTTAATTTCTCTATTCAATAAAGTTCTGTGCTAATCTACCTCACCCTATGGATTTTTAATCCCGAAACATCAAATGTCATCTGTCAAATGCCCTATTTAAAAGGGTCAAAAAACGGTATTTTTTAGCCTGTTTTTGACCCAATTTTCGTACTCAAACCACTACATGTTGTGGTTGACTCCTATTATTCCTTGTCCAAACCACAATACGTCATCAGAATTGCTGCTTCAACGTGTGTCGAGTTGCCTTGATAGCTATCAAAACTGCATTCTCAACCCCTAAGGTTATGGGGAACATATCCACGCTCGTAGATGGAAACATATCAAAGATTGGCTCTCGTTTGTAGAACATATCGACTGTAATTATTTCATTTTCAAGCCTTTATCGATAGCTTCCTGAATAATCTTATGACAACAAACTCCCAACGGATTGTTTTCTTTACAATTAGAATTTTTCATTGCCCCAGTGATGGCATTTACTTCTTTTACGGATTTCGCGCCATGCTTTACAACTGCTTCAATTACCTGATTTTCTGTGACTTCGCTACAATAACAAGCATACTTAGGATCTGCATCTTTCTTAAACCAGATAGGAACTCTAACTTGGTCTTTCAAGAATTTTATTTCATTATCTAAGTTATAGTAAACAACGTCGCAGTCCTCGTTCATGCAAATCTTATATTGATCTCCGTTAACAGCATTACGATAATCATCTACCACTAGATGTTCAACAGTTACTTTACTAACGGAAATCCCTTCATTATTACATACAGGACAATTGTCTTTAATTTGATCCGGCTTTTCTGTTTTGCATCCACAACAACATTCATTATTAATCTTCATATTCTTAGCCTCCATATTTTCATTATAATTTCTTTTTTAAACTAGGTAAAACCAATTTCATATACTTGTCATTTATTAATAGCGTCAAACATTTTAGCTGGTGTTAATTTACTTAGCTCCCTGTTGTCAGCCAACGCACGTGTAGCTTTTTTGTGTATAAACACATCAGCGTCATGTTACCCATTGCTCGGCATTCTTCTAATGAACCCAAATACATGGAATGGCAACCCTTTTTTAGACAATTTATAACCGAACATTATCAAGCTTGAAAGTTTCTTTAGATTATAAAATATATTCTCAGACAATCAAGGGTAAAGGCTTCGCCCAAATTTCGTTGAAATTTGCCCTTGACAGTCTGTTCATATATTTTATTTAATTTATGAAACTTCCAGAGCTTTTTATTCTGCTTTTCTATATTCTACTGGTGTTTTATATCCTAAAGATCCATGAATTCTTAGGTTATTATACCAATATACGTATTCTGCTAATTTTAGATTAAGTTCTTGGAAATTAGTAAAGTTCTCCTGATATATGAATTCTGTCTTCATTACTTTATTGACTGCTTCGCTTACTGCGTTATCATATGGGCTTCCTTTTTTACTTAGCGATCTTTTTATCCCAAATACCTTTAATATTTCTTCTATTTTTATATTTTTAAATTCTCTTCCTCTGTCTGTGTGAAATATTTTTATACGATTTAGTGGCTGCCTTATTGAGTAAAATGCTTCTGCTACTAGATTTGCATCTTTGTTTTTACCTGATGAGTATCCTATTATTTCACGGCTGTTTAAGTCTATTATTAAACATATATAATTCCATGTTTTTCCTACTCTTACATATGTTAGGTCGCTTACTATTGCTTCTAAATAGTCTCTATTGTCAAATTATCTATTTAAAAGGTTAGGGATGTCTTCTTCGTTGCATTTGGATCTTATTACTTTATATTGTGCTACTGTATAGTTTGAGATTAGGCCATTTTTCTTCATTATTCGGCCTATTTTTCTTCTCGATATTTTATATCCAATTTTCCCTAGTTCTTTTTTTATTTTGCGTGTTCCATAGTTGTTTCTACTTCTTCTGAATATTTCTTTTATTTCTTCTATTAGTTTTTCATCTTCATCTAATTTCACATCTTTTTCTTTGTTCAAATGATAATAGACTAAACTTCTTGTGACCCCAAGTAGTCTACACATTGCACTAATGTTATATTTATCTCGGTTCGAGATAATGAGGTCTATTTTTTGCCTAACAGTAGTGCAGCTTGCTTTAAAATATCATTCTCCATTTCAACCTGTTTCAATTTTTTACGAAGTCTGATTATCTCTTTTTGTTTCGCATCCACATTATCAAAATGGTTACTCTAAGCAGCACACCAACTATTTATTTTTTGAGTTTTAAACTTTGGTAGAAGTCTTGAACTCTTTATATTTACATAACTATTTGCCTCTATCACTATTATGACACGAAACCCGCAAGTAGCGTCAAGTAAACGGTCGTTATAAGTTATCTCTAGTAAATCGTACATAAATGAAGTGATATGCTCTGGGGTAAATACTTGACCACTTTCAGACTTTTTCTTGTATCTATTAAATTCATTAAAGAAAATGCCCATTACATCTTCGCCGTTCCAGTTATCTGAGTTTATGGACTCTGCGATTTCTATGATACAGTCAATAAATGTATTTATATCATCTTGATTTTCTACAATGTTCATTTTTATTTCACTGTACACCTCAAGCAAAATATCTATTTTAAGATTTTGTTTTCTATGATCTTGAAGTGATTTTGCTAAAGTATCATATATTTTATTTCTAAATGGTTCATATCCATTATCTTTTATTGCTTCAAGATTGCCGCCAAACCTTTCTACTACCAAGGCTGAAGCTGTAAATATCATTCTATGATATAAATTCTTAATTCCGAATTTAAAGTGTAGTAAATCATTTATTCTTTTTGTTAGAGTGAAAATTTTGTTTTTATCTATATAATTTTCTTTAAACAAATCAATATAGTATTGCTTGTGTTGAAGTTTATTAGCTACTCTTATGAGTTCCTTGTTTTTATATATAGCGATTTCTTTGCCATTGTACAAAATTCCAACAGTTTTTTTATATTTGCTTGAAATTATGTCTATATTTTTCATTAGCTCATCAATAAAAATTTGTTTGCTAATATCTCTTTCTTCTGATTTTGTTTCAAGGATTATTGCTACATCATTCATGTTTTTAGGTAAATACCAACCATCTGGCTTATCTGAATATCCTTTAAACCCTAATTGATTAAAAGTAGTTATTTGACCAGTCCCTTGATCAACATTTTCTTCAGCTTCATCAAAGCCTAATACTAATTTCGCATAATCCCTGACTTGATCTTCTGTCCTTAAACTCATTTTCTAATCCTCTTCACTAAAATTGTCTTCAAAACTAATAATATCATTAGGGGTGCAAGATAGAGCCTTACATATTCTTTCTAAATTCTTAAATGTAATTGGTTTATCCTTGCCCATTTGTGCCATAACATTTGTTGTAAGTCCTGCCATAGCTATTACATCAGTTTTCTTTAAACCTTTTTTTGCTAACTGTATCCATAATGGTTTATAGTTAAGTGCCATAATATCCCTCTTTTTCTGTTCATTAGATTTATTTAATTATAGCATAAATATTGATTTCATTCAATCTTACATTGATTTAGTGTTTTGTTTTAGAGAATTTGTTGTGTTATTCCGTCCTTATTTTGCCATAAATTGCTTAATACCTTGAGATTTAGCACCAGGGTTATCATTACCATAACCTTCCATTAAGTTAATAACTCCCCATGCTCCTAAACCTGCACCAATTGCAGTTACAAGTGTCTTTAAAACTCCAACTCCAGCTGTAAAAAATTCCATATTATTCCTCCTCGTTTTCTTTCTCTTTATTTTCTATTTTGTTTAGTGATTTAACTATAAAATTCTTGTAGACCTTATCTCCTTTTTTATTTTCTTTGAAATATCCAAAGACATGGATTAGATCTCCTTTTTCAAATTCTTTTACAATTTCTACCTTTTCTCCATATACTGAGCAATTTGTATATTCTTTGCCCTTTCCATAATTTTTAACAAGAGCAAAATTTGCTACTTGAACACTTCCTCCATCTTTTTCAAATTCTGAAAATTCAACTTCCTTAACTAAATTTGCATTAATATTTATCATTTCTCTATCCATTAATTTCTTCTCCTTAATCTATATATTTCAATTAAAAAAGCGGCTGAACTTAAATTTCAACCGCTAAATACCTTATATATTAAATTGTTTTGTGGGACTTCTTATCCTTACCATCTTAACCTCCTAATTTTGAGTATAAAAAAGACGATAGAGTTTTTAATTTCTATCGCCTGTCATACATAATCCAAAAAATTTATTGTTCTATTTGTATTGACATTGAATTTATTTTTTTTATAAAATTATCAACATATTCTTTTTGAAGTATTTTATAATTTTCATGAATACTATAGTCAATTTTATTGATTCTATCGTCATTTTCGTATTTTAGATTTTCTTCATCTTTTAATGTTGTTGTAAAAATAATTTGATTTTTTATTTCCTTAAATTTCTCTATAACTCTTTTTTCTCTTTCTGTAGAAAGATCTTCAGCTCTAAATGAATCCACTACAATAGGATAATCGTGATCTAATACTTTTGAAAAGGCATACATTCTAGCTAAATGAAATTGTGTGCCTTCACTTCCAGAATGTGTTTTATACCTTGATGTAAATATATCGTCATAATTGCTTGAAACTGATGGATCAATATATTTATTAAATAAATTCATCTCATTTACTAAATTTTCCAAAAGAGTCTCCGATTCATTTTTAATAGATTCATTTTTTAACGATATATTCTTAATTTGAGTATCTATGTTATTTATCTCATTTAATAAATCACTTATCCTTTTATCATCATTTTCGGTTCCTAATAAATCTATCTTCGCAATTAATAATTCTTCGATTGATACCTCTTCGGTATCTAAAATATTGCTCATTTTACTTTGTTGTACACTTATTTGTGAATTCAAACGTTCAATTTCTTCATTATAAATATCAATTTTTTCCTGTATAGAATTAATTATTTGAGTTCTCATTGATGAAGTTGAAATGTCAAAACTAAATGAAGACTCAGCACTTTCATATGATATATGGTTAGAGCCACAATCCATACAATATATTTGCCCAACATTCATTGTTCTGTTAAGTGACCTTAGCTCTTTTAAAACTAGCTCATTTTTTGATTTTCGTTTTATAGCATTAGTTAATTCACTGTTTAATGAAATTATCATAGCTTTAATTTTATCAACTTCTTTTAATTTTTCATCTATCGCTATTTTCTTATTAGTTAAGCTTAGTGTTTCAAAAGCAACATTATTTTTCTTTAAAATTTTATTTTTCTTCAAAAGTAAATCTTTTTCTGTTTTTAATTTATTTTTTTTACCTTTCAATTCGTCTATACTTTGGCTAAATTCACTAAACTTTTCAATTCCCGCCATCGAATATAACATATTAATAAAATCTTGTTTTTTTAACCATCTACTATTTAAAATATCATGAGTAATCTTTTTATCTTGACCTGTAAAAAAAACTTGTACTAATAATTCAAAATCAGCTAATCTTATTTTACCATCTTTAACAATCACTGGTAACCCGTTAACATTCTTATCCCAAAATCTTTTGAATTCCGATATATTATCAATTACAAAGATTTCTTGACCTTTTTTTACAATGAAACTGTTTTTTCTTCTACATATATCATAAAATCTTCC
>OKEM01000128.1_pt1 | contig 14206 bp, 8 predicted proteins | sample 1610791 | NCBI WGS metagenome assembly OKEM01 (sample SAMN04436686, study PRJEB24849) | human gut metagenome | biome: human gut; feature: NICU; material: stool | host: Homo sapiens | place: USA: Saint Louis, MO | collected 2010-07-27
CTTCTTTTATTTGCTCTAATTTCCAATATGTAGTAAAATTTTTATATAAAATTAGAGTGGGGAGATATATGATTAATACTTATTTATTATGCGGTGGACCTTCAAGTGAGCATGAAATAGCTCTTAGAAGTGCCCTTAATATTTCAAAAAATTTAGACAAAAACAAATACAATTTAAAAATTGTTTATATTGATAAAAAAGGTAGATTTTCAAAAGCTTTCGATTTTATAAATACAGACGATGAATTTGAACTTGTAAAAGAATGCAAAGAAAATATTTTAGAATCAATTTCTGATTTTCTTTTAGAATTAAAAGATAAGGATAAGGAAAATACAATTATAATTCCTTGTGTTCATGGAACTTATGGAGAAGATGGAACTATCCAAGGATTTTTGGATGCAATTGACACAGCTTATATTGGAAATGGACTTTTGTCATCTTCTGTTTGTATGGACAAGGTTACTGCAAATGACATTTTCGAAAAAAATAAATTAAAACAAGCAAGATACCTTTATACAAATGAAGAATCTTTCGACCTTGATTTTGCAAAAAAATGCGAAGAATATATTAAGTTCCCAATGATTGTAAAACCATCAGCAAATGGTTCATCAGTTGGAGTAAACAAGGCAGAAAATATTGACGCTCTTTTAAAATTTGGAAAAGAATCTTTAAAATATGATGAAAAAATCTTAGTTGAAGAGGCAATCATAGGTCAAGAAGTAGAAATTGCCATAATCGGCGATAATAAATTAATTGCATCAAAACCTGGAGCTTATGTAACTGACCATATTTTCCTTGACTATGATGCAAAATATTTTGATAAATCTACAAAAGAAATGCTTCCTTATCCAATGGATGAAAAACTTGAAAAAGATTTGTTAGAATTTGCAAAAAAATGCTACAAGGCTTGTGGCTGCCAAGGATTTGCAAGAGTTGATATATTTTTAAAAGATAAAGAATTTTATATCAACGAAATAAACACCTTCCCTGGCTTTACCCCAACTTCATTTTTTGCAAGACTTTGCAAAATTAGTTTTGACCTAGAATTTTCACAAATTCTTGATATGCTAATTGAAGAAGGTTTTAAAAGTTTTCAAAAAAGGAGATTTAAATGATTGAAAGAACTTTAGAAGAAATTGCACAAATGCTTGGTGGAGAAATTTCAAACCCAAAGTATTCTAAAACAAAAATCAAAGGAATTTCAATTGATTCTAGAACAATCAAAAAAGATAATCTCTATATACCAATAGTTGGAGAAAAATTTGATGGAAGAATTTTTATAGAAGAATGTGAGAACTCTGGAGCTGTTGCCTTTTTGATTGACGAAAATTATAAAATTCCAAAGTCAATTTCAATTCCCTTTGTAAAAGTTTCTGATACAAAAAAAGCCTTGCAAGATTTGGCAAGAGCATACAGACAAGAACTTGATATAAAAATAATTGCAATCACAGGTTCAAATGGCAAGACAACCAGCAAAAATTTGATTCATTCAGTTTTATCAGAAAAATATAAGGTAGAAAAAACTCAAGGAAATTTGAATAATGAAATTGGAGTTCCTTTGACTCTTTTGGATTTTTCAGACAAAACACAAATCGGTGTGGTCGAAATGGGCACAGAAGATTTTGGAGAAATTTCTCTCCTTTCAAATATCGCAAAACCAGATATGGCAATGATTACAAATATTGGCGATGCTCATCTTTTAAAATTAAAATCAAGAGAAGGAATTGCCAAAGCAAAACTTGAAATTCTTGAAGGCCTAAAAGCTGATGGAATTTTTATCTATAATGGCGATGATGAAATATTAAAAAAAGTTCTTCCTTCCTATACAATAAAACAAAAAACAATAAGTTTTGGCGAGGAAGATGGAGTGGATTTTAAAGTATGTCCAAAAGAATTTTCAAGCACTTACACAAAGTTCTCATACGAAAACGAAGATTATTTAGTTCCTTTGCTAGGCACTCATCAAGTTTATAACGGAGCCTTGGCAGTTCTTATTGGAAAATTATTTAATCTTTCTTATGAAGAAATTGATAATGGTCTAGCCAAAGTATCAAATAATGCAAACAGAAATGAATTAATAGAAAGAAATGGCTTTGACATTCTTGACGATGCCTACAAATCAAATCCCCAATCTTTAAAACAAGGACTTGAGCTTGCAGGATTTTTGGATGGTTATTTAAATAAAATTGTAGTTTTGGGAGATATGCTTGAGCTTGGCGATGGAGAAAAAAATCTTCATTACAAATCAGGACTTGATATAGATCCCAAAAAAATAAATTATTGCCTATTCTATGGCCCACTTTGCAAAGAAATGCACAAGGCAAGTCTTGAAAATTTCCCAGAAAACAGAAGTTTTTATTTTGAAAATAAAAATGACCTAATAGATAAGTTGAAATTTTTAATAACAAAATCAACTTTAGTTTTTGTAAAAGGTTCTAGAGGACTTCATATGGAAGAAGTCATCGAAGCGATTTATGATTTAAGAGTATAAAAAATAAAAATAGAAAAGATTAATTATTTGGAGGAATTATGATATATACAGTTACCCTAAATCCATCTGTGGATGTAATTTTAGAAGTAAAAAACCTGAATATTGGCGATAAAAACCATGTATCTGATGAATTTACCCTTCCAGGAGGCAAGGCTCTTAATGTTTCTAGGGTTTTATCACAATTAAAAATCCCTACAATTGCAACTGGATTTACAGGTGGACATCAAGGAAGATTTATAGAAGACTGGCTTGATAAAGAAAATATCATGACAGACTTTGTAAATATTGAAGAAGAAAATAGAACAAATATAAAATTATTACTAGATAATGAAGAAACAACAATAAATTCAAAAGGTCCAAACATAAGCCACTACGAAGTAGATGAACTTTTATATTATTTATCAAGAGTTGGCGAAGGCGATACAATTGTTATGGGAGGATCAGTCCCACCAATGGAAGAAAAATCTGACAAAGATATTTATTCTAGAATGGTTTCAATAGCAAAAGCAAACAAAGCACAATTTATAGCAGACATACCAGCAGAATATTTGCCAGATGTAATAAAAGAAGGACCAATTCTAGTAAAACCAAACATAGAAGATTTGATGGAAATTTTTGGAACAAAAATTGAAACAATAGAAGATATGGACAAATACGGCAAAAAAATTATAGAAATGGGAGCACAAAACGCCATAGTTTCATACGGCAAAAAAGGCTCAATGTTTTTTAGCCAAAATGGACATTCATATATATCCGAAGAAATTCACATAAATGAAGTAGTAAATTCTGTAGCCTGTCGTGATTCAATGATAGGCGGATTTATAGGAACTTTGGTAAGATCAAGCGATTATCTTGAAGCATACAAAGTTGCCGTAGCAGCCGCAACAGCAACAGCAGAAGTGCTAGACCTACCAACAAGAGAAGAAATTGAAAAAATAATACCAAAAGTAGTAATAAACCAATTTTCTTAAACAAAAAGTGTTGGCATAAACCAACACTTTTATTATAAAAAATTTTTTATTAAAGGAGAACAAACAAAAAGGAGAAATAATGAATAAAAAAACTATAAGTATAATGCTAGCTTATGTAGGCGTATTAACCGGAGCAGGACTTGCAAGCGGTCAAGAGCTAATGCAATATTTTATTTCCTTTGGCATATCAGGACTATTTGGACTTATAATCATAGGAGTTTTGCACGTTTTAGTTGGAGGAATAATTCTTCAACTTGGCTCTCACTATTTAGCAGAAAGTCATATCGATGTCATCGAAGAAGTTTCAAGCAAATATTTGACAAAATTTATGGATTTTGCCCTAATAATTAATTGCTTTTTGATGGGTTTCGTAATGATAGCAGGTGCAGGCTCAAATTTAAACCAGCAATTTGGATTTAAACCATGGGTTGGCTCACTAATTTGTACCCTACTAGTAATTTTTATTGGAATGTTAGATTTCGATAAAGTAACAAAAGTAATCGGTGCCTTTACACCACTAATAATTATTTTTGCTATCCTTGGAGCAATTTATACTTTTATAACCATAAAACCAGATTGGCAAAGTCTAAATCAAATTGGACAAAGTGTAAAATCCCCACTACCAAACATAGGCTTGTCCACACTAAATTATTTTGGCTTGTGTATGATTAGCGGAATCTCCATGGCATTTGTCCTAGGAGGAAGCAAAACCGATTCAGCCGAAGCAGGACTTGGAGGAATGCTTGGAGGACTTATGGTAGCAATCCTTACAGCACTAGTAGGCCTTACCCTATTTTTTACCCTACCAATGATAAAAGATTCTGACATACCAATGCAAATTGTTTTAGAAAATATCCACCCTGTTTTGGGACTTATGATGTCTTTAATTATTTTTGGAATGATTTTTAACACAGCCATTTCCCTATTTTATTCAGCAGCAAGAAGATTTTCCGATACAGAAAATAAATTTAGAAGAAATTTAATAATATTTACCCTAATGGGCTTTGGGCTTTCATTTTTAGGATTTAAAAAATTAATGTCAATCCTCTATCCAATACTTGGATATTTAGGAATGATACTTACAATTATCCTAGTAGTTGCCTGGTTTAACGAAAGAGAAGAAATCAAACACGAAATGAGAAGAAGATTTGCAATATCTGTTCTTACAAAAAGAAAACTAGATGACGACGAAGAATTTGGAAAAATGGAAAAAGAAAAACTAGAGAGATTAGCAGAAAATTCCATAATTGACAACAAAGAAATAAAACAAGCCGTTCACGAAGAAGTGAAAGAAGAATTAGAAGAAGAAAATAGCGAAGAATAATAAAATTTAGACTGGATAAGGGCATAAATTTCCTTTTCCAGTCTATTTATTTTGCCATATTTTAAAAAGAGATCCCTCTATGCACTCCACTTTCGTTTCGTTTAGTCGGGATGGGTAATTTCTTAATTTAATTTTATTACTAAAGAATTATTTTATTTTTTAAATTTCTTACACCAATTTTCAAAAATAAAAAAGCTTACTAATCAAAGTAAGCAATTTTTTATATTCCCATAATTAATTTTGCAATTTGGAAATAGCATATTAATCCTATTGAATCTACTATTGTCGTTATTAGTGGACTTGCCATTATTGCTGGGTCAAAGCCTAATTTTTTTGCTCCCATTGGAAGTAAGGCTCCCACAACTTTTGCTATAATTATTATTACAAAAATTGTTATTCCTACTATGGCTGCAACTTCCATAGCTACTCCGTCAAATAATAGGCATTTTAAAAATGCTAAAAATGACATTATAACTCCTACTATAACTCCAACTTCGAATTCTTTAAATACTACTTTATACCAATCTTCAAGCTCTACATCTCCTGTTGCCATTCCACGTATTACAAGAGTTGATGATTGGCTTCCTGCGTTTCCACCGGAGTCTGTTAGCATTGGTATAAACATATTTAGGGCAATTATTGATTCTATTACCCTTTGACTTGATTTTAAAATTGTTGATGTAAATGATGCCGAAACCATCAAAAACATTAGCCAAGGCAATCTGTTTTTTGCAAGTTTTAAGGCTGATGTGCTTGAATATTCTTCTTCATCTGGTGTTGTACCAGCCATTCTTTGGAAATCTTCAGTTGTTTCAAGTTCCATTATATCCATAATATCATCAACTGTAATTATTCCAATAAGCCTTCTTTCGCTATCAACAACTGGCAAAGCTGTAAAACCATATCTTCTAAAAGTTTTTGCTACATCTTCTTGATCTTCGTAAGCTTCCACGCTTATTACATCTTCATACATTAAATCTTTAACTTTTGTATCTAATGAGCTTGTTACAATCAACCTTAGTGAAACATAACCCAATAAAGATTTTGTAGTATTTGTTACATAGCAAGTGTAAATAGTTTCTTTTGTTGAACCTACTTTTTTTATCCTGTCCAAAACTTCTTGGCAGGTCATTTCTGGATTTACTTCTACAAATTCTGTTGTCATCAAACTTCCAGCAGAATCTTCTGGAAATTGTAAAAATTGATTTACTCTTTTTCTCATTTCAGAATCAGAATTTCTCAAAATTCTTTTTACAACAGTTGCAGGCATTTCCTCAAGCGTATCAATTACATCGTCGAAATTTAAAGCTTTCACAATAGCATCAAGCTCAGGATCTGTAATAGAAGTCAAAAGCCTGTGCTTGCCATCTTGTTTTAATTCAGCAAACACCTCAGCAGCATCATCTTTTCTCAAAAGCCTATAAACAATCAAACTTTCTTCATTGTCAAGCTCAGACATAAATTCTTCTATATCTACGGGGTTAGTTCTTCTCAAAGAATCCTTTAAAGCCGGAATATCTTTTTTTTCTAAAAGATTATTTAGTTCTTCAATCCTTTGCTCGCTGTTATAGCTGTTCATAATATCACCCCTTAATTTCTTCTAATAATGTATCCAAAGCCTTATTAAATTGAGTATCCTTGTCAAGATTTTCTATATCCAAAGCTCCATTTTCACTTTTATCTTCAACTTCTACATCAGGTTTTACACCAATTTTGTGAATTTTAGTTTTGTTTGGTGTAAAATATTCGCTAATAGTAATTTTTACACCAGAACCATCATCAAGAGGGAAAAGTTTTTGAACAATGCCCTTACCAAAAGAAGTTTTTCCAACAATTTTTGCTCTTTTTCTATCCTTAAAAGCTCCAGCCAAAATTTCAGACGCAGAAGCAGAATTTTCATTTATAAGAACAGTCATAGGAGTTTTGTCCATTTCCTTGTCGCTTTTTTCAACAATTTCTTTGCCTTTTTTGTCAACAGTTGAAACAATTACACCCTCATCCAAAAAAGTATCAGCAATAGCAAGACACACATCAAGCCCACCGCCAGGATTATTTCTAAGATCCATAACAATACCATCAACCTTAGCATCCTTCAAAGCCTTTAGCTCCTTGCCAAATTCTTCCTTAGTAACATCCTCAAATTGTTTTATTTTAATATAGCCGATTTTTTTGTCATCTTTTTCAACAACTTTGCTTTCAACAGTATCAACCTTTACATCAGCTCTTTCAACATCAATATCTTTTTCCTCAGCCTTGCCCTCAGCATTTTTTCTAAGGACAGTAATCTTTACCTTTTCTCCGACATTTCCCCTAATTTTTGACACAGCCTCTTCCAATTGGTCAGAAGAATAAGAAACACCATCAACCTTGGTAATATAATCGCCAACATTGATGCCAGCCTTTTTTGCAGGAGATTCATCAAAAACAGAAATCGCCTTGATATATCCCTCATCACTAGCTTGAACAGCTACACCAATGCCCGCATACTTTCCATTAACATCTTCCATAAGCTTGTCAAATTCTTCCTTTGTATAATAAGCAGTATAAGGATCGCCCAAATTTTCAAACATACCCTTCAAAGAACCATCATACAATTGCTTATCCTCATAATCAAAAAGGAAATTCTCATCAATCAATTCCTTCATAGCTTCCATAGAAGCCATGTGCTTTTGATTTTGTTCAGAAATCATACGATTATCATTAGAAGAATTCTTTCCGAGAGTAAAACCCGTAAAGCCAGTCCCTATAATCAATAAAAAGGCCAATAAAACCTTACCAATCTTTTTCATAATACCTCCAATTAAAATTTAAAAACCAAAAATATGATTTTTATAGAAATTAAATACCTATCAGTATTCTTATATTTTAACATATATAGACCTTTTTTTAAATAAAAGAAAAAGGCAAAAAAAGAATAAATCAATAAAAACAAAAATTGATTTATTCAAAATTTATATCAAAAATTAAAACCAAAATATTTCTCAACAAAATCTTCCTGAATACCAGCCTTTACACTATTTTTTACATCAATCCCCTTAATTATTTCAATCAATTTCAAAGCCAAAAAAACACTAGCACCAGCGCCCCTTGACGTAAAAATATTTCCATCCACAACAATAAGCTTATCACTTTTAATATTTCCAACATTCAAAAGGCTTTTTTCCACACTAGGATGACAAACAAGATTCCTATCACCAACAATACCTGCCCTATCAAGAACACTTGGCCCTGCACAAATGGCACAAATGATTTTTTTCTCCTCATCAAATTTTTTTACAATATCAATAACCCTTTTATCATCCCTAAGATTTTTCGCACCCACACTACCACCAGGAATATAAAGCCCATCATAAAAATCCAAATCAATATCATCAATAAGCCTATCCGTCTTAACAATAATATTGTGAGATCCAACAACAAACAAATCATCGCCAACAGAAACCATATCAACAAAAATATCAGCCCTTCTAAAATAATCCACCAAAGTCAAAGCCTCAATTTCCTCAAAACCATCCGCCAAAAAAACTAAAAATCTATCCATAAATTCCTCCATAAATCTATTATACCCACACCCAAAAGTCATATAAAAAAACACATCAATAAAATAAAATTATAATTTCCTATAAAAACTTTTTTAATAAGAACAAAATAAAATCAAAAAATCCCAACAAAAAAATGAAGACCCGAAGGTCTTCACTAAAAATTATTTTTTATTTTCGAAAAAATTAATTTTCTTCATTTTTTCTTTTTTTAGAAGCGAATAATCCGCTTACTGCTGCAGCCAATGTTGCTAAAATAGTTGCAGAAGAACCTACACCTGTTTTAACATTTTTGCCTGTATTAGAGCTATTAACTCTATTAATACTTCCACTAGCACCAGCTTTTGCTTTTTGAATTACCAAATCATTTCCTTTAATGATGTCAACTGAACCATCTGGATAAGTTATAGTAGCAGTTCCATCTTTTCCAATCTCAACTTTTGTTCCTTGTGGGAATTTATCTTTATTAGCGTCTTCAATTGCTTTTTTAACCTTATCTTTTTCCTCATCAGTTAAGTTGTTCTTATCCTTAACTTCAGTTTTTGATGGGATATTTGGATCAGTCTTGTCTGCTATTGTTTTATTACCATCTTCATCAGCTTTGCCTGTTGTTGCTGTTGCTTCTTCGGATGGGTTCTTTCCATCTACTGTTGCAACTGCTTTTACAACATCATTTTCTTTTGGCTCTTTACCTTCTGGTACTTTTACTGTCCAGTTTCCTTCTCCATCTGCTGTTGTTTCTACTTTTGTTCCGTCTGGAAGTTCTACTTCAACTTTTGCGTTTGGCTCAGCTTTACCTTTGATTTCTGTATCACCAGCTTTTGGTGCTGTGATTTCTGGTTTTGCTGTTGCTTCTGTTGGATCAGCTTCTGCTACTGTTTTTGTTGCTTCGTCTGATTGGTCTTTTCCATCTTCTTGAGCTACTGCTTTTACTGTTTGATCTTTTTCTAATGCTGGTGTATCTACTGACCAGTTTCCTTGATCGTCTGCTTTTGTTTCTTTTACTGTTCCGTCTGGAAGAGTTACTTTTACTGTTGCACCTGGTTCTGCTGTTCCTGATACTGTTGTATCGCCTGCTTTTGGTTGTGTTATTGTTGGTGCTGGTGTTTGACCTTGTTTTACAACAGTTAAATCAGGAGCTAATTTAGCAGTTTGTTTTCCTCTTGTTATTGTAACTTCTCCCTTATTATCTACAGAGATTTGATTATCTAATAGATCTGGGTTTGCAGTTTTAACTGCTTCTTTAACTTTATTTTGTTCATCTGCTGTTAAGGAATCAGGATTTGCTACTTCTACTACTGCTGGGTTTTTAGCATAAATTCTATTTACTAGATATGCTTTCTTACCTTGTACATCTGATGGTGTGTTTTCACCTTCATCAAATAAATAAGTATATCCTTTAAATTCCTCTGGATTTTCCTTATCATATCCTATAGTAGCTTCTTTAAGTTCTTTTCCATCAAGTCCAACTGCTTTTGATCCTAACAATAATTTATATACATTTGTATATGTTATTGTTGTATCATCTTCTGTTTTATCAGTACGAACAAATTTATATCCTTCTATATCTGAAACTCCATCGTTATCTGGATGTGCACCATCTTCTTTCTTTAGTTCAATTGTTTTTCCATCAGCTGTTTCTTGTACCCATTTTGTTATTTCTTTTTTAGTTACTGGGTTGTTCTTTGCATTTACTTTTGCTTCATCAGAATGTGTACCATCTTTTTCAGCTATAGCTTTTACTTCGCTTCCATCTTTAACTTGATTTGCAGGAATAGTTACAACGCCTGTAGTTGGGTCTATTTTTATAGATGGGTCAGTTCCATCTGGCAATTTCCAATTTCCATCTTTGTCCTTTGTTGCTACAAGAGTTCCTTGATGATTGTTTTCATCAGTATATGTGATTTGAACAACATCAACGTCTTTATCATCTGGTGGTGTTACTGTTACAGATCCATCATCATTTGCTTTTAGACTTGGAGCCTCTGGTTTAGCTACTGGAGCTTTTTCCTTTACAGTTGTATTTTCTGTAGCTGGTTTTTTATCTTTTTCAGTTTGTTTTACAACTATTTTTTGACCTTTTTTAAGAGTTTTTCCATCTGGAACATCTACAGACCAAGTTCCGTCGTCTTTTACTGTAGTTTGTCCAATAACATCTTCGCCTCTTGTTACAACAATATCTGATCCAGCTACACCTTTACCAGAAATTGTTTTATCATTTTCAGTTACATCATTGATTACTGGTTTTTTTGAAGTTTCTTCGTTTTTCTTAGTAGCTATTGCTGTAATTTTTGCATTATCTTTTGTAATTGCTGTTCCTGGTTTTGTTGACCATGTTGGATTTTCAAATCCGTCTTTTGCTGTTACTGTTGGATATTTGTCAGCTGGTAGAACTGTGCCTTCTTTTACATCATAAACCTTAGCTCCTTCAAGAGGATTTACTCCTTCGCCAGCTTCAAATGTTACTCTTACATATCCTGCTGGTGTTGGTTTTGTTGGATCAGCTGTTCTGTCTATGATGTCTTCTAATGCTGCTACTGTTACATTTGCATTAACTTCGTCTGTTGAACCGTCTTTATAAGTTACAACTACAGGAATTTTTACATCTTGTCCCGCTTTATCTTCTGTTGGTTTGTATGTTATTTTTCCTGTATCTGGATCAATTTTTGCACCTTCTGGAGCACCTTCGCCTAATTTGAAAGTAGTTCCTTCTGGTTTTGTAGTATCTTTTCCATTGGCATCTTTGAAGTTAGGTGCTGTAATTTCAGTTGGTTTTCCAACTTTTGCATCAGCATCTACATATTCTGGTTGTACTTTTTCTGCAGTTTTTGCTTCTTGAACTTCTTTAATTGAAAGTGGAACTCTATCAACGTGTCCTTTTTTGATTAATATTTCTTCGCCTTTTTCATTTAATTTATAAATATCATAAGTTACTTCTACATTTGGAGCATCTTGTGTTGCTTCAACTTTTGCTGTTGGTTTTCCTGTAATTTGATCTCCTGTGATTGTTAGACCATCAATAGCTTTTCCATCTATAAATTTAGCTGTTACATTTTTAAATACATATCCATCAATTGGACTTGGTTTTACTGTAGTATTATATTCTTTTCCTACATTACCATCTTTTAATGGAGAATCTGTTATAATGTATTCTTGTGTCTTTGTTACAGATATTTCGCCTGCATCATCTGGTACTTTTACTGTTATTGTTGCCTTAAATTTACCAGCTTCAGTAGGTTTACCTGATACAACTCCAGTTGTCTCATCTATAGTTAATCCTGCTGGAAGACCTTCAGCACTATATTTTGCACCGTCAATAGGTTCATTATCAAATTTAACTTCTTCGTTTAATGAACCAACATTTTTATTAACTTCAACTGTAAATGAGTCTTGAGCTAATAATTGTGCATTATTTCCTTTTGAATCAACTCTATATAATTTAGCTGTGAAAGTTTTTGTTTCTGTTACATCTTTTGTATCAAAAGTTGCTTCAGGGAATCCACCTGTTGATGAAGGTTTAGATGCATTTTCAGTTTTAACTACATTTCCTTCTGCATCATACCAAACTATTCTAAATGAATCAGTAGTATTGCTATAAGGAAGTCCAGCTGTTTCAGTTTTTGCTACATCTCCTGGTGTTGCTGTATTGTTTCCGGTGTCATAATTTGTAATATTAAATTTAATTTCTGCTGGAGCCAATGCGAAGTCAGCTCTTGTAGAGTTTGCTGCTTGAGCTGTTGATACACCAAAAGCTGTTTGAGCCCAACCACCGTGGATACCCCAAGCATTGTTAGAACCTGTGTACCAGTTGTTGTTCCATGGAGTCATAACTCTTAGCTTGTCTGTGCCTTCTACAGAAATGAATAACCAATCAGAGTTAATATGTTTTTCTTTCCAATCTAATGCACCTGTTAAGAAAGATCCTTCTTCAGCACTATTTGCAACAGTACCAAGTCTATTTACTTCTTCTTCTGTCCATTTGTGGGCATCTCCAGCGTAATATTTTCCAGCTACTCTATTATATTCAGCTACATTTACTCCGTTTCTTTCAGGTCCCCAAGTACCATTAAATTGGATTTTATAATCGCCTTCTGCGTTTGTAACAGCACTTACTGTTTCTGCAATCCATTTGTCTGGGTCTTTTGCCACTTGTTCTTTTATCCAATCTTGCAATTGTTTTTCAAGATTATAGGTCCAACCTGCACCACGGATTTTACTAGGAGATGAAACGTTTAACATTTTAGCAGTTTCTGCGCTAAATATTTGTTTTAGAGCATAGTCAGATAAATAAGAAGCTCTTACTTTTACTCCTGGAGCTGGTGATGTATGAGTTGCTACAATACCCCATTGGATACCGCCTGCAGATTCATAGTCCCAAGATACTTTACCACGTACTGCACCTTGACCTGGATCTGTTTTAAATATTTGAGCAGGTGTCTCTTTATCTTGTTTATGCATTAGATCTTCTTTTGGAATTTCCATTAGAAGTACTTTAAAATCAGTAAGTTTATTAGGTATTAAATAGTAATTTGCACCAGCTACTCCCCTATCTGTAAATTCAACTGATTCTCCTGTTGAATATTGAAGTTGGTAGCCAGCTGGGATTGTAGATGCATCTACCCAAAACTTATAAGATTCAGAGCCTGCAGATGAAGTTGTATCAGCATCAAATTTAACTAGTTTTCCATCTTCTCCAATATATGATTTGATTTCCATGTGGAATTGACCTGTGGAATCTGATACTGCAGAATAAACTGGAGAAACTCTGTTACCTTCTTTTTCAAACCATTGGAAGTATACTCTTACGCCTTCAATTGGTCTAAATTGACCTTTACCTGCTTTAGATAAATCTTTGTTTATATCATCGCCTACTTGTACGCCGACATAGCCGTGTACAGCATTTTTTGCATCTGAAGTAGTAGTTGTATCTTCTGGTTGATCTGCTTCTCTAACTCCAGTACTTGGACTTTCTGTAGCTTTTACTGCTTGTTTTTCTACTTTTTCAGATAATTCTAAATCCTCTGCTTCTTCTGTTGCTTCAACAGCTTTAACATTAACTTTGATTTGAATTTCTTTTACAGATCCATCAGCAAAAGTTATTTTTGCACTTGTAGTTTTTTCGCCAGTTTCTTTTGTATCAACTGGTGTTATAACATCAAGTTTTGCATCTTGTGGAAGATTGGTTACAGCTTCTTTGTAATCAATTTCTTCTCCTTCTTCTACTTCTATAGTTTCTAATTTTTCTACAAAAGTATCAGCTTGTTTTGCTACAACTTCTTCTTTTGTTTCTTCTGTTTTAATTTCTTCATTTGCTACTGGTGTAGCTTCTTCAACTGGATTTTCTTCTGGCTTATTTGTCTCTGTTGCTACTGTTTCATTTTCACTAGCTTCACTAGCCTTAGAAGATCCCGGAGCAATTATTAATGAAAACCCTAACATACATGATACTAGACCAATTGATAGTTTTCTTGTACCATACTTAGGAGTTTTCTCTTGACTTAATTCTTTTTTCTTTTCGATGATCTCAGTCATCTTTTTCGAATTGTTCATGATTTTCTTATCCTTTCATTAATATATTTTGTTAAAGTGGTAATACGAAAATATGATAATTTATGCAATAAAATAGCCACAAATTTATTGTATTCACACTGTTAACTATTTTTTATATAAGTTATTATATCATATTCGTTCAAAATATCTACTTGGTTTTGAATTTATCAAAGTTGAAAATATTCATAAAAAATTCACTTTAAAATTTATAAATATTTTTTCAATCTATTTTTCAAGTAAATATATTTAAATTCCCGTCTAATTTTTCAAGATTTTGATTTTTGTTATCAAAAAATCTTGTATAATGATGAATTTTTATTCTTGAAAAAAG
>OKEM01000144.1_pt1 | contig 12220 bp, 10 predicted proteins | sample 1610791 | NCBI WGS metagenome assembly OKEM01 (sample SAMN04436686, study PRJEB24849) | human gut metagenome | biome: human gut; feature: NICU; material: stool | host: Homo sapiens | place: USA: Saint Louis, MO | collected 2010-07-27
TTCTTACAAAGAATCTTTTTTTCTTGTTTTAGATAGGGATTTGATATATAATTAATAAAAATTATTAATAAAAATAGAAAAGAGTAAAGAAAGAGAGATAAAATGAGCAAAGAATTTTCGATTACAGGCAACAAAGCCATATTAAATTTATCCGAACAATTTTTTAATGATGTAAATGAACTTTTAAATAGTGAATCCTTTCTTGATTTGACAAAATGTTTTATAAATTATCACAAAAAGGATTCGACAAGAGTATATGCTTATATTGAACAGTTTTTTATAAATTCATCTGTTGATTCTCTTGCAAGAGAGCTAACTGATATTTTAAAACTTTTAACAGTAATGAATATTGATGAAGTTTCATCAAAAATTAATAAATATCACAATTTGAATAAGGAAAAAGATGGCTTACTAAAAATCGTTGAGGAATTTTATAATTATTGGAGAAATCTTGAAAGATATTCAATAATAAAACAAAATGAAAATTCTAGAGGAGTTGGAGTTGTAAATTTTGTTGAAATAAATGAAAAATTAAAAAATATGATTCTTCAAGCCTACAGGCGAATTGAAATGTCAATTCTTGGAGAATGGCCAAAGGTTTATAGGCAAGTCCCAGCAGCTGCCGATGCGTCTATTATGATTAGGCAATTTGATAAAAATTATCCAGAAATTTATAAAGATTTAAATAAAATTCCATTTATAACTCAAGTTATGATTGAAACTCCTTATATAACTTATACAAAATCAAACAAGAGAGATGGAGTTTTTGAAGAAGTTTATGAAAATCCAATTTTGAATACAAATATAAATTATCCACACTTTTTCTGTTATCCAGCAAAAGTTGGCGATAATTTAATTTTTATATATTTTCATAGAGATTTATTAACACATGGGGTTTCTGCATCAAACCTTTTTGAATTAGCTGATGTTAAAGAAATCGAAGAAAAAACACCAGATGCAATTTATATTTATGGACCAAAAGATGAAGGCGAAAGAAAAAATTCTTTTTACTATGATAAGGAAAATAAATTATATGTAGGATACATTGCTTACTCTGATAAAATTGATTATTTTGGTTATCTGAAAAAAATGGTCCTTACTTTAAATAACGTAATAAATATTAAAAAAGAATATTTGCCAATTCATGGTGCAGGTCTTTCTGTAGTTTTGCAAAATAATAAAACTGTAAATATTGTAATTCTTGGAGATAGCGGAGCAGGAAAAAGCGAATCAATAGAAGCTTTCAGATCACTTGCCAAAGATTATATAAAAGAAATGACAATAGTCTTTGACGATATGGGTTCATTTAGAATTCAAAATAATAAAGTTTATGCTTATGGAACAGAAATTGGAGCCTTTGTAAGACTTGATGACCTTGATGCAGGCTACGCCTTTAAACAAATCGACAGGTCAATTTTTATGAATCCCGACAAAGTAAATTCAAGATTAATAATGCCAGTTGCATCTTTTGATGAAATAAATTTAGGATATGAAGTTGATTTTTTCCTATACGCTGACAATTATTCAGCAGTTCTTGATGGCTGTGATTCAATAGAAATTTTCGATAAAAAAGAAGAAGCCCTAAGAGTTTTCAAAAGAGGTGCAAGACTCGCCAAAGGAACAACAACCGAAACAGGACTTGTTCAAACATATTTTGCAAATCCATTTGGACCAGTTCAAAAAAGAGAAGAATGTGACAAATTACTAGATAAATATTTTGATAACTTATTTGAAAATAAAGTAAAAGTAGGAACAATAAAAACTCAACTAGGACTTAACAACATGCAATTTGAAGGCCCAAGATCCGCAGCCATTGAGCTTTTTGAATTAATTAAAAATATGTAAAAAAATAGACCCCGCGGTCTATTTTTTTTGCATAAATCATTTTATTTTTCTAAGTTTTTTAATTATTTATCTCATCCATTGCATCTTTTATAAGTTTTGGAGAAATTTTGCATTTTTCTTCGCTTACTGCACATACTGCAAATCTCAATCCTTCTTTGTTTGCAACTATATACATATCTTTTTCTTTTAATTTTTCTGCGATTTTTTTAGAATTTTGGCAAGGTATTGATATGAAAAATCCTCCAAAATATGGAAGTGTAACAAGTCCTACTTTTTTTGCATTTTCTGTGAAGGCTTTTGCTCTTTTTTCTAGCATTATTCTATAAAATTCTAATTCTTTTTCGTAGGATTTTTTCTTTTTTTCATCCTTTTCTAAATCTACCAAAATATTCATTCCCGCATGTGTTATGTTTGACCAAATTGCCCTGTTTGAGTGTTTCATTGAATCAAAAACTTGATTTACAATTTCTTCATTTGATGAAACAATTATACAAGCTCCTGACCTTAGCCCATAAGCTGTGTAGGATTTACTCATTGAATAGGCAACTGTTGTGATAATATTTTCTGGCAAATCTCCAAATTTTTGGAAAAATTTCTTTTGCCTTCCATCTCCTGCAAATTCAATATAGGCAACATCAAGTAAAATCGTAATAAATTTTCCATCAACTGCTCCTTCTTTTATAATTTCTAAAATCTTATCCCACATAGAATCTTCAATTGAAAATCCTGTCGGATTATTTGCAGGCGAATTAAAAACGCAAACAACCCTATCTTTTTTTTCTAAAGCAAAATCCAAAGCTTTTGTAAATTCTTTTAAATTAAATTCAAAATTTTCATCTAAAAATTCATAATTTAAAAATTCTCTACCATATTCTTCGCACATTGTGGCGTAAGCTGGCCAATACCAATTTGGGCAAATTACATAATCGCCCACTCCTGATAAAGTCCAAATCGTATGTCTTACTGCTCCACTTCCTCCAGCTGTTGCAACTGATTTTATAAATCCTTTTGGTTTGTAAGCGCCAAAACATTTTTCAATTACTAAATCCAAAAATTCTTTGTCGCCTTCTATTGCCCCATAGCTTGCTATGTCTTTTTTGTCCATATTTTTTAAAGTATCATAAACGCTATCAAAGGCAATTATATTTCCATCATCATCGATTAAAGTTCCCAAAGTGGAATTTATAATTTTATCTTTTCCTTTTTTTGCTATTGCTTTTTTACACTCTCCGCTAATTTTAAAAATTGCATCTTCAAGTCTTGGCCATTGCGCATGGTCTGCTATAATATTTTTCCCCATAATTTATCTCCATTTTTCATTATTATTGAAAATATTGTATCACTAATTAATTCATTTTAAAAGTAAATAAAATTTATTGCCTAAATTATTATAAATTAGTAAAATATTTGTAAGGAGGATATTATGGATGAGAAAATAAAAAAAGATAAACTTAATAAGATTTCAAAATTATCTTATGAGGTTACTCAAAAATCTTACACAGAAAAACCTTTTTCTAGTATCTACAATGATTTTTATAAGGATGGAATTTATGTAGATATAATTAGCGGAGAGGTTTTATTTTCATCTTTAGATAAGTTTGATTCAGGTTGTGGCTGGCCTTCTTTTACAAAGCCACTAGAAAATAATATAAAAGAAAATGAGGACTTATCTCATGGAATGATAAGAACAGAAGTAAAATCCAAAAATGCAAATTCACACTTAGGTCATGTTTTTCCTGACGGTCCAAAAGAAAAAGGCGGACTAAGATATTGCATAAACGGCGCAAGCCTTAGATTTATACCAAAAAAGAAATTAAAAGAAGAAGGATACGAAAAATATCTGGATTTGTTTGAAAATTAAAAATAAATTTTCAAATAAAAATTTTTTTATATTTTTGATAGACAAAAAATGAGCCTTAAATTTTTGTTAGAAATTTTTGGCTCATTTTTATAATTTTTTATTCGTTTATAGCTTCTGGCATTTCTCCTAATTTTGCATTTTTGCCGTATTTATTTATTGCATAAATAAAGGCATCTAAATTTTCTATTGGCGTTTTTACAGGAGAACCACAACCAGTTGCTGCTATATATCCGCATTTTGCGTCAGCTGCTTTTTTTATGCAAGTTTTTACTGATTCGATTACATCATCAACCTTCCCATATCTCATTACTTCTACTGGAGGAATATTTCCTACAACAATTAATTTATCTTCAATTTCTTTTTTACATTCTTCTAAGTCTTCACAATTATCTACGCTGAAAAAATCAATATCCAAATCTTTTAAATATTTCCATTGTTTTTTTGTATGACCGCAAATATGTAAGTTTGCCTTAATTCCATTTAATTCGTAATAAGCGCTCAATTGTTTTTTCAAATATGGCAAAGAAAATTCTTCAACTTGCTTTGGACTTAAAATATCATCGCAGCCAACTGGATCTACAACCATGACACTTGTTGGTCCAAATTCTTTTTTGAAAGCTTTCGCCCATTTCATATTTGCTTCAAAACAAAAATCTAATAATTCTTTTACTCCTTGGGGATTTTTTCTCAAATCTCTCAAAAGTTTTTCGATAGGCCTAAGGGCTGAAAGAACAGTCATTGGTCCTACTACAAAAGTAGAAATTTTATGGTCTGGGAAATTTTCCCTATTTTTTCTCATAGCCCTCATTATCTTTTCTATTCCCAAAAGATTATCCAAAATAGCAAGAGGCCCTCTCATTTCAATTACAGTTTTTTTATCATCAATAATTTTTAAAGCCTCAACCATCGCCCTGTATTCTTCTTTTTCATAATCCATTTCAAGTTTTACATCTTGAATTTTTTCAAAAATCGGATTTGCCTTGATTCCATTTTCAAATTCAACTCCCAAACAAAGAGAAATCATAGGAAGAAGGGGTAAAGAAATAAATTTTTCTTCACAAGCATAATCTGCCATTTTATTTGGATTTAATAAAATATCATAGCTAATAGGTTTTTGTGGATTGTCGATACATTTATAAGATCTAATCATAAAATCCCTCTCAAAAATCTTCGTAAATTATTAAAAACAAAAAAATTAATGACTAAAATAGTTTCAAAAATAAATTCAACTAAAATAATCATTAATCACATACTACATATCCAATTTAAAATTTAGATATTATTTATATTAATTTATCATTTAGGAAAACAATTGTCAAGTTGATGGCTTTAAATTGATTTTTTAAAAATAAATTTTCACAAAAAAATTCTCCCTATTAATTTTAATAGGGAGAATTTAATTTATTTTTGCTTAAAATATTTTCTTATTTTTTTATTTTTGAGAAAGCCCTTCTTCCACTGCACATTTTGCTACAGCTTCTGCAACAACATCAGCAACTCCTAAATCAAAGGCTGATGGAATTACATAATCTTCTGAAATTTTTTCATCAGGAATTAAACTTGCAATAGCTTCTGCTGCTGCAACTTTCATTTTTTCTGTAATTTTAGTTGCATGAACTGACAAAGCTCCTTTGAAAAGTCCAGGGAAAGCTAGAACATTATTAACTTGATTTGGATAATCGCTTCTTCCTGTTCCAACAACTCTTGCTCCGGCTTCTTTTGCATCTTCATAAGTAATTTCTGGATCTGGATTTGCCATAGCCAAAACTATTGGATCACGTCTCATTGATTTTACCATTTCCTTACTTACTTTATTTGGTACAGAAACTCCTACAAAAATGTCAGCGTCTGCCATCGCTTCTTCTAATGTTAAATTTTTATTTTCTTTGTTTGTTTCTTTAGCAAGTTTGTTGTATAAATCTTTTGAATATTTTTCGTCTTCTCTTAAAATTCCTCTAGAATTAAAAGCATAAATATCATTAATTCCAAAATCATTTAACATTCTTACAATTGATGATCCAGCAGCACCTACTCCTGAAATTACCACATTACATTCTTCTGGTTTTTTATTTACAAGTTTTAAAGAATTAATTAAAGCTGCAATTGTAACTATTGCTGTTCCGTGTTGGTCGTCGTGAAAAACCGGAATATCTAATTCTTCTTTTAATCTTGTTTCGATTTCTATACATCTTGGAGATGAAATATCTTCAAGATTTACTCCGCCAAAAGTTGGAGAAACTTGTTTTACAAATTTTATAATTTCTTCAGTATCTGTTGTATCAATTACAAGTGGAACTGCATTAAGTCCACCAAATTTTTTAAACAAACAAGCCTTACCTTCCATTACAGGAAGTGCTGCTTTTGGTCCAATATTTCCAAGTCCCAACACAGCTGTTCCATCAGAAATAACTGCAATTGTATTTGCTTTTCCAGTATAAACGTAAGCATCGTCTTCATTTTCGTGGATTTTTTTACAAGGTTCAGCAACTCCTGGAGAATATACTAAAGATAAATCATCTTTGTTTTCCAATTTTGTTTTTAATTCTGTTGAAATTTTTCCTTGAATCTCTTTGTGTAAGTCAAGTGCTTTTTCTTTTAGATTTTCCATTATTTTCTCCTTATACCATTTTTTCTGGTTTTACTATTTCATCAAATTCTTCATCGCTTAAATATTTTAATTCGTGACAAGCTTGTTTTAATGTTAAATTATTTTTATAAGCATATTTTGCAATTTTGCTTGCCTTATCGTATCCAATATGTGGAGATAAACTTGTTACAAGCATAAGAGAATTTTCTAAATTTTTTGCAATATTTTTTTCATTTGCAACAAGTCCTTCTAATAATTTTTCCCTAAAACATTTTAATGATTTAGACAAAAGTGTAATTGAATTGTCCATTGAATGAATTATCAAAGGCATGTATGTGTTTAGCTGTAATTGGCCTTGAGTGTTTGCCATTGAAATTGCAAAATCATTTGCCATTATTTTTATACAAACCATAGTAATTGATTCAACTTGAGTTGGATTTACTTTTCCAGGCATAATTGATGAGCCTGGTTCGTTTGCAGGAATTATTAACTCACTTATTCCACATCTTGGCCCACAAGATAAAAATCTTATATCATTTGCAATTTTATAAAGATCTGTCGCAAGAGCTTTTATTGTTCCGTGAACATTTACAAGAGCAGATTTTGATGACAATTGATAAAATTTATTCTCATCTGATTTAAATTCAAAACCATAAAAATCTGAAAGCTCTTTTGCCATTTCATTACCAAATTCTTTTTTTGCATTTATTCCTGTTCCAACAGCAGTACCACCTATAGCAAGGTAGGTCAATTCTTCTTTTACTTCTTTTAAAACTTTCAAATCTCTTTCAAGACAAGTTCTCCAAGCAGAAATCTCTTGAGAAAGTTTTAAAGGAGTTGCATCTTGAAGATGAGTTCTTCCCGTTTTTATTATATTTTTATTTTCGTCTTCCAATTTTTTTATTGTATCAATTGTTTTTGGCAATTCTTCCAATAATTTTTCTGATAAATTTTTGTAAGTTGAAAGATGCATTGCTGTTGGGAAAACATCATTTGAAGATTGGCTCATATTTACATGGTCGTTTGGATGAATTATTTTTTCATTTTCATTTGCAATATGGCTTATAACTTCATTGATATTCATATTTGTTTGGGTGCCAGAGCCTGTTTGCCAAACTGTTAGTGGAAATTCGTTGTCGAATTCCCCCTTTAAAATTCTATCGCAAGCTTTTACAATCAAATCTTTTTTATTATCATCTAATTTTTTTTCTTTATTATTAACAATAGCTGCACATCTTTTTATACTTGCTATTGCCATAATTTGAGAATGTGGCATTTTTTCAACTTCTTGAGGAAAATTTTCTAAAGATCTTTCAGTTTGTGCTCCCCAAAAATGATTAGCTGGAACATTTACTATCCCTAGAGAATCTTCTTCTTGTCTGTATTTCATTTTTTACCTCGATTTTAAAATTCTTCTTTAGCGTATCTTTTTAACCTATCTATAAATATTTTTGCAATAGTTTTTAATTTGTGATTTTTGGAATAATTTATCATAGCAGTTCTTGATGATAAGCCTTCATTTAATTTAAAATATATAAGATCATTCTTTTTTTCTTTTAGCATTTTTTCAGGCAAAATGGCAAGCCCCATATTTTCTCTTACACATTTTTCAGCTATAAATATTGAATCTGTTTCAAAAACTGTATTCAAAGAATTATCTGTAAATTCATCAAGCTCTTGGTATTGCAAAATAAGATTTTGTCCTTTTTTCATTCTTATAATATTTTGCCCTGCAAGTTTTTTGGAACTAATTGTTTTTATTTTTCCTTTGCCTGACAAATCATTTTTTAATTTATTTTCTTTTGACATAGCCAAATATACATCTTCTCTATAAAGATTTATGCTTTCCAAATCATCAAACCTATCTGTTTCATAAGTTATTGAAAAATCACACAAACCATTTAAGGCAAAAGTGTTTAACTGATTAGTTTTAGCTTCTAATAAATTTATTTTAATTCCTGGATAATCTTCATTAAAATCTTTTAAAACTTTTGATAGGAAAAAATAAGTTTGATAATCGGTAGAACCAATTGATAGCTCTCCGATTTTCAACTTATTTATTTCTTCAATTTTTAATAGAGTATTTTCTTTTAATTTTTCTATATCTTCAAGGGACTTTTTATAAATTATGCCAGCCTCAGTAAGTTTTATAGGTTTAAAATCCCTATTAAATATTTCAACTCCCAATTTTTTCTCAATCCTAATGATGTGTTGACTTAAAGCTGATTGGGAAATATAAATTTTTTTTGAGGCTGCGGTAATAGAACCATATTTTAAAATAGCTCTAATATATTCCAAGTCCATCTCTGACATATTTGCTCCTAAATTTCTATATTTTTTTGAAGTTTAAGTCCTAACTTCAAACTCTCATTTACCAATTCTTTTTCACTATCTATTAATGGATAAAGATTTGAATTTTCATCTTTGCTATTTATATATGAAGCTTCTGTGCATCCTATAATTATATAATCGCATCCTTGATCCATCATTTCTTTCAAAGTGTTGTGGTATCTTTCAAAATTAATTGTCCCTTTTTCTTTTACATCACCATAAAGACATTCATTTATATTATCTTGAATTTTTCTTGATGAAACGAAAGCCTTATGAGAACATCTTTCTATTATATTATTAAATAATTTACTTTTTATCGTTCCTTCTGTTGCAAAAATTCCAATTGTAGAAGGCTTTTTGATTTTATTTAATTTATTTTCAACAAGCTCAATCATATTTATGATTGGTTTTTTTGTTAATTTTTGTAAATCATCATAGAAAAAATGTGCTGTGTTACAAGTAATCACATAAAAATCTGGATTTAATTTATCAACACTTTCTATATCTTCTTTTAGAAAATCAAATGGATTTTCTTTTGATTTTTTTAATATAAAGGAAGTCCTATCAGGGATTGTGGCGTGATTTACTACCAAATAATTTAAATATTCTTGATCTGAGCTTGGCTTATAAGCTTCATTTAAATCATTTAAAAAATTTGTTGTTGCTAGAGTTCCCATTCCTCCCAAAATCACAAAGAAATTTTTCATATTCTAAAAATCAACCTCTTCCATTTCTGGTTTTTCATCAGATAAATATCTATTTTTATCTAATAAGTTTTCTTTAGTTGCAGAAACAAATGTTGACACAACATCTCCTGTTACGTTAAGTGCTGTTCTAAACATATCTACAATTCTTTCAACACTCATAATTAAGCTTACGCCTTCTACTGGAAGACCTACTGATGAAAGAACCATTGATAGCATTATCATTCCACTTCCTGGAACTCCTGCTGTACCAATTGATGATAAAACAGCTGTCAATACTACTGTAACTAAATTTCCAAATGTTAAATCTATTCCATAAGCATTTGCTATAAATATTACTGCGCATCCTTGATAAATTGCTGTACCATTCATGTTGATTGTTGCTCCTAGTGGAATTGTAAATGATGAAATTTCTCTAGGAACTCCAAGTGTATCACATGATGAAAGTGTTAATGGTATTGTTGCATTTGATGATGCTGATGAAAAAGCAAAAGTATAAACTGGGAATACTTTTTTCAAAAAATGACTAGGACTTGTCTTTGATGTAATTACAATTAATGGAATGTAAGCTAAAACAATCAATATTACCATTGAGCTTAATACTGATCCCAAAAATGTAAGAAGTGGTCCTACTATGCCAAGTCCAATATCTGTAAATGTTCTTGCTATTAGAGCAAATACTCCGATTGGAGCAGCTTTCATAACTAATGCTGTAACTTTCATCATAAAATCATTGCCAACATTCATAAAATCTTCTAATAATTTTAATTCTTGACCAAATCTTCCTATAACTATACCAGACAAAAATGCCCAGAAAATTACTTGGAGCATATCTCCGTTTGCCAAAGATTCTATAGGATTTTTTGGAATTATATTTACCAAAGTTTCAATTAGTGTTGGGGCTTCTTTCGCATCTGCTGCTGGTGCTGCTGATTTTGTAGCCTCAGCAAGATTCATTCCAACGCCTGGTTTTAATAATTTTGCTATGAATAAGGCTATGGCAATTGCAAGTGCAGTAGTTATCAAATATAAAACAAGAGTTCTTATAGCAACTCTTCCAAATTGTGAAACATCTCTCATTTGCATAACGCCTGTACCAATTGAGAAAAATACAAGTGGTACTACAAGCATTTGTAATAATCTAACAAAGCCTTGACCAAATAAGAAAAATACTCCATCAATCAAAACAGATTTTTTAAAAAATCCGTCGGGTACTATATAATGAAGTCCTATACCTACTACAAGACCTATGAGCATTGATAACAATATTTTTTTAGTTGCGCTCATTTTTTTATTTTCATTTGTAGTCATCTTATCCTCCTAATATTTATTATCTAAAATTTATTTTTCTTCTAATTTGTCCTCTTCTAAGATTCCAGGTGTAATCATTTTTTTGAAATCTAAAATCTTATCGAGTTCATCTTCTCCTAATAATTTTTCTTCAAGAACAATTTCTCTTACAGTTTTTCCACTCTCTTGTGCTTTGTGTGCAATCTTACTTGATTTTTCATATCCAATATGTGGGGCAAGGGCTGTAACAAGTCCTACACATTGTTCAACTTCTTCTAATAATAATTCTTTATTAGCAGTTATACCATCAATACAATTAACTCTTAATGTATAAATTGCACCCTTTAAAGCTCTTAATGATTCAAAAAGTTTATAAAATATTACAGGTTCAAAAGCATTAAGTTCAAGTTGTCCAGCTTCAACTGCCATTGTAACAGTAGTATCATTTCCACAAACTGCAAAAGCAACTTGGCTTACAACTTCTGGGATTACAGGATTTACTTTTCCAGGCATTATTGAAGAACCTGCTTGTCTAACTGGCAAATTAATATCGCCAATTCCTGTTTGAGGACCTGAAGACATTAGTCTTAAATCGTTAGAAATTTTTGAAAGTGAAACCGCAAAAGTTTTTAAAATTGATGAAGCATATAAAAATCCGTCCAAATTTTGTGTGCCATCAACCAAATCTTCTGCTTGTTTTAAATCAAGACCTGTTACATCTTTTAAAACACCAACAATTTCTTTTACATAAGTTCTATCCGCATTAAGACCAGTTCCAATTGCAGTAGCTCCCAAATTTACATTTGATAATTCATCAATAGCTTTTTGAATTCTCTTATAATCTCTTTTAATTACAGAATGATAAGCATTAAATTCTTGACCTAAACTTATAGGAACAGCATCTTGCAATTGAGTACGGCCCATTTTGTAAACATCTTTAAATTCATCCGCTTTTTTCTCAAAAGATTTTAAAAGTTTTTCACATTCATCTTTAAGTTCAATAAAATATCTAACAAGAGCAATCTTTCCACTTGTTGGAATAACATCATTAGTTGATTGACCCTTATTTACATCATCATTTGGATGAACCTTATCATAAACACCAAGTCCACCACCAAGTTTTTCATTTGCAATATTTGCAATAATTTCATTTGTATTCATGTTATAACTTGTTCCAGCTCCACCTTGAATTGGATCAACAATAAAATTATCCCTATATTCTCCAGCAAGAATTTTATCACAAGCATAAACAATAGCATCCTTTTGCTCTTTTGAAATTAAATCTAATTTTTCATTTTCAAAAGCTGCAGCCTTTTTAACTTCAACCATAGCATCCAAAAATTTATCATCTGCTTTAAGACCTGTTATTGGGAAATTTTCCTCAGCTCTTTTGGCATTAGCACCATAATAAGCATTTTCTAAAATATCCATTTCACCAACAGAATCATGTTCTCTACGAAACTTAGTCATTATTTCCTCCATAAATTCACTAAGCGATTTTCAATTTCTAATTTCAAATCACTTACAATTATAATAAATATTAGTAGCTTTTTTCAAATATAATTATATAGAAAACGTTTTTAATAGTAAAATTATTAATTT
>OKEM01000146.1_pt1 | contig 12000 bp, 14 predicted proteins | sample 1610791 | NCBI WGS metagenome assembly OKEM01 (sample SAMN04436686, study PRJEB24849) | human gut metagenome | biome: human gut; feature: NICU; material: stool | host: Homo sapiens | place: USA: Saint Louis, MO | collected 2010-07-27
AGAAAATAGTAATAAAATCCCATTAATTTGTATTATTTTTTAATATAATGTTTTTGAAATCTCATCCCAAATCTCATTAAAACTTTTACCATCAAAAAGTTTATATCTAAACGCTTTATCTATGCTATTAAATACTTTTTCTTTTTTAGAAATCCAATTGCTATATCCCCTGATATACTAACAATAGAATCTTTTTTATGATAAATAAATTCATATCCATCTTTAAATTTTTTCCAATCAAATGGTGTAAATTTAGACTTTCCACTGAATATATCATGTAGATCTTCTATAAGATACTCTGTAAAATATTCATCATCAGAAATAACAAAATTCGTAGATTCCGGTTTCAAAGTCGCCAACATAGCAAGGTTATAAGACATACTCATTCTATCAATTTTGCTTGCCTCTACTTGTATTTGTCTTTTTGGTTTTCTTTCGTAATTATAACTTCTGACCATAAATCAGCATGTTCTCCAAAAATATTAAAATAATCAAAGCCTGCTGTTACAAGTCTATTAATAGCCTCTTTTAATATATATTTTTCTTTTATATGATGTCCAATAATAAAACAGTGTTCTCCTGAGCAAATTTCAAAATTCATATCATTGATATCACTTATACATATATTATTCCAAATCCATTTATTTTTATAGTGCATAGTTTATTAGCCTAACTTTCATGAAGATAAATTTTGATTTTTATCTTAAGCCATTTACCTCGTATTTCTTTATCAATAACTTTAGCAAAAAGAATTTTTCCAGCATCCATAAGTCTAGAGAAAATAATATTATCTTGACGAGGAACATAGCCGATTTTATCTTTTTTCAATGTTTCTACTCTAATAGCTTGAGGATCATGTTCATTTTCTGGCTCACGATAAAAAACTAATTTGTCTCCGTCTTTTATATAAGATGAAATATTTTCAATTCCTTCAATATGTGTTGTCCCAGCAACATAAGTATCAAAAAGATAAATATCACGCTCAAAAGGTTTTGGTAAATCAATTCCTACTTCCTTATTCAAAAGATACTCAATTATTCCTCTCTGATCTTTTTTTTCTAAATTATTCATATCTCATCCCTAATTAAATTATTTATATATTCTTCTTGCGTTCGTACTGCATCATCAAAACTCTTTAAATCTTTTTCTAACTGACTTAACCTCTCTGACTTTTTCTTCTCATCTTCAACGTAAATACTCCAAGTATAAGGAGGCATAGATTTAGTTAATTCAATGTCATTTTTAATTAGATTTACTAAATCAGTTAGTCTTATTACCTCTTCTTCCAAAGATTTACCATCCAAACCTATATCATCTTTCACATCTTCACTGCAAACTATATCAAAAATAATTTGTAAAGATTTTAGATCCCCATTTTTATAAAATTCAGTAGCATTATAAAATAACTCTTTCTCAGAATTTGTTATCGATAGATTTATGTCTGGGTGTAATTTCTTTACAATATATTTATATAATTTTTTTAGGCGTTTTTCATCATCATCAGATAATATTTCAGATTTTGAACGTCTTAATGCAGTATTAATTTCTTCAATTTTTTCATTTAATTTCTTCTTATATTCTGTAAATTCTAAGTCTAACTTTTTATCGATAACTTCCATATTTATTTTTTCTTGACGATTCTTTTTCGCTTGAATCATATCTTTTTTTCTTTTCAAACGAAGATATTTACAATAAGCTTTATAGATTTTGTACTCAAGACTTCCAAAAATAAGCATATATTCAGTTTTTATATTTTCACAAATTATATATTTAAGATTGTCCCTTTCAAAAACAAGATTTTCCAAAGTTTTTTTAAGCTTTCGAATTTTATCCTTTGATTTTTTATCATTTGGAAACTCAATAATTTGCCCCATATATACGCCTCCTAATACAATTAGATTTTTAAATAATAACTTTATACGAAGCTATTATAATAACATTAAGATGATATTAATAATTAGCATAATCAGTTACAATAATATATAAATCACAGTAGCCAATGCTACTGTCTAGACGTAGCTCAATACTTGCTGATTAATTACGTTCCGCTACAGGACTAACAACTAATTTTGTGTAAATAGCTCTTAACAACAGGAATAAAGACGTAATACGCTGCTGACCATCAATTATTTCTTGCTCACCATCTTTATTTTCATATGCAACAATATTACCAAGAAATACAAACCTTCACGTTCAGTTTCTCTAATAGCAGCCATGAATTCTCATAAATCTTCAAAACAGCATTTCTACCTATTCATCAGTCCAAGCTTAAGAGCGTTGATATTCTGGAATAACAAAGGGTTTTACTCTTCCACTACCAAGTAATGTCTCCACACTTTGTTTGTTAACTTCTATTGTTGTTGATGGCATAAATAGTTATTCTCACTTCGTCACCATATCAAGGAGTGTCTTGTAGCTATCAACAACATCGTAAATAACCTCACCATTGCTGATTGCTTTAAAGTGTTCTCTTGCACAGTGAATCTTTGATTCTTCGATTAAACGAAGCTGCATTGAATCCATAGAACCTTTTGTCTCTGCAACAAAATAAATGTGCTTAACGGTTCCTTCATAAAATGCAATTGCCCAGTCAGGATTATAATGTCCAACTGGAGTTGAAATATAAAATCCGTCTGGCAATTTAACATATACTGCTACATTTGTGTTTGTATCCAATTCAGTAGCAAACACCTGCTCGTTTGATGAATCATAAACGATATGGTCATACAAATGCTTTTTTGCTTTCATTGCATTTACACCTAAGCGACCTTTGATTGTAGGATCAGTAAATACGTCAGTTCCATATTTATCATCCATAACATCGTAAGTAATATGTTCAATTATAGCAGTTGCTTTTTCATCATTAATAAGTGCTGCTGCCTTAATGATGAATTCTTCTGGATTGTTCTTAAACTGATTAAAGGTTTCTGGCTGAATACCCTGAAGAATCTGGATTACAGCTTTTCTTGTAAGTCCAGTCTCATCTACAAGCTTTCCAATCAAGTCATATTTAACATTAGAATTTGCAGCAACAACATTACCGTAGCTTGCAGATTTTTCCTTAACAAAGGATTCACCACTCACAAGGTCTTCTTTTGATTTAATCTGTTCCATAGCTCCGATTTCAACCTTGAAATAAATCTTTGAAACGCGAAGTTTTCTATCTAATGAATCAATAGATTTTCTGACCAATTCATCTGTATCAAAATCAACAACATATACCGACTTAGAATTAATCTTTGCCCACAAAGCCTTGAACTCAGGCATAGCTAGTTTACTTTCATCAACCTCAAGTTCAATATTATTACTACGAGCATTTTCAGGCTTTATAGCTCTGCTGTCATAAATGGAATCAATAATTTCAATGACAGATGCTTCGGAATCAGCTACTTCTTCAGCAACCTTCAATTCACCATTAGCCTTATCCTCATAATATTTATCAGTAAGAACACCCTTCCTATCAATGTAGCCATTAACAATAAGATCAAAATGGATTGCTCTACCTATATCACCATCAATAACCCGTTCATTACCCTTGTCGTCCTTGATTACCTTACCAATGAACAATTCTGCAGTAACTGCCTTTGGTCTGTCAGAAATTGCTTCTGCGATTTCATTCTGAAGACCTTTAGCAAAGCTATCATAGCTTTCACTGGCAATTACAGTAAGCACATTTACGCTATGTACATCATTGCCGAGCACATTTGTATCCATACGTTCACCATCTTGATTAACACAAAGACGGAGACCACGTCCTACTTCCTGACGTTTGCGAACATCACTTCTGCTTTGCTTCAAAGTACAAATCTGAAACACATTAGGATTATCCCATCCTTCACGAAGTGCTGAATGTGAGAAGATAAAACGCACAGGAGACTTCTTCGGATTTCTATCAAGAAGAAGCTCTTTGTTTTTCATAATAAGGTCGTAAGCATCAACGTCATTCGACATTTTTTCTTTAGAGTTTTCTCGCTTTTCATTTGCCTTACTATCAATCATCTTTCCTTTTTTATCGATAGAAAAATATCCAGCATGTGTCTTATCTTCAGAGATAGCAGCAAGATACTTCATGTAGTCGTCTTCCATACCAATTTGAAGATTACTGATAACATCCTTGTATTCTTCTTCAAACATCTCTGCATAAATACCATTTATCGGCTGACCAGTTGCATCATACTGCTTATACTTAGCAACCTCATCAATAAAGAACAGTGAAAGCACTTTAATGCCTTTATAGAACAATTCTCTTTCTCTTTGAATATGAGAAAGGATTGTTTCTCTAATTTGAATACGGCGAAGCTGATCTTCTGATACCTTACCAATTACGTCACCTGCATAAAGTTTAATACCATTAATAAATTCTACAGAATCATCACGCCCATCAATTCTTGAAACAACAAATCCATACTTGTACTCTTCCATCTGACCAGAATTATCATAAAGGTTATAACCCTCCGAAACAGTACGAGTAATCTTTCTAATGCTAGTTGCACCTTTAAAATCAAACTGTATTGTCGCTGTAGGTGCAGCCTTTGAAAGATTTATACTTTCCAAGTAAATATAACTTTCAGTTGCATTACTACCAGATTCTGTAATCCCCTTAACAGCAATTTTTTTAACAAGACGCTTGTTGTAGGCTTCCATAGCATCCAAACGGTAAATCATATTATAAATACTATCTGACTTGTGAGTTGCAGAATAACGAAGAGTCATTAAAGGATTAAACTGTTTTAAATTTTCTTTTGTTTTCTTACCCTCTACAGATTGCGGCTCATCAATGATTATGATAGGATTTGTTTTTGCAATAACATCAATTGGACGACGAGAACGAAACTCATCCAATTTCATATAAATTCTTCTTGCATCTTTTCCTCTTGCATTGAATGCCTGTGAGTTGATAATCATTACGTTAATAGAACTATCTGATGCAAAGCGATCAATTTCAGTAAGTTGTGCAGAGTTATATATAAAGAAACGAATCTTTTTTCCATACTCTTCAGCAAAATGATTTTGTGTTACTTGAAATGACTTATATACACCTTCACGGATAGCAATGCTTGGTACAACAACTATAAACTTACTCCAGCCATAAGCACGATTAAGCTCATACATAGTCTTTATGTATGTGTATGTCTTACCAACACCAGTTTCCATTTCAATTGTCAGATTATATCTACCTTCTAGTTTCTCTGAAGGCTTAATCTGATTTGCTCTCTGAATTATATTTATATGTTCCAGAATCAATCTATCATTTAATTCTGGTACAATCTTTTGATTGCTCCAACCAGTGAAATCATCTTCATCTGTTAATGATTGCTGGATATGTCCTAAACCTCTATCCATCATATAAGAAGGAGTCAAATAAGGCTGACCAGCAAATACATCAACTACAGCTTTTGCAGCATCTGCTTGGAATTTCTGACGCCTAAATTGTAGTTTCATAGCTGAATCTCCTTAAATAACTTTTACTCTTGTGTCAGGTGCTATCAATTTAAAGATTTCTCCAACATTAATCTTTGAAGGACTGTTTGCAAAACTGCTGTCACGGAATACTGCACGAAGAGGCTGTCTCCTTGCAATTTCCTTAATCACACTATCCGGAACATTTTTATCAAAACAAGCAATAAGGTCGCCTTCGTTATAGTTATGAACTTTACATCCATCAATCAGCTCAGAGCTGTATGGAAGCGATAAAGGAAGTCCCCATTCAAGAAGACATCCGAACAATAAATCAAGGTCATTACGGTCAGATTTAACATTAGATTCAAGCATTGAGAGTATCTCTTGGTTGTATTCTGATGGATTGTAGTAAACATCATTCATATTGGTAGAATCGAGGATAAATGTTCTGTATCCATCATCAATATCTTTATTAATGGTTTCAGCGACTAAACTTATTCTATCTCTCCCCACATCACACAACGTTTCGTAACCAGCCTTATAAGCTCCTTTTTTCTCATCAACTTGTTCCTGTAATTGCACCATAATAAATTTTCTATTTCCTCCGTCCGCAGCATTTTGCTCCATAACAGCTTGAGCCGTTGTGGCACTTCCTGAGAAGAAATCCAATATAATAGATTCCTTGTCTGTTGCATACTTTATCAATTTTTGTATAAAAGCAACTGGTTTAGGATAGCTAAATACATCATTTCCGAAAAGCTTTTTTACTTCAACTGTTGCCGCTTGATTCATATACTCATTTTGAATGCCAAACAGGCTATTAACTGGTTCAAATAAGCTAGTGGCATCTTTCTTATAACGCTTAAATATGAATCCTCTTTCTTTTTCTCGATAATTCTTCTTAAATTTGATTTTTCCATCACTTATATATCGCTGTAATGTTTCTTTTGAGAAAGCCCAATATCTACCCATAGGCGGAAAATCCTTTCTATGAGTATATGGATTCTCAATCTCAAAATAAGTAGATGCTCCACCGCTTTTAGCACTTGGGTCACCCGCACACCATTCTCCATTCGGATCGTTATCTGGATTAGAATAATTATCAAATGCCTTGGGTTCACCTTGAAGAACAATCTGATTTTTATCCTTAGCATATACTAATAAAACTTCATGTTGCAAATTAAAACCACTACCATTATCAGCTGTCATTGACTTTGTTTTTCTAATGATTTCTCCCACATTATTAGACTCGCCAAAAACTTCATCGCATATTTTCTTAAGATTAGCCTGTTCGTTATCATCAATAGAAATAAAAATTACACCATCCGAAGCTAGAAGATTCCTAGCTATAATAAGACGAGAATATATCATTGAACACCAGTATGAATGAAATCTTCCATTTGATTCAGTGTTTCTATATAATTTTAGTCCTTCATCATCATGTAAACCAATAGATGCATTATATTCTTCAATATCGACAACAAAGTCATCTATATATATAAAATCGCTTCCTGTATTATATGGAGGATCTATATATATCATTTTAATTTTACCAAGATAACTTTCTTGTAGAAGTTTTAATACCGATAGATTGTCTCCTTCAATATAAAGATTTTCTGTATCATTCCAATTTTTACTATCTTCTATACAAGGTCGCAAGGTCATTCTTATTGGTTTGTTTGCTTCGACAATGGCTCCTCTTTTTCCAGGCCATGTAAATTCATAACTCTCTGAAAAATCTTCCATATCTGCAGATAACATTTGTTTAAGCAATTCGAAATTAACTTTTTTTACAAGATTTCCACTTTGGTCCATTCCTTCAGTTACACAATTTGGAAATAATCCGGCAAGCAATGCTATATTTTTTTCTTCGCCTGAAACGGTTTCAAAATTCATTTTTTCCATGATCCCCCCCTATTTTCTTGCTCTAGTAAACCAACCTTGTTTTTGACATATTTCTTTTTCAGTACCATAATTTCCACCCACATGAAACTTTCTACAAGCTTCTCTTACGACTAAACCTATCTCATTTTCATTACCTATCACCCAAAGACATCCTCCATTTGGTCTTTTATCAACAATTTCAAGACCTTTACTCTTAAAAAAATCAACAAGCGTCTTCGCATTACCCTTTGATTTTGCTTCGGGTGATGATAACTGTTTTGTTTGAGGCATATTAGTTCTAGAGACAACTATCCCACTATTTACTGTTTCAGTCATTATTTTAAATATTTTAGATGAATATTCTTGAAGTCTCATTGCACTTGCAACCATATTCTTGAATAAATCTATCTTAGAAAAACTATATATTTTAAATTTATTAGTATACCTTATTGATGCATTTTCCTTCCATGAAGAATCTGTCCTTAATGCTCTTTTTTCTCTTTCTTCCTGAAGCCAATCTTCATGCCATCCAACAGCAATTCCTGTCTCAGTCGAGTCACACTGTAGTGATATCTGGATCGATTTTTTTTCGAGTTTTCTTTCATATTGACCTAAACTATCGAATTCCAGTTTACAATGCTCGAAATACCTGTCTCGATACTCCCAATCGTAACCTATTGATTGATTCGTATAAATATCTATGAATATTCCATCGTTATCGTAAGTTTCAACTTTGTTTGGACGCATTTCTATATTTTTGCAAACCAAACTTCCATTAAATTTTTCTACAAATTTTAGCATTGTTTCATCATGCTTGTCATACATTGACGGTCTATACATCAATCCCCCTCCAATTTTTTTAATTTCTTAATTTTAGCATTTAAGTCTATCTTTATTATTAAGCTGTTTTTCTTTACGAATTTTATTTTGAAGTGCTACTATCTTCTTTTGAAGCGCCTGCTTCTGTTCATTTCGTGCAACGTACTATTTCCGTAATGTTATCAAACACTTTTACTTCCATAGATTTCATCCTCTTTAAATAGTATGAATAATCATGCTAATTTATATTTTCGACTGTCTACACAGCCACACATTCTATTATAGTCGTTCAGACATACATTTATTTGGACTCTGTTGATTCATCTGTTGTATCATCTGGAACAACTTCGACAATATCTCCTATATCACATTTTAAATACTCGCATATTTTAAGGAGCAAATCCGTTGTTATATTAGCTCCTTTACCTAGTTTTGCCAACGAAGCCGAACTAATGCCTGCATTCTTTGCGAACTCAGTTTTCTTCATGTCTTCTTCTACAAGTTTTACCCATAATTTTTTATATGATAATTTCATTCCATCTCCTTCGGGAGGTATTTCCTCCAAATTGAATTAAATACTTAAACGTGCCTATACTCACCATAATATGTAGTCAACCTTTATGAATGATAAATTATTAATATAATCCATTCTTCAATGTATCCTCTTTAATTCGATCCTCTTTACGATAACTTGTCAAAAATAAAAACCTATTCTTATCAAAGCTAAATAAATAATAAACATACCTTAGCGTCAAAGTTTTACCCGTATTAGACATACCTTAAATAGCCTTAAATTTATATAAAACTCAATAGTTTCCCAATCAATGATAAGTTTTCCATCTTCAAAGTATATTCTATTTCAGCAAGGTTATTTAGACTAGGATTCGTCTCATAAATATTAATCTGAATATCGACATCATATATACCTTTGGATAAGCGACGAAAAATCTGATTAATAATATCTTGCATGGTCATCTCTATTTCAACTGTAATATATCTTCAAGCTAGAAGCTTTGTAAATGATCTTTATCTAAATCATAAATATCCTATATTTCTTCAGCAAAATCAGCCTCATCGTACCTACTACAAATCAATCCATCCCTATTCTTTAAAATATACTTTTTGCCTTTAAAAATTAGGTATTGCATATTTAAGAACAATTTAGTTACTTGATTGAACTTATCACTCACAGACATTTTTTCTTCTCCGCCAGTCATCAGTTCATGTAATGTGTCTCCAACAAGCTGCAAAACAAAAATCCCATCGCATTCTGACAGTGACATATAAGTCTTTAATTTTCCAGCTATCTAATGAAAATACACTATCCACCCCATTTAACCTTTTTGGTCAAACCACAGTTACTCACGGTCAAACTTAAAAATATCAGATTTTCCATAATTGATTCATACTTAAAAGAGTTAAAATAGATTTTTTAAAGTATAACACACTTTTTCGCGTTTTTCAATATTTTACAAGTTAACGATTATAAATTATTTACGAATGCAAAATATTTTTTTATTACTTATTCAAGGAAGAATATAGCATTCCCTTGGCAAGATATTAAACTGTCTAGATCAGATATTAATACTAGCTACCACATCGTTTGGAACTGAATCAGCAGTCTAGAATCCTACAGCCCTAAATACAATGCTAGAATTATCAATGAGCTTGACCTGAAATTAATTATACTTATATCTTTGAGTGAACTTCTTAGTGATAAATCAAAATATCAAAAACAGTTACAGCAAAACATTTCATTAGTCATCAAAATTTCTGCTACCATATTCACTGATGATATTTATAAGAAGCTTATTTGATTTCAGCATGAGCTTGTTAAAAGAGCCACAATAAATAATCCTATGATGAGATTGCAAACCAGATTTTTATACTCAGATAAAAACGCAGCATATATAAATGGATACTGAACTGTGTTACGAACAACTGCAATATATCACAGAATTGCAGAATTTAATCAAAGAACAGTCTTCCGAACTTACCGTATTTGATGAAGCAATTGTAAAGAGCTGGCTTAATCAAATCGTAATCTGGCCAACCAACTGCACCGTTTAATCAAAATCTGGACTCAAGGTCGATGTTGAAAGATAACCCTATACGCGCGAAACCCTCCCAGCCATTATGGCGCGGAGGGTTATTTTTGTAATTAGATCGTAATGTTATCCTCACAGTTTTTCTGTTTTAACCAAGACCAAGTCTCTTTATATATTTCATCAGCACCAAGTGGTATACCATTCTTTTGCTTTGCTGATAGATAGTCACTTGGTGTAGGCATATCGGTTCCATCAAGAACTGCTCCGTCTGGTAAGTCAACTACATCTATTTCTTCAGGAGTAAATGTTGGAATATCATTCATTAGTATTTCCAATTTTTTACCCTTTTCTATTTTTTTCAGTGCAGGCTGTGGTTTCCCTCCTGCTTTTACTCTTCTTCCACCTCTGTATGTTCCGTCTTTAGCGATAGTATCACCTCCTAATACTTAAATATAAAATCTCCCTTCAATAAACAATATTGTTTACTGTAGGGAGATTTTAGTTTAACTATGTTTGTCTAAAAATAGAAAAGATCCTCAAATTTCTTTTCTAAAGCAATGCAAAGTATCAAAGCTAATTTAGCAGTGGGGTTAAATTGACCAGTTTCAATTGAACTAATCGTATTTCTTGAAACACCCACCTCATCAGCTAATTGTTGTTGTGAATAGCCTTTTTCTTTTCTGACTTCTTTTAAATGATTTTTGAGAACTAGTTTATCGTCCATAATCCATCACTACTTCAATGTTATAAGGTTAGCTACAAATAAGGCAATTCCTATAATCGCCATAAGTATCCCCATTAACAATTGCTTTCTTTCTTTTAGTTTTGCATACTTTACAAGTTCTTTCGTTGCTTCAATACTAAAATAAATACTTAGTATTCCATAATTAAAGGAATTGAAGAAAAAAGCTTCAACTCCAAATAGGATGGCCGCAACAGCTAATCCGATTTGACTGGAAACTTCACCTGCTTTTTTAAAAATATCAACCATCATCTCATCGTGATATTTATACTCCTCACGACTTCTTGCTAAAACTTCATCTCTCTTCATATTTATTCTCCTTTATTCTTTTACCAAGTTTACTTGGTATTTATATTATATCATGCCAAGTTTTATTGTCAATGGGTTAGAACAAATATTTCAGCTTTTAAAAGATTTTCATTAATACCCCCTTTGAACCCGAGTTTTTGTGTGCGCTTGCCCCACTACGTTCCCATGACACCTACTAAAATACTAATTTTTGAATGGCATGATTTACAAAGTGCCATTAAGTTTGACTCATCATGATTTCCACCACGTCTTAAAGGTAAAATATGATGAACCTCTTGTTCTTTAGTAAATCCTCCATCCTTTAAGCACTGTTCACATAAAGGGTTATCGTTTATATATCTATTTCTAATCTTTCTCCACTTAGACCCATATCTTTTCTTTGTCAAAGGATCTTTTTTATATTTTTCATAGTATCTATTGACATCTCTTTGATGTTTTTTACAATAACTATCCTCTTCTACTAATTCAGGGCATCCTTGATATGGACATGGTTTTTTTGGTTTTCTTAGCATATTCTTCTCCATAAAAAAAGTCTTAAGGATAAAAGATCCCCAAGACTTAAATAATTATTATTTTCTACTCTAATACTACTACACTTAGCTACTATTATTCTATCAACTTTACTATATATTTTAGTATATCGTTAATCATTATACAGTTTCTTATCAATTATTTCTTCAATTGACAAATTTTCTATTATTACTGAATTTAGTAAATCATTATATGAGCTAAAGATATATTCTTCTTCTGAATAGCTTAGAGAATACATTTTGTCCAAGTAATAAAATTCGAATTCAT
>OKEM01000151.1_pt1 | contig 11306 bp, 10 predicted proteins | sample 1610791 | NCBI WGS metagenome assembly OKEM01 (sample SAMN04436686, study PRJEB24849) | human gut metagenome | biome: human gut; feature: NICU; material: stool | host: Homo sapiens | place: USA: Saint Louis, MO | collected 2010-07-27
TATAATCATTTTTATCATAAATTAACTCTTTTGTTGGTCTAATTATTATTTCATCAATATTTTCAAGAGATCTTTGAGTGTCTTTATCAAAAAATCTTATTGAATCTATTTCTGTATCAAATAATTCTATTCTTATAGGATTATCATATTCTATAGGCCAAAAATCTATTATCGAACCCCTAATAGAAAATTCTCCTTTTGACTCAACTAATTTCGTAAAATCATAATTTAATTCTATAAATGATTTTTTTATCTCTCTTAAATCTAATTCACTATCAATATCAATTTTAAATGACTTATCTTTAAAAATTTTTCTTGGAGTTAATTTATTTCTTAAGGCATCTAAAGTAGTAGTAATTATAAATTTATCCTCATTAATAAGCCTTGTTAAAACTTCAATTCGATTTATTTCATTATTATTTTCTAAATTTTTAATATTATAGTAGTTAATTTCAGTTGATGGAAAATACATACAAAAATCATCTTGCAAAGAATTAATGTCATCACACATTAGCTTAGCTTTTTTTTCATTCTCGCAAATAATAATTAATGTTTTCCCAGTATAAGTAAATAGAGTTTGAAAAATATGAGCTTTGCTCTCATCAGTTAGTCCATGTAAAAATATTGGAGATAATTTTTTATAATTTTCAATTATTTCCTTAACTTGACTAATATTATAAATTTCATTAATAAGGCTATTCATTATCTTCAACTAGCCTTTTTGAATTAAACATACTCATGGTTTTTTCTATTCCTTCTTCTAAAATCATCTCGATAGCATCACTTGCAAGCTTTACTTCTTCTTCAATAATTTTTGCTTCTTGTTTTGAAAATCCACTTAATACAAAATTCGCCAAATCCATATATGAAGGTTTCTTTCCAACTGCAACTTTTATTCTTGGAAAATCATCAAATTCTAGATTGTAAATAATTGATTTCATTCCATTATGAGTTCCAGCTGAACCTTTTTTTCTTATTCTAATACTTCCAAAATCAATATCTATATCATCATAAATAACTATGAGTTTATCATGGTCAAAATCAAAATATTTATATATTTCTCTAATAGCTTCTCCTGAATTATTCATATAAGTTTGAGGCTTTACAAGCATAACTTTATGGCCAGAAATTACTCCCTGGCCAATTAAAGATTTAAATTTAATTTTTCTTACATCAATACTATATTTTCTAGCCAAATAATCAATAGTTATAAAGCCAGCGTTATGTCTTGTGTTCTCATACTGTATACCAGGATTACCCAAGCCTACAATATAATACATTTTTATTTACCGTCCTCAAAAAGACCACTTATTGATTCGTAAGTGTTAATTCTATTTATAGCTTCGGCTAGTAAAGGAGCTATTGAGATTTGTTTGATTTTTTGAATTTTCTTTTCTTCAGGTAATTTTATTGTATCTGTAATAACTACTTCTTTTACACAAGAATTTTCTAAATTTTCGCAAGCATTTCCACTTAAAACACCGTGAGTTGCAGCAATTGAAACTTCTTTTGCACCGTGTTCTTTTAGATAATTTGCTGCATTGCAAATAGTTCCAGCTGTATCAATAATATCATCAACTAAAATACAATGTTTACCTTCAAAATCTCCAATTACATTCATAACTTCTGAAACATTTGGTCTTGGACGTCTTTTTTCAATTATTGCTATTGTTAATTTCAAATAATCTGCAAAGCTTCTAGCTCTAGTTACTCCTCCTAAATCAGGACTTACTACTACATATTCATCTGGATTATCAAATGCTTTTTCTTTAAAATATGATGACAATAATCTAATAGCAGTAAAGTGATCAAGAGGTATATCAAAATATCCTTGAATTTGACCAGCATGAAGATCCATTGTTATAACCCTATCAGCTCCAGAAACAGTCATAAGATTTGCTACAAGTTTAGCACTAATTGGTTCTCTTCCTCTAGTTTTTCTATCTTGTCTTGCATATCCATAATATGGAACTACTAAATTTACATAACCTGCAGATGCTCTTTTACATGCATCTGTCATAATTAACAATTCCATTAGATTGTCGTTTGTTGGATAAGAAGTAGGCTGAATAATATATACATCCTTGCCTCTTACAGCTTCGTTAATTTTTACATTAATTTCACTGTCAGCAAATTTTTTAACTTCAACTTCTCCTAATTTAATGCCTAATGACTTTGCAACAGCTTCTGCTAAATCAGGATTAGAGTTTCCTGCCAATACAACTAAATCGCCTCTTTTGATATGTGATGAACTTGAACATTCACTCATTTTTAATTTTGCTCCTTTAACTTTTCCAAATCTCTTTTTTTCTTTTTTTCAACGTAACCAGATATATTTTTTTGTTCAGCTCTTTCTATTGAAAGCTCTCCTTGGTCAACATCTTTTGTTATTGTTGAGCCCGCAGCAATATACCCCTCTTTTTTTACATGAACTGGTGCTACAATATTAGAATTTGATCCTATAAATGCTCCATCTTCAATAATTGATCTGTGTTTAAATTTACCGTCATAATTTACAAAAATCACACCACAACCAATATTTATATCTTTACCTAAATCACAATCTCCGATATAAGCAAGGTGTCCTGCTTTTGTATTATCATCAACATTAGAATTTTTAACTTCCACAAAATTTCCAATATGGACATTTTTGCCAAGTTTAGCCTTAGGTCTTAAATGTGAAAACGGACCAATATCTGTTCCTTGATCAACAAAAGATTTTTCTATTACAGAATTGTCAATTTTAACCTTATCTTTTATTACTGAATCTTCAATTCTAGATGAGCCTTCAATAATACAATCTTCGCCAATTTCTGTATTTCCTAAAATTTTACATGGACCAGATATTATAGTATCTTTTCCAATTTTTACGCCCATTTCAATATCTACTATACTAGGATTATCAATAATTACACCATTTAACATGTGATAATCATTAATTCTTTGTCTTAAAAGTTTTGTAGCATTTGCTAGCTCTTTTTTATTATTTATTCCATAAAATTGGTCTGGATTGTCAGCCATATAAGCTTCTACTTTTTTTCCTTCATTATTTAAAATTTCGATACAATCTGTTAAATAATATTCATTGGACTTGTTGTCAGTGTTAATCTTTTTTAAAGAATTTTTTAAATCAATCCCTTTTAAAGCATAGATACCAACGTTGATTTCATTTACTTCTTTTTCTTTTTCGCTTGCATCTTTTTCTTCTACAATTTTTTGGAATTTATTATTTTCTCGTATTATTCTTCCATATCCTTTTGGATTGTTAACTTTTGTTGACATAACAGTTAGACTATTATTATTTTCTTTATGAAAATCAATAAAATCTTCAAGAGATTTTTTTGTAATTAGTGGAATATCTCCATTTAAAATAAGGCAATCATCATCGTCATTTATTAAATCAATAGCCATACTTACAGCATAAGCTGTTCCGTAAGGAAATTCATCTCCAATTTTTTGTTCTTTTATTTCTATATTTGGAAATTTTTCTTTTAATAAATCCTTATTTTTTCCACCGATTATTATAGTATTTGAATTTTTAAATGAGCAAGCATCAACTATATAAGTTATAAGCTCTCTATTTAAGATTTTAGTCATAACTTTTGAGGTATTAGATTTCATTCTAGTACCTTCTCCAGCAGCAAGTATTATATTTTTTAACATCTAATCTCCTTATTCTGATGCAACTTCCAAAGCAAGTGTCATCATTTGTGTATAAGCACTTTGTCTATTTTCTGCACTATCAGATTCGTTAGATACTAAGGAATCACTAATTGTAAAAACTCCTAAGGCTCTTTTTCCATATTTTCTTGCTACAGTAAAAAGACCATAAGATTCCATCTCTACGCATAAAACTCCATATTTTTGTAAATTTTCAAAAACTTTTGGATCCATTTCACTATAAAATTGGTCTGATGAATGAACTTGACCACAGTGAGTTGTGTATCCTAATTCTTGACTTTTTTTGTATGCATCAAGTAATAAATCAAAATCAGGTGTTGGAGAATAATGAATATTTCCAAATAAATTATCGTTAATTGATGATTCACTACAAGCACTTGTTGCAAGAACAATATCGTGTAATTTTATATTTTCTTGCATACTTCCAGCACTTCCAATTCTAATTATTGTATCGACATCATAAAAATTAAATAATTCATTAAAATAAATCATTGATGAAGGAATTCCCATTCCACTTCCCATTACTGAAACTCTTTTTCCTTTATAATAACCAGTATATCCGTACATTCCTCTTGTATTTGTAAATTCTTTTGCATCTTCAAGAAAATTTTCTGCTATATATTTAGCTCTTAAAGGATCTCCTGGCATCAAAACTGTATTTGCTATTTCATCTTTACTTTTTGCTGAAATATGCGGTGTTGGTATTGTCATAATTACTCCTTATTTTTATATTTCTAGTAATATAATATCACTTTTTAAAATATTTTTAAAATAAAAAGGGCTGTTGCAAAATTATAAATAAATAATTCTGCAACAGTCCCCTACAAATTAATTATATTTTTCTATATATTTTTTAGCTATCTCTTCATTAGTAAATCCTAAATCTTTTTGCACATCTTTAAAATTACCTGATATTCCAAATCTATCAATAGAAATATTTATTCCATTATCTCCTGTAAATTCGCTCCATCCAAATGAACTTGCCATTTCAATTGAAACTCTATTTTTAACATTTGCTGGAAGAATTTTTTCCTTATAAGCTTGATCTTGTTTTCTAAATAATTCCATAGACGGCATTGATACAACTCTCACATCGATGTTGGATTTTTTCAATTCATCTCTTGTTTGTAAAGCTAATTCTACTTCACTACCTGTTGCAATTAAAATTCCATCTGGAACTTCTTTATCAGAATCTTTAATTATATAAGCTCCATTTGATATATCATCAATATTTTGTGTAGCTTCAAGATTACTTACGTTTTGACGTGTTAAAGCTATAACTACTGGAGAATTTTTGCTTTCAAGAGCGATTTTCCAAGAAAGTCTAACTTCATTTGCATCTGCTGGTCTTAGCATAATTACATTTGGTATTGTTCTAATCATGGCTAATTGTTCTATTGGTTGGTGGGTTGGCCCATCTTCTCCAACAGCAACAGAATCATGAGTGAAAACATAAGTTACAGGAATTTGTGAAAGAGCTGAAATTCTTAAACCTGCTTTTAAATAATCTGAAAATACAAAAAATGTAGAAACGTGATGGAAAGTTCCACCGTGTGCTACAATGGCATTTGCTATTACGCTCATAGCAAATTCTCTAACTCCATACCAAACATTTCTCCCCTCAGGATTTATGTCTGAAAATCTTTCAGCATTTTTTATATTTGTTTTGTTAGATGAAAATAAATCTGCGCTTCCACCCCAGAAATTTTTTGTAACTTTTGCTAAATCTTGGATGATTTCTCCACTAGAAGCTCTTGTTGCAAGACTATCATCAGATGGAGAATATTTTTTAATTTCTTCCATCCAATTTTCTGGTAATTTTCTTTCAAAACCATTGATGTATTCTCTATAATCTTTTGGATATTTTTCCTTATATTCTTCTAAAAGTTTTTCCCATTTTTCGTATGCTTTTTTACCATTTTCTATAATATTTTCTTTGAATGTATCATAAACATCTTCTGAAATTTCAAAATCTTCATATTCCCAATTGTAGAATTTTTTTGCTTCTAAAAAATCGTCATTTCCAATTGGCGCACCATGGACTTTATTTGTTCCTTGATTTTTTGAACCATAACCTATAACTGTTTTTACTTCTATAAAAGTTGGACCATTTTTATTTTCTTTTGCTTTATTAATTGCATCATAAATTTCTTCAAGATTATTTCCATCCAAAACTTTTATATAATTCCAATTTTGAGCCTTAACTCTTTGTTCAATATTTTCTGAAAAAGATGTATTTAAATTTCCATCCAAACAAATATCATTTGAATCGTGAAGAATTATTAATTTATTTAAATTTAAATGACCTGCTAAAGACATTGATTCGTATGAAATTCCTTCCATCAAATCTCCATCTCCACATATCGCATAAGTATAATGATCAACTATATTAAATCCATCTTTGTTATACATTGCAGCCAAGTGTTTTTCTGCGATTGCAAATCCTACTGCATTTGCAATTCCTTGGCCCAAAGGTCCAGTTGTTACTTCAACACCATCTGTATGTTTTCTTTCTGGATGGCCTGGAGTTTTTGAGCCAATTTGTCTGAAATTTTTCAAATCATCAATACTCAAATCATAGCCTGATAAATGTAATAGAGAGTAAAGCATAGCTGAACCATGGCCAGCTGACAAAACAAATCTATCTCTGTTGTGCCAATTGCTTTTTTTAGGATTAACATTCATTATTTTATTCCACAAAACATAAGCCATAGGGCTTGCTCCCATCGGAAGACCTGGATGACCACTATTTGCTTTTTCAATTTGTGCTATTGATAAACATCTTATTGCATTTACAGCTTTTAAATCTTTTTTATCAAACATTAATTATTCTCCTCAATTTCTTTGATTTTATTTACTCTTTTAAGATGACGTCCGCCTTCAAATTCTGTTGTAGCAAAAGTTTCTACAATCATTTTTGCAACTTCTGAGCCAATTACTCTTGAACCTATGCACAAAACATTACTATTATTGTGCGCTCTAGACATTTTTGCAGAATATGTCTCAGACACGCAAGCTGCTCTTATGCCTTTAAATTTATTGGCAGCAAGGCTCATTCCTATTCCTGTACCACAAATTAAAACAGCAAAATCAGCTTCTTTGTTTAAAACTTTTTCGCATGCAATTTTTGCAAAATCTGAATAATCACAAGATTCTTTTGTAAATGTTCCAACTTTTTCAACTTCGTGTCCAAGCTCTAAAAGTTTTTCTTCTACGCTATCAACTAGATCAATACCACCATGATCATTTCCTATTATATATTTCATTAAAAACCTCTCTAACTATTTGCTTATAAATAAAGATTATCATTTTATGACTTTACTGTCAATTTAGTAAAAGTTGTTAGAAATATCAAATTAATGGTCTTTGTATAAATTTTATGGTATAATAGTTAGGCAAAAAATATAAAAACAAAGGAGCATCAATGTTCGAATTTAATATAAATGATTATAAATATAAAAATATACATATGATAGGAATTGGTGGAATTTCCATGAGTGGTATTGCTATTTTATTAAATAATAATGGCTATAAGGTTACAGGATCTGACATTTCAATTTCTGAAACAAGCAAACATTTAGATAAAAATGGAATCAAATATATAATTGGACAAAAAAAAGAAAATATTAAAAATCCAGATTTAGTTATATATACAGATGCAATCGCCGAAAATAATGAAGAATTAGTTGCAGCTAGAAAACTTGATATTCCTGTAGTAAGTCGTGGAGTTTTCTTGGGTGGTTTGATGAAAAACTACAAAAATTCTATTGCAGTTTCTGGTTCTCATGGAAAAAGTACAACAACAAGTATGATTTCAAAAATTCTTATGAATTCTACAAAAAATCCTACTATTTTATTGGGTGGAGATCTTGATGAAATCGAAGGAAATGTTCATGTTGGCGATAAGGATATATTAGTTACAGAAGCTTGTGAATATAAAGGAAATATAAGATATTATTACCCTTCAATTGGAATAATTTTAAATATTGACGAAGATCATCTTGATTATTATAAAGACATAAATGACATAGTTGAAACTTTTAAATTTTACTTGAGAAATCAAAGTAAAGATTCAAAAACAATTTTGAATTTGAATGAAGAAAATAATAAATTAGTTATAGATGCAGTTCAAGGAGAATTGATTACCTATGGACAAGATAATCCTGATGCTGATTATAATGCTACTAATATAAGTTTTGATGAAAGTGGTAAGCCTAGATTTGATTTGATAATGAAAAATGGAGATGTTGAACATTTTGAGCTAGCAATTCTTGGAAGACATAATATAAATAATGCTTGTGCATCAATCATTGCTACTTTAGAAAGTGGTGTTGACATAAAAACGATCAAAAAAAATATTCAAGCCTACACTGGTCTTGAAAGAAGAATGCAATTAATAGGAAATGTTAATGATTGCAATATTATTTTAGATTATGGTCACCATCCTTCAGAGATTCAAGTTAATTTAAACGCCTTGGCTGAACACACAAAAGGAAGACTTATTTGTGTATGGCAACCTCATACTTACACTAGAACTAAGAGATTGTTCAATGAATTTGTTAAATGTTTTGATGAAGCTGATGAAGTTATAATTACTGATATTTTTGCAGCACGTGAACCATTTGATCCAAGTATATCTAGTAAAGATGTAGTTGATGCTCTAATTAAAACTGGAAAAAGCGCAAAATATATTCCTACATTTGAAAAGGTAAAAGAATACTTATTGTCTGATATTAAAAAAGATGATCAAGTTATAGTTACAGGTAGTGGAGATTCAGATCGTTTAGCTAGAATGATAGCAGGTGTTAGTGAATAAAAGAAATTAAAAAGCAAGTTAAAGAAAATTCTTAATTAAAAGATTTTCTTTAACTTGCTATTTTTTATTATTCTTATTTGTGCTAATTTTTATTTTATTTCCATCACACTTTATTTTTATATCTCCATCTTTATCAGTTCTTAAAATTTTAATATTTGAATTATTTAAGCTATTAACTAGACTATTTGATGGATGGTTATATCTATTATTTTTTCCTACAGAAATTATTGCAAGTTTTGGATTTACTTCTTTTAAAAATTCTTTTGAATTTGAAAATTTGCTGCCATGATGAGCTAGCATGTAAACATCACTTTTCAAATTGTAAGCAGAATAAATCAATTGGTCTTCAACATTTTTACTTGCATCGGCTGGAAACAAAAACGACATATTTCCATATATAATTTTTACTACTATTGAATTATCATTGTCCTTATCATTTTCATATTCTTTTGGCCAAAGGAATTTTACCTTTGCCTTTCCCAAGTTAAAATCATCTCCTTGTTTTGGATGAATTATTTCAGCTTTTGAATTATTTAAACTTCTAGTAAAAGAGTTGTAAATTTTTGTATTCTTTTTATAATCAGGACATAAAATCTTATCTACATCATAATTTTTCAAAATAGAAATCAAACCTGCAATATGGTCTTCATCATAATGACTTGCAATCATATAGTCAATTTTTTTAAGATTTTTATTTTTAATATAAGTATAATAATATCTACTATTAGCCCTATTTCCCCCATCTATTAATAGACTTTTGTCCTTTGTTTTTACCAAAACTGCATTTCCTTGACCTACGTCTATATAAGTAATTTCTAATTCATCTAAATTTTTATATGTATTTTCTTTTTTATTAACAAGCAAAAAAATAAAAAAAGCCGACAGGAATACTATTAATAAGTTTTTAAAACTTATTTTCACTAATCTATTCCTACAGATATGGCAATTGCCGCATCAATTTTTAACATTACCGACTTATCAAAAGAACCTAATTTATCTCTTAGCCTTCTTTTATCGATTGTTCTCAATTGTTCAAGAAGAGCAACACTATTTTTTGGCAAACCAAATTGATTTGCACTTAAAGAAACATGGGTTGGCAATTTTGATTTTTTTAATTGACTTGTAACAGGAACTACTATAATTGTTGGAGAATATTTATTTCCCATATCATTTTGCACAACAATTACAGGTCTTACTCCTCCCTGTTCGCTACCTACAACAGGAGAAAGATCTGCATAAAATAAATCTCCTCTTTTAACTTTCATTATTTTCTCCTATAAATTTAGAATTGCATTTATAAATCCTAGGAACTCTTTTTGAAATTGAAGTCATTAATTCATAAGGGATTGTATTAATTTTTTTTGCCTCTTTGTAAATATCTGGATAAATTGTAATATAATCTCCTATTTTACAATCAATATCACTTACATCAATCATCATTTGATCCATACAAACTCTTCCAACAACTTTTGCTAGTTTTCCATTTACTAAAACTTCTCCTATATTTGAAAATGCTCTTTTAAATCCATCTGCATAACCTATTGCAACTGTAGCAACTTTCATATCTTTATCAGCAGTAAAGGTTCTGCCATAAGAAATGCTTGTTCCTTTTTTCACATTTTTTACAAAAGAAATTTGTGCTTTAAATTCAAAAGCTTGTTCTAATTTAATTTTTGAAATTTCTTTTATATAATCAGATGGATAAACGCCATACAAAGAAATACCCACCCTCAACAAGTCTGATTTAAAATCATATTCCATTGATGCTGCAGAATTTGCAATATGAACTAAATTCAAATCAAAATCATCTTTGATTTTGTCTATTATATATGCGAATTTTTTATATTGTTCATTTGTATATGTTAAATCTTTCTCATCAGCTGTTGCAAAATGAGAAAAAGCTCCTATGAAATTTAAATTTTCAAGCTCTTTTATTTTTTTTATTTTTTCTATTTCAAAATCTCTAAATCCAATTCTTGTATGTCCTGTATCAAGCCCAATATGACAATTTATTTTTGAATTTAATTTACTATTTATTTCTTTAGCATAACCTAAATCATAAATTACTACATCAATATCTAATTTGCCACATTCATTATATTTATCTATAGGCAAATATCCTAATATTAAAATAGGAGTTTTAATTCCCTTATCTCTTAAATATTTTGCCTCTTTAAATTGAGCTACAGCTATGTAATCTATGTAATTTTTTATGTAATTTGCAACTTCTAAAGAACCTAGCCCATAAGCATCAGCCTTTAAAACTGCACAAAATTTTGAATTTTGAGATTTTTCTTTTATTGATTTGATATTATTTAATATTTTGTCTAAATCAACTAATAAATAATTTTCTTCCATCATTAACACCTCATTAATTTATAGGTCTTTGGTAAATTTTTTATAATATCACTAGCAATTAGTGAATCTTGGGAATTTTCTAAAGAATAAATATCTCCAGCAAGCCCATGAATATAAACAGATAAAACCGCAGCATCATACGGTTTCATAATAGCTAAGTTTGAAAGTAAAATTCCTGTCAAAACATCTCCACTACCAGCTGTCGCCATTCCATTATTCCCTGATTCATTTATGTAAATATTTACACCATCTGTAACAATTGTATTTTTTCCTTTCAAAACTAAAACAATATTATGTTTTTTTGCAAATTCAAAAGAAACTTTTGCCCTATTATTTTTTATATAAGATAAAGGCAAATTTGAAATTCTAGAAAATTCCATTTCATGTGGAGTTAAAACAATATTTTTTTTCTTATCTATTATTTCAATATTATCTTTCAAAGCATTTAGTC
>OKEM01000155.1_pt1 | contig 10997 bp, 8 predicted proteins | sample 1610791 | NCBI WGS metagenome assembly OKEM01 (sample SAMN04436686, study PRJEB24849) | human gut metagenome | biome: human gut; feature: NICU; material: stool | host: Homo sapiens | place: USA: Saint Louis, MO | collected 2010-07-27
ATTAAAGATTCTTCCACTGTTTTTTTAAATAAAGTAATAATAGATAGGACTGACCTTATAAAATTAGATTCTAGTCAAGAAAAATATCCAGAAGTTTTTGTTTCTGAAAATTCAAGCTTAAATTTTGAAAATGTTACTACATTTGATAAGGGAGATTTTTATTCTAAATTATTTGCAAAAAATTCTAATATAGAAATCAACAATTCAGACTTATGTCTTTCTTTATCATTTGATTATTCTAATGTAAGTATTAACAAGTCCTGTATAAAAAAATATTACACAAATGCAATAAATGCTAAACATTCAGATTTAAAAATTAATAACTCCACTGTCAACGGAGGAGATACCCAAAAAAGATATCCTTGCTTATACATTTATAACACCAATATAAATTCAAATAACAATTTATTTATACAAAAAAATTACCCTAGCTGCTTGTTTTTGAATGAAAACTCATATTTGATCTCTAATGATGACATAGTTTCATCTGTGGATATTAATTCTAGTAGAGCTTTTATTTCAAAATTAAATGTTAATGAAATATTTTGTATAAATCAAAAATCTCTTGCAATTGTAGAAGACTCCTTTAATTTAAAAGGAGAGAATAATGAAAAAATTGACTTGCTTATTCAAGATAACTCCATACTTAAAGCTTACGAAATTTCCCTTAATAGATATTTTGCCCCTAATATTAGAATTAATGGTAGCTCTACCTTATTAACTGAATTTTTATCTATTAACGGCGAATATTATTATGATGAAAATTCTCCAATAAAAATAGAAAGCTCTGATGATTCCTATTATAAGGTCGGCTTAATTGAAAATGATTATTTGGATGAGGAATTTTTATATGACGATATAGATGATGATGAAAATATTTCATCAAATGAAAACGAACTTTCGCCATACGATAAGCTTAATAAATTAGTTGGATTAAATTCTGTAAAAAATGAAATAAACAAAATGATTAGGATGGTCGAATTTAATAATAAAAGAATCCAAATGGGTTTTCTTCCTGAAGAAAATTCGCTACATTCTGTATTTCTTGGAAATCCTGGAACTGGAAAAACAACTGTAGCAAGGCTTATTGGAGAGATATTATTTGAATATAAGGCCTTATATAATAAGGAAGAATTTATTTTCATTGAAGCTAGTGAATCTGATTTAATTTCATCTAATGTAGGTCAAACTGCCGAACAAACTTATAAATTATTAGAAAAAGCAAAAGGAGGAATTTTATTTATAGATGAGGCTTACACCTTAAATAAGGGAGATTCCTCTGTGAATTTCGGTCAAGAAGCTATAAATACTATTCTTAAATATATGGAAGATCACAGAAGTGAAATTATGATAATTTTTGCTGGATACACTAAGGAAATGGAGGAATTTTTAGATACAAATCCTGGTCTAAACTCTAGAGTTGCCAATAAATTTGTTTTTGAAGATTACTCAAGTGATGAAATTGTTCAAATCGGAGAAAGTATTTTAATTGAAAAGCAATATGTAATAGAAGATAGAAATTATTATGAAAAAAATGTGAAATTTGCTTATGAACAATCTATAGATAAATCTAATGCTAGATGGATTAGAAACTTTAACGAAAAACTACTAAAAGTATTTGCGACAAGAGTTATCGAAAGTGAATCAACAGATCTTTCTACTTTAACAAACGATGATATTGATCAGGTATTTAATATTGGCAAATACAAAAATTATGATGGAAAAGATGAGGACGCTTATAATAAATTACAAAATCTTATAGGAATAGACCAAGTAAAAAGGCAAGTTGATGAATTTATTTCTATGGCAGAGCTAAATAAAAAAAGAAGAGATACAGGACAAAAAATCCAAAACTTCACCTTGCATTCCTTATTTCTTGGAAATCCTGGTACAGGAAAAACTACCGTCGCTAGAATTTTAGGTAATCTTCTCTATCAAAAATCTATTATAAAAGAAAATAAATTTATAGAAGTTTCAAGATCAGATCTTGTCGCAGGTTATATAGGTCAAACTGCAATTAAAACAAGAGCCGTTTTAAAATCAGCACTTGGTGGAATTTTATTTATAGATGAAGCCTACAGCCTATCACAAGGATCTGATAATGATTTTGGAAATGAAGCAATAGATGAAATCTTGAAATTTATGGAAGATTATAGAGAAAGCATAGTAATAATATTTGCTGGATATAGCAAGGAAATGAAAGAATTTTTATCTTTAAATTCAGGTCTTCAATCAAGAGTTCCAAACAAATTTTATTTTGAAGACTACACTGTAGATGAGCTTGTAAAAATCGGCTTATCAAGCTTAGATAAATTCGCATATAAGGTTGATGAAGGACTTTACTATCAAATTGTAAAAAACAATTATAACAAATCAAACGACCATAGTAATGGACGATGGATTAGAAATTTTAACGAAAAATTAATTAGAATAATGAGCCAAAGAATTTCAAATACAAATGAAGATGATGTAAACACAATTACAATAGAGGATTTGGAACAAATTAAGGAGTAAAAATGGCTAATCAAAATCAATATGTTAAACCACCATCAAAAGATAATAAAGTTATTAATAATGATGAAGAATATATAAAACCACCTTCCAAAAAAGAAGCAGAATATGTAAAACCTCCAAAAATTGAAGAAACTACCAATCAAAATGTGACTTATGATAATAAGTCTAAAGATGAATTTATTGACCCCTACAAAAATCCATCTTATTTTTCCACACCAAAAATGGGAATAAGATTTTATATAAATTCATATATAATAATTTCTTCAATTTTTATTATTGCTAGCTTTGATTATAGCTTTCTAAAAGGAATGCTTTATTTAGCGTATTTTTTATTAACAAATTACACTTATTCGTGGTATGCAGATTATAAAAGATATGTTGGTGGAAGATTTTCATCATTTTTCAATCCTTATGGAGCTGTAAATATGGCAAAAGCTTCAAGCAAATTTATGAACTATCACGAATCATCCACTAGCACAAATTGGCTTGGCGAAACAAAAACAACCTATAGGAGAGATGTAAGTACATCAATATTTGTATTTTTTATTGTCCTACTATTTACAGAGCTAATTAAATATTTTATAAACATACCTTTGGCCTTCTTAACATTATTTTTTCATAAAAGAACCATAAGAAAATATAATGAGGCTGTTGATAATAATAACTAAAAAATAGGTTGTTGCAAAAAATCTTGCAACAGCCTATTTTTTAAATTGCCCTGCCCTTATTTTTTGAATCTAGGATTTTTTCGTCTAGATTTTCTAGGGCGTCTTCTAATTTTTTTATCATTTTTTCTTTATTTCTCATGTGAGATGTTACTTTTACTAAGTTTACTATATGGCCTGATGAGTAGAGGACATTTCCCGGAACATCTAGATTTTTTAATAATTCTATTTGTTCTTCTAGGTTTTCTCTGTTACTTGTTTCTTTAAAATCTCCTTCTTCTCTCATTTTATATAATTTTGACCCTCTTTGGACGTCTGTGCTCATTATAAAAATTCCTATTGGTGGATAGAGGTTTAAAAATTTTGAAGTTTCCCTTGCGTTTTCTTTTGAACTTCCATTTCCTGCAACTCCTTGCATTACTATGGCATTGTAGGTCATTTTTGCAAATTTCATTTTTTCTATCCCTTTTTTATAATCATTAAGGTCAGCTCCTTTATCAAGCCATTCTAGAACTTTTTGATTTCCTGTTTCTACTCCAAACCAAAGTTCATTGTAGCCTTTTTCTCTCAAAAGTTTTAAATCTTCTTTTGTTTTATTTTTTAAATTATAAAAACTTGCATAGGAAGTTATGGTTTTTACTTCTGGGATATATTTGTGAATTAAGTCGGCAATTTCTACCAATTTTTCTGTTGAAAGCACAAAAGGATCTCCGTTTAATAGATAAATTCTTTCAATAGGCCTTGGATAGGTCATGGAAATTTCTAAAATATCACTTTCTATATCTTTTATAGGAGAAATTCCAAAATTTGTCATACCATACATGGTACAAAAGGCACACTTGTTGTGGGAACAGCCATAAGTTACTTCCAAAAGTGGAGTGTAGGCCTCAAGTGGTGGTCTATAAACTTGTCCTGTGTAATGCATAATACTAAATCCTTTCTAAAAATTCTTCGATTTCTTTTTCTTTGCTTTTGTAAGTTGTTACAAATCTTGCTACGAATTTATCTTCTCTTTTTTCTCCTACTTCAAAATAAGCAAATTCTTCCCATTTTTTTATATCTTCTTTTGAAATTTCTACAAAAACTTGGTTTGAATTAAATTCATATGCAAGCTTGTAGGCTTTTTCTTCAAATCCTTTTGCCAATTTTTCTGCCATTTTGTAGGCTTTTTTTGCTCCTTTTATATACAAATCATCTTGGAAGAGTCTTTCAAACATAATTCCTGTAACAAATCCTTTGGCAAGCATAGCTCCTTTTTGTTTTTGTAAATTTCTGAAATTTTTCTTTAAATCATCATTTACAATTACAAGGGCTTCGCCAAACATCAGACCGTTTTTGGTTCCTCCAAAATAAAATATATCGCAAAGTTTGGTCAAATCTTTAAATTTCAAATCTGATTTTTCATTTGCCATGGCGTGTGCTAGTCTTGCCCCGTCCATAAATAAATATAGGCCGTGTTTTTTACAAAAATCGTAAATTTCTTCCAAATCTTTTTTACTGTAAAGTGTTCCAACTTCTGTTGTATTTGATATATAAACTTTCCTTGGGACTGTGTGGTGTTCGTTGGTAAAAGATTTATATTTTTCTTCCAATAATTTTTTTGTAATCTTCCCGTCATCTGTTGGAATTGTTTCTATTTTTATTCCACAAGCCTCAATCGCTCCTGCTTCTTGGTCTTCGATGTGTCCTGTTGTTGCAGCAATTATTGATTCTTGTGCCACCATTCCAACACTTGCTCCAAGAATATTTGCTCCTGTTCCCCCGTGGATAAAATATATATCAACATTTTCATCTTCTAATTTTTCTTTAATCAATTTTTCAGCATTTTTGCTGTGAGCATCAACCCCATATCCTGGATTTATTTGGTCAAGATTTTCTTTTATAGCATCTAAAATTTCTGGATAACAAATATCTGAATAGTCATTTCTAAAATTAATCATAAATTCTCCTTATAAAAAACGATTTTCTTATTCTATAATACATTTTCCATATTTTTTTTCCATTTTTAAAATTTACAACCATCACTTTGTTAGTCGAATTTAATTCCTAGGATTTCTTTACTTTTAATATTTTTAAAATTTTATTTACTAATTAATTAAATTTTCCCAAAAAAAAAACCAAAGTATTAAACTTTGGTTTTTAAAATTTATATTTTTTCATATTTTCACTTGCTATAGCTACTGTGGAAATATTGTGTAAAAGTGCTGATTGAGTATTTGTTATAAACGATGTCAAACCTAACGCTATCAATAAACTATTAAAGGCAATTATTTTTTCATAATCATTTTTTACTCTCTTATCTACACTTCTTGAAAGTTTTACAAGATCAACTAATTCTTTTAGCGAATCTGTTTTTATTGAAACGTCAGAGATTTCTTTGGCAAGATCTGCACCTTTTGACATAGAAATTCCCACGTCTGCCCTTGATAGAGCAATTGAATCGTTTACTCCATCTCCTATCATTATAATTTTTCTTCCCATTTGTTTCATTTTTCTTACATAATTTTCTTTGTCCTCTGGAAGAACTTGGGATTTATAAAAATCTAAATCAAGTTTTTTGCTTACAGCTCTAGCAGAATTTTCATTATCTCCTGTAAGCATAGCAATATGAGTAAAACCTAAATCTCTCAAAGCCATTACTGTCTTTTTTGCATCTTCTCTAATTGGATCATCAATGCACAAAACCGCCATCAATTTATTGTCATAAGCCATAAACAAAAGAGAATATTCTTCTTTTAATGAATTTATCAAATCTCCTTGTTGGGAATTTATTTTTATTCCTTCGTCTTCAAGAATAAAATGTTCGCTTCCTATGAGAGCTGTTTTTCCATTTATTTTTGATTTTATGCCATGAGCCATTATATATTCTGGCTTTGAATGCATTTCTTCGTGGCAAAGATTTTTTTCCACAGCTTTTTTCACAACAGCTCTTGCTATTGAATGAGGAAAATGTTCCTCAAGGCAAGCAGCTATTCTTAAAGCCTCATCCTCATCAATATCAAAGGCAATTACTTTTTTGACTTCTGGCTGGGACTTGGTTAATGTTCCAGTTTTATCAAAAATAATTGTGTCAGCTTTAGCTATGCTTTCAAAATATTTTCCACCTTTTACCAAAATATTTTCTTCTCCAGCCTGACTTATAGCCTTCATATATGCAATTGGAATTGTAAGTTTTAAGGCACAAGAATAATCCACCATCAAAAATGATTTTGCTTTTATGAAATTTCTTGTAAATAAATATGTTAATCCTGCCCCAATAAAAGAATATTTTACCAAAGAATCAGCCATAGACTCTGCTTTTAATTGAGCAAGAGATTTATTTTTTTCACTATCTTCAATAAGTTTTATTATGTGATTTAATCTAGAATCTCCATATTTTTTATTAGTTTTTACTAAAAGCTCTCCTTCTTCAAGAACAGTCCCTGCAAAAACAGTAGAATTTTCATTTTTTTCAACAGCTTTTGCCTCTCCAGTAAATGAAGCCTCATTTACCATGGCAAAGCCCTCAACAACTTCTCCATCCACAGGAATTTTACTTCCCATAGAAATATAAATTAAATCTCCGATTTCTACATCTTTTAGATTTTTGATTATTTTTTGATTTCCATCTTTTACAAAAACTTTATCAACATTTAAAGCAAGCGAAGATTTCAAATTAAGTCTTGATTTTTTTAAGGTATAATCTTCAAGCTCTTCTCCCAATGATAAAAGAGCCATTATGCTAGCAGCATCCCCAAATTTTCCTGTAATTATAGAAATTGTAATTGCACTTGCATCCAAAACTGCCACATCTATTTTTTTATTTTTTATAGATTTTAAGCCTTCCTTTACAAAAGGATAAGCTCTCAAAAGTGTAAAAAATGGTCTAATACTGATAGGCATAAGATAACCAAATACAATTCTCTTGTATGCTGAATTTCTTAATATATGAAAAATTGATTTATCAACTTGAGGAATAAAATCCGCATCTTCAATATCAAAATCATCCAAAGATTTAAGATCAAAGTCTAGGATAAATCTTGCAATATTTCCTATCAAATCTTCTTCATAATTTACAATAATAGATTTTGATATATAAGAAATTTCACAAGATTTCACGCCCTTTACTTGTTCAATTTTGTACTTTAATTTATTGACGTTAGATTTTTTTAGATAATCCTCGTAAATAAACCTACTTCTTCCAATAGTTCTCGCCTTTATGGCCGCTCTCATCCTAGTCCTCTTTAATTTCTTTTATTATTTCTTCCTTAACTTCTTCTTTAGCTTCTGAAGCAACATTTTCTATATCAAGCTTATCTTTTGCTTCAGCTTCAAGTCTTTCTTCAATTTCATTTTTAATTTTTGCTTCAGCCACTATATCATCAGTTGTAACTTTTATATTTTCTACAGTCTTATCAACAGCACTTTTTGCTTTCAATCCTTGTTGGACTGTAGCCACAGCAGCCTTTTTTGCTAATTTTGATGTGAGAACCTTTCCCCCAATAGCTCCCGCTATTACTCCAATACCTGTACTTATAATTTTTTTGTTTACTTTAATCATCTTTTCCTCCTATTTTTTTTATTGAAATAATTATAACCGCTTTAATTATTTTTTGCAAATTTTTTTAGCTTTATTTTAAATTTTGCTAATAAAAATCTTTATCATTTGTAATGATTTCTAATATCGGCAAAATTTATTGTGAATTATTTTATATTTTTAAAAAAGAGCTTTTGCAAATACATCCTTCATGGAAATAATCAATTTACAAAAGCCTTTCTTAATTAATAATTATTTTAAATTTAAATCAGTCACAATATGGACATGATTTAGATTTTTCTTTATTTTTTTCTTTTTTACTTTGACACTTTCCACTATTGCAAGAAGTTTTTTGAGCACAGTCTTTGCAACCAAAATTTGAGCCTTCTTTTATAAATCTAGTATAGATTATATAAGAGCAAGTTCCCAAAATTATTATCAAAAGTATCCAAGATTGTATATTCATAAAACCATCCCTTCATAATGATTTTTTTATTTTCTTGCAAAATTTAATTTGTAAGATCTTTTTTCTTCTTTGTATTTTACAGGTCTAAAAATCAAATACAAAATACCTATCAACACTAATATTGCAAGTATTGTCATAAATGAAAATTCTTTATATACAAAGCAATTTGCTAAATGATAGAAAATAAATGCAATCGCATAGGCAAATGCCATTTGGTATCCTATAGCAATAAGTGTCCATCTATTATTGTTCATTTCTGTTTTTATAGCTCCAACTGCTGCAAAACATGGCATACAAAGCATATTGAAAAGCAAGAATGAGTATCCAGCAACTGGTGTTCCTATAGCTTGGTTGAAAGCTGTAATTAATTGTCTATTTGTTTCATCAAGATCTGCTCCAATTCCAAGAACAACTCCCATTGTTGAAACTACATTTTCTTTTGCAACAAATCCTGTAATTGTTGCTACTGCTGATTGCCATTGTCCAAATCCTAATGGTTTAAATAAAACCGCCAAATATCCACCTAAAACTGCAAGTATTGAGTTTTCTGATTCAGCTTCAACCATTTTAAATGAGAAGTCAAAGTTTGATAAGAACCAAATAATTATAGATGAAACTAAAATTATTGTTCCAGCTCTTTTTACAAAGCTCATTCCTTTATTAAATATATCTCTTAAAACTGAAGTAACTCTTGGTGCATGATAAGGTGGAAGTTCCATAACAAATGGAGCTGGATCTGATGCAAATTCTTTAAATTTCTTTAAAATAATACCAGAAACTATTACAGAAAGTATTCCTATTATATAAAATGAAAATGTTACTAAAGCTTGATCTTTTTTGAAAAATGCTCCAGCTATCAAAGCAATTACTGGAAGTTTTGCAGAACATGGCATAAAAGATGTAGTCATAATTGTAATTCTTCTATCTCTTTCATTTTCAATTGTTCTTGATGCTTGAATTCCAGGAACTGAACAACCTGTTCCTATCATAACTGGTATAAAAGATTTTCCAGAAAGTCCAAATTTTCTAAATACCCTATCCATTACAAAGGCAACTCTTGCCATATATCCTATATCTTCAAGAATTGAAAGTAGGGCAAACAATACTAACATTTGTGGTAAAAATCCAAGAACTGCTCCAACTCCAGCAATAATTCCATCAGTTACAAGTCCTACTAAAACATCATTAATTCCAATATTTGCTAGAAAATCTGCTACTGCTGGTGTCATTGTGTCTTCAAAAAATCCATTTACAGCATCAGTTGCACCAGTTCCCAAAGTTGAAATTGCTATATAATAAATTACAAACATTACAAGAGCAAAAATTGGAAGTCCCAAAATCCTATTTGTAACTATTTTATCGATTTTGTCAGTTGTTGAAAGTTTTGGTGGAGCTTTTTTAAGAACTTTTTCTCCAACTTCTCCAAGAGCTTCATATCTTTCAGTAGTTACAATACCTTCAGCAACATCATCTTCTTTTTTCTCAAAATCTTCTCTTAAAGATTTTATATTTTCTTTTTGGCTAGTTGATAAAGAAATATTTTCAAACATATCTTCATCATTTTCAAAGGCCTTGATTGACAAATATCTTTCAAGTTTAGAATCAACAGATCCAGAAATTTCACTAGAAATTTTTTCCAAAGCTTCTTCTAATTCTCCAGAATATTTTAAAGGATTTGGTAAAGATAATTTATTTTCTGATTTTACAATCTCATTGATTAAGTCCTTTGTACCTTGTTTTTTGCTAGCAACAATTTCTACAACAGGACAACCTAAAATTTTAGAAAGATTATCTTTATCAATAACATCGCCGTTTGATTTAACTATATCCATCATATTCAAGGCAATAATTGTTGGAATTCCAAGTTCAATTAATTGGCTTGTAAGATATAAGTTTCTTATAAGATTTGATCCATCAACAAGATTTACAATAAGGTCAGGTCTTTGGTCAACCAAATATCCTCTTGAAACAACTTCTTCCATTGTATAAGGGGAAAGTGAATAAATTCCTGGTAAATCTTGGATAATAATATCCTTGTGTCCTTTTAATTTTCCTTCTTTTTTATCAACTGTAACTCCTGGCCAGTTTCCTACTCTTTGGCTTGAACCTGTAAGCTCATTAAAAAGAGTGGTTTTTCCTGAGTTAGGGTTACCAGCTAAAGCAACCGTATAAGTCATCTATTCCTCCACTATTATGTTTTTTGCATCTTCTTTTCTAAGAGTCAATTCATAACCACGTAAATTAACTTGGATAGGATCTCCTAATGGGGCAATTTTTCTTACATAAACCTCAGTTTTTTTTGTAATCCCCATATCCATAATTCTTCTTATGGTAGCTCCATCTCCCTTAATTTTTTTTATTATAGCAGTTTCTCCTACTGCTACATCTTTTAAAGTTTTCATTATTATATCTCCCTCACGTATATTCTTTTTGCTAAGTCTTTGTTAAGAGCATACTTGCTATTGTCAACCATAATAATGTAATTTACTCCATCAAAGAAAAATAATTTAACTTTTTTCCCCTTTACAAAACCTAAATTTGAAAGATGGGTTTTCATTTCATCATTTCCAGTTACTCTAATAACTTCTGCTTCTTGTCCATTATTTAATAAGGTTATTGGCATATATTCCTTCTTTCTATTTATTAATCTATTATTTTAAACAAATTTATTTATGGCTTATAATTATATGATTTTTCGTAATAATAGTCAATATCAGCAATCTCTAAAAAAAAAGAAATCCAGCTAACCGAACCAGTGAAGTTTTACTTAGTCATAATAATAATAATAATATGTAAAATAATGATATATATGATCACTATCTTCATAAACAATTAT
>OKEM01000163.1_pt1 | contig 10537 bp, 7 predicted proteins | sample 1610791 | NCBI WGS metagenome assembly OKEM01 (sample SAMN04436686, study PRJEB24849) | human gut metagenome | biome: human gut; feature: NICU; material: stool | host: Homo sapiens | place: USA: Saint Louis, MO | collected 2010-07-27
ATAAATTGTAATATAAATTTAATTCAAGAGCTATCTCTATTCATTATATTCGATTGAGATGGGTAATAGTTAGTTTTGTTTTTTAGAATATTAAGTAATTATAAAATCCCCATTAGATTTAATAAAAAAATGGAAAAAAATAAGCTGCTACAAAATAATTATATTTCGTAACAGCTTTTATTTTTATATTAGATAAATAATCCTGCGCATACTACAGATACTACTGTAATAAGTTTTACTAGGATATTTAGTGATGGGCCGGATGTATCTTTGAATGGATCTCCTACTGTATCACCTACTACTGCAGCGTGGTGGGCTGGTGAGTTTTTGCCGCCTTCTGCTCCAGTTTCTATAAATTTCTTTGCATTATCCCAAGCTCCACCTGCGTTTGACATAAATATTGCCATTAATACGCCTGTTACTAGGGCTCCTGCTAATAGTCCTCCTAGGGTTTCTGGTCCAAATGCTTTTCCTATAAATAATGGTACTACGATTGCTAATGCTCCTGGTATTACCATTTCTTTTAGGGATGCTCTTGTTGAGATGTCTACGCATGATGCGTAATCTGGATTTTCTGTTCCTTCTAGGATACCTGGTTTTTCTCTAAATTGTTTTCTTACTTCGTTAATCATTTCTGTTGCAGCTTTTCCTACTGAATTCATTGTCAAAGCTGAGAATAAAAATGGTAACATTCCTCCTACAAACATTCCTGCTACTACTTTTGAATCTAGTAGTGATAGGTTGTCAAGGTTTAATGTGTCTGTGTAAGTTACAAATAGTGAAAGTGCTGTTAAAGCTGCTGATCCTATTGCAAATCCTTTACCGATTGCTGCTGTTGTGTTTCCTACTGAATCAAGGCTGTCTGTGATTTCACGAACTGATTCGTCTAGTCCACTCATTTCTGCGATTCCACCGGCATTGTCTGAGATTGGACCGTAAGCGTCAACTGTTACTGTTGTTGCTGTGATTGATAACATTCCTACTGCTGCAAGGGCAATTCCGTACATTTGCATTGTGTGGAATGAAACTAAAATTCCTATTGCTATAAGAACAATTGGCCCAACTGTTGAAAGCATACCACTTGATAATCCTGCGATTATATTTGTAGCTGCTCCTGTTTGACTTTCTTCTGCTATTCTTTTTACTTGGCTATATTTTTCAGATGTAAATACTTCTGATAAAAACCCGATTGCAATTCCTACAAGTATTCCCACAATTATACAAATTGCTGCTTTCATATTTCCAAAAAATATTGGTGAAAGGATAAATGATGCTACAAGAACAATTGCTCCTGATAGATAAATTGTCATCATTAGGGCAGATTGTGGGGATTTTTGTTTCTTTCTTAGGAATAAGAATGCTGCAAGAACTGATGCAAGTATTCCTATTGATGAAAGTACAAGTGGAAATCTAATTCCGGCATCTCCAAAGATTGAAAAACCTAAAACCATTGATGAAAGGATTGCTCCCGCATAAGATTCAAAAAGGTCAGCTCCCATTCCTGCAACGTCTCCTACGTTATCTCCTACGTTATCGGCGATAACTGCTGGGTTTCTTGGATCGTCTTCTGGAATTCCTTTTTCAACTTTTCCTACAAGGTCAGCTCCAACGTCTGCAGCTTTTGTGTAGATTCCTCCACCTACTCTTGCGAAAAGTGCAACTGAACTTGCTCCAAAAGAATATCCCATAAGGATTGTTGGGTCTCTAAAGATCAAATAAACAATTCCAACTCCCAAAAGTCCAAATCCTGTTACTGCAAATCCCATTACAGATCCACCAGCAAAGGCAACTTTAAGGGCAGATGGAAGTCCACTTTCCATAGCTTCGTTTGTACATCTAGCATTTGAGGCTGTAGAAATTCTCATACCTACATAACCTGCTGCCATTGATAATAAAGAGCCAAGGATATAACAAATCATGGTATTAATGTTAATAAAAATTGCTATAAGAATTGAAACAATAATTACAAAGATAACAACGTATTTATACTCACGAGATATAAATGCCATAGCTCCTTCTTTAATATTTCCTGATATAGTTCTCATTCTATCGTTTCCTTCGCTAACTGGAAGTATATTTGTTTTAATTTGAAGTCCCATAAAACAAATAGCGATAACTGCCACTATAACAGGTAGTAAATCAGATAACATAAATTCCTCCTATTATTAAATTTTACTCTTACTATTATATAACATAATATTGATATAAACAATCATTTTTGAAAGAATCTTGGAAAAAAAGAAGAAAATTTTTGAGATTTATGAAAAAATTTGAAAATTTATGGGAAAATTAGAACTTCAGCAATAAAATAAAGAAAATCCAAACCCATCTAGATCAGATAAACAACCACCCGTTTCGGTTGTTTATCCCGATTTATCGTCAAGAGGGGGGGAGAGATCTCATTAATTAAAAAAATCTAGGATAAAAGTGTGTATATAAAGAAAAAAATAAGAAAAGTCCTTGCGAAAGATAAATTTATATAAAAAAGGATATTTCAAAATACTTTATACTTTGAAATATCCTTTTTAAATTTAAGATTTTGCATGATTTAAATTTCCTTGGCATACTTGCCAGGCTGGAATTTCCATTTTTAATTCGAATTGTCCTATCAAAAATGATGAGATAATTGTTGTCAAAAATGAATATATTAGGTGGTTCATTGGGATGTATATTAAAGAAAGGGCAAGAACTACGTAATCTGTAAACAAGTAGGCTCTTGATATTGGCCATTTTGTTTTTTTGGAAATTGTCATTGCCAAGGCGTCGTCGCCTCCTGCACATCCGCCAGCTGTAACTGCTATTCCGCAGCCACATCCTATAAATATTCCACCAAATATTGCTGCCATTAATGGCATATCGTAAAGACTTGGAATTATTGGTCCAATAAAATCAAATATCCAATAAAATACTGCAAACATTATTGTTGCCACAATGGATTTTTTTAAAAATATTCTTCCAAGCATTGAAAAGCCTAAAAGATAGCATAAGCCATCCAAAATCGGCGTGGTGTAGGCAAGATTCATATTTAAGGCTTTTTTCAAAAATAAGCCAAGTCCCAAAACTCCCCATTCGGTTATTTGTGCTTGTTCGTGGACATTTATTACTCCAAATGCCATAATTAAACAACCAAGGGAAATAATCAAAAATTCTTTTTTCGTAACTTCTAAACTTCTCAGAAATTTTCTGAGCATAAATTTTCACTCCTAATCTGGCGATTAGCAAAACAAAAAAGACTGCTGTCTTAGTTAAAACTAATCGCGCAATCTTCGGCTGGTGTTGATGCTTTTTTGTTTAGATTATTTTTTCTTGTAAAAACTCTGATCTTATAGAAGAATTTAAGGTCAAATAAATCCCACATCAGGCACTTATTTGGCAAGGTTCAACTCCCACGAATCAGATAAAAACTACCGACAAAAAATCGGCAACCACCGTTTTACAACAGTTCTTCGTATATTATAATACCTTGTTTTTGCAAATTGTAAAGTTTTAGGGTTTTTGCTTAGAATTTAAAATAAAATAATAAACAAAATGATATAATAATATCTGTCGCAGCTAACATATTAGCTCATTATGTTATCAAATGGCTAGATAGATATTCAAAAATGCGATAATTAGCCTAAAAAAGACAGGAGCGGCAACTCCTGTCTTTTTTGTGTGCCATGGTATAATTCTCGAATCCATGCTCAATATTATTATATAAGTTTTTATTTTAATTTCAATTTAATAGTTTACGATTTTTTTAAATGATATAATAAAGATGTTATCGTACCCAAACTGGTAACAGTTGGGAGGTGAGGTTATGGAAAAATTCGACTCTATGATTATATCTATCGTAGCAGGTATAATAGCAAATTATATCAGCAAGCGGCTAGATAGGTATATTAAAAACGATAATTAGCACATAAAAAGACAGGAGCCGTCACTCCTGTCTTTTTAATTGGTCATGGTATATTCGACTCCATGTTTAATATTATTTTACATCTTTTAATTTTATTTTCAATATGCTTTCATTATATATTTGAAAATCTGATTTATTTAATTTGATTTTTCACTATTACATTAAATCATTTAAAAAATATTTTACGCCCAATTCCCATCAACAAATACGTCAAATTCTTCCCCGTCTTTGTAGGCTTTTATATTTAAATCTTTTGCTCCTACCATAAAATCTTCGTGGATTAGGGAATCATTTAGACCGATTTTGTGAAGGTCCTTGTCTTCAACTTCTGTTCCGCCTTTTATAGTTGTTGGGTAGGCTTTTCCAAGGGCGAAGTGGCATGATGCGTTTTCGTCAAATAGGGTGTTAAAAAATAGGATATTTGATTTTGAAATTGGAGATTCGTAAGGAACTAGGGCAATTTCTCCTAAATATTTTGCATTTTCGTCTGATTCTAGCATTTCTTTTAGGGTATCGTAGCCTTCTTCTGCCTTAAAATCTACAACTTTTCCATTTTCAAAGGTAAATTCAAAATTATTTATTATAACTCCATTGTAAACAAGGGGTTTTACTGCAACGAGCCTTCCGTCAACTCCGTCAAATTGAGGGGAAGTGAAAACTTCTTCTGTTGGAATGTTTGGCAAAAACAAGTCGCCTTTTTCATTTTTTGATGAAGCTGACATCCAAATGTGATTTTTTGGCAATTTTACTCTCAAATCTGTTCCATTTTTTGATGAGTAATGAACTTCATCAAATTGGTGAGAATTTAAAAACTCTGCCTTTTCATTTAATAAACTAACATGATCATTCCAATTTTTCTTTGTTTTTTCCCAATCTTCATCAACACGGCTCACATCAAAAATTACTTCCCATAATTTGTCGATTGCTTTTTTTTCATCAAGGTCTGGGAAAATTTTCTTTGCCCATTTTTTTGTTGGATAGGCAATTACAAGCCATGAAACCATATCGTTCATGGTATATTTTACAAAATCTTTTAATTTCAAAGAATTTTCTCTAACAGCTTCTGCTATCTTTTTTTGGTCCAAATCTTTTAATAAATCTGGGTCATCGCCAATTATTGAAATCCTATTTGACCTGTGTTTTTCAAGTTGGTAGATATTTTTTTCTATTATATAATCAGGAACTTCATTCAATGTTTCTTGATCTTCGTAGGTGTATTTTAATTTTGTTAGCTCTTCGTCCTTCCAATTGATACTTACAAGTCTTGCGCCTTTTTCGTAGGCATATTTTGCAATAAGTCTTGCAAGAGTAGGATCTTCCAAGGAAGAATTAATTAAAACATCTTCATTTTTTTGTACATTTACACCAAATTCAACTGCAAGTTTGGCATAATTTTCTAATTTATTTTTGTTTACTGTCATATTTTCCTCCGTTTTTTTCATTATACTATATTGTGATGGTATAATAAAATTTAGAAATGGAGGATATTATGGTAAAAAGAAATGAAGTTGATATAAAAGAAACATGGAAATTGGAAGATTTATTTGAAAATGATGAGAAATTTTATGAAGAACTTGATAAAACAATCAAAAAAAGTGAAAATTTCAAAAAAACTTACAGTCAAATAGATTCTTCTGATAAATTATATAAGGGATTAAAAGATTTGTCAGAAATTTATGGAGCCATGCATAGGCTTGGATCTTTTGCAGGAATTTCTACAGAAGTTGACGCCAACGATCCACATCCACAAAAAAGATATGCAAATTTTGGTTCAAAAGCAAGTGGAATTTATGCAAATTTAGCTTTTTTTGATGGACTTTTGACAAAAATTGATGAAAAAATCATAAATGAAGTGAGAGAAAACCACAAAGATTATGATTATTATCTAAAAAGAGCCTTGGACAAAAAAGATCATATTTTGGGAGATGATGCTGAAGAAGTTCTTTCAAAATTATCTCCAACTTTTGATGCGCCTTACGGAGAATATGCATCTTTGCGTTATGGAGATATAAAAGTTGATGATATAAAAATTGATGGAAAAAATATTCCATTAAATCACAATACTTTTGAAGAGTATTACGAAACTGATAAAAATACAGAAATTAGAAGGGAAGCTTTCAAAAATTATCATAAGGCACTTGGTAACTACGAATCAGGAAATGGGGCAATCTATAATACCCACATAAATAATGAAAAAATTCTTGCGAATTTAAGAGGATTTGATTCAGTAATCGATATGCTTTTGTCTTATCAAGATATTCCAAGAGAAATTTACGACAATCATATTGATATAATAATGGAAAAACTTCCACAACACATGAGAAAATATGCAAATATTTTGAAAAAAGTTTACAAACTTGACGAGATGACCTATGCAGATTTGAAACTTTCAATTGATTCTGGTTTTTCAAAAGAAATTGAAATCGAAGAGGCAAGAGATTATATAGTTGATGGGCTTAAAGTTTTGGGAGACGATTATGTAGAAATGCTAAAAAAAGCCTTCAGCGATAGGTGGATTGACTATGCACAAAACGAAGGAAAAAGAACCGGAGCATTTTGCGATACACCTTACGGCTGCCATTCATATATAATGACAACCTACAACAAGGACATGAGCCAAGTTATGACCCTTGCTCACGAATTGGGACATGCTGGACATTTTGAAAATACAAATAAAAACCAAGATGCAATAAACACAGACGTTTCAATGTATTTTGTAGAAAGTCCATCAACAGCAAATGAAATAACTATGGAAAGATATTTACTAAAAAATGCCAAGGACGATAGGGAAAAATTGTGGGTTTTGGATACAATGATTTCAAAAACCTACTACCATAATTTCGTAACCCATTTTCTAGAGGCAGCTTTCCAAAGAGAAGTTTACGAAAGAATCGATAAGGGAGAAAGCCTAACAGCAGGAGATTTCAAGGAAATTTTTAATAAAAAATTAAAAGAATTTTGGGGAGAAGACGTAAAACTTGTAGAAGGAGCTGATCTAACATGGATGCGCCAACCACATTATTACATGGGACTTTATCCATACACCTATTCAGCAGGACTTACAATAGGAACAAAAGTTTCTGACAAAATAATAAATGGAAATGAAGAAGACATCAAAAATTGGAGAGAAGTTTTAAACCTAGGCTCAACCCTAAGCCCAATGGATCTTGCAAAAAAAGCTGGAGTAGATATGACAAATACAAAAGCCTTAGAAGAAACCATTGAATTTATTGGACAAATAGTTGACCAAATAGATGAGCTTTGCGAGAAGCTTGGGTTGTATAAATAAAATAATTTAAAAAATCAGAAAAAAAGACTGTTGTAAAATGATGATTATTCACAATTTTACAACAGTTTTTTTGTGAAAACTTGGGTAGATATAAAGTAAGAATTATAAAATATTTGGGAGGGAATATGGCTAAGAAAATTGTTACAATTGATGAAATAGAAGATGCTTTAAAAGATTTTTCGAAAAAGGATAAAATAAATGAAAAAAATCCTTATTTAAAAAATAATAAAAATTCTAAAAATCCTTTGGATGATAGTAGGCAATTTTTAAAAGAAAAAATAGAAGAATTTTTAATAGATTTAGAAAATGGAAATTCAAAATTTTCTTGGATTGACAAGTTAAAGGGAGAAAAAAATATAGATGAAGAAGATAAAGACAAAATTGCAAATATTCATTATGGCTTACCTTCACATATTCATGGAAATTATAGAGATGGCTTAATATATTTGTGCTTGTTCAATCCAAACGTTGTAGAAATTCAAGATAGCAATTTGATTTATAAAAGTGAAAAATCTAAAAAGAAAAGTACTAAAATATGTAGCATAAAAGATTACTATACAAAACCTCCTATGGTAGAAGGAAAAAATGATTTAGCAAATGAAGAATTTTGGACCATTATCAATGGATATAAAACTTGGTATAAAAATGAAAAAAAAGAAGAAAATATAAACAAGCTTGTAGATATAATAATAAGTGAAGAATCTACTTTGACAAAAGAATTAAAAAATATGGATAAAGATCATTATTATATAGATAAATACTATAAAGTTTTAAAAGATGAAGTAATTGATAAGTTAGAAAGTAACGATAAAAAATATGAAATTACAGATAGAATTGTAAATATAGATTTATGCCCATTTAGAGCGAAGAATGCTGGCACTGTAACAAATGAGATTTTAAATACACAGTTTAGTGAATTTTCTGCTTATATAATTTGGTATAGAATTGGTAAGTATTTAAATGATTTAGAAAATTATAGAAAAAACATAGTAAGACAAATAGAAAAACCATTATTTATATTTAGGTCTTATAGCAAATGGCAAGACAAACTAGTTGCTACATTGCATAAAATACATAATGAAGAGATAGATAATGAAATTATAGAAGGATATATTGAAAAAATTAATTTGGAATTTTTTTACCATTTCCCAAATCAAAGTGGTATGATAAGCCAAAATAATTTAAAAAAATTTGTAAGCAAAGACGAATTTGATGGTATAAAAGGACTAATTAGTATACAAAACTGAAAAAATAAATATATTTTAAGTTTTTAAAACTTTAGCAATTAAATAAAACAGCTATTGCCCATCCCGACCGAAGTTGAGGGATCTCATTGTGATGGTTGGCAACAAGGCAAATTTTATTAAAGAGGTTTTTTATTAACTAAATATGATTTTAAATTTCTTTTATTTTTGGGTAAGTATATAAATACATATATGTAGAAAGGAATTTTATGAAATATTTATCTAAAAGATTTACTGGAAATTATGGGATAATTAAATTTGTTTTTTTGTTATTATTGACTTTGTTTGGAGCTTTGCCTGCAAGTTATAGTATTTTGATTAGGGGCGTGGACAAGTCTTTGCTTTATATTATTACTGGGGCTTATCTTCTTGTGGCTTTTTTATTTTTTCTTATTTTTTATAGGAAATTTGAATTGTCTGGGGGATTTTTTGCAAATTTAAAAGTGATTTTGATTTCTCTTGTGGCAATTTATGCTTTGTCTTTTTTGATTGAATTAGCTTTTGGGGATAATATTTCAAATCCTCAAAATCAAGAGGCGATTGAGTCTATGCTTAGGAGAAATTTTTCTCCGGCTCTTCTTGCTCATATAGTTTTTTTGGGACCTCTTGTTGAAGAATATACTTTTAGGGAATATCTTCCTGGTGTTTTTAGAAATATTTTCAAAAGACGTGATCAGGATTTTAAGGATTTTTTCGCTCTTATTTTGGCGAATGTTTGTTTTTCTCTTGCTCATCTTCCAACTGATATTTATAGTTTTTTGGTATATTTTTCAATTGGTTTTGTCCTTGTTATGGTAAGATTTTTGACAAATAATTTGAAGTTATCTGCTTTTGTGCATATTTGTTGGAATTTATTGTCAAGTGTGATTTTATATTATGCAATTTAATTTTTAAAATATTAAATAAAAAAGGGCTGTTGCAAGATTAAATGTTTTTTAATTCTGCAACAGTCCTTTTTTCGTAAATTTTTATTTATTATTTTCTTGTGGATTTTCTAGTTTTTATTCTTCGATATTATTTTTTTTGAAACCAGAAGAAAAGTCGTAAGCGCCACGTTTGATTATTATGTCATCATTTTTTGATTTTGTATTTTTGTCTTTGTCTTCTTTTTCTTTTGTGGATTTATTTTTTACTTCTTTTTTATTTTCTTTATCTTTTGCATCTTCGGCTAAATCAGATTTTTCAGAAATTTTTTCTTTTTTATTCTCATTTTCTTTTTCTTCTTTTATATTTTCATTTGTTTTTTCACATTTAACTTCTTCTTTTAATTCTTCGCTTGGTTTTGTTTGGTTTTGTTCGTCATTTTCTAAAGAATTTTCAGGTGCATTTTTTGCGTCTGTATTTAAATCTGAAAGATTATCATATTCTTTATTTTTAATTGCAAGAGCAAAAAATACTATTGAAACAACAAATAAAATTATTGCCAAAATTACCAAAAATTTAGCAAATTTTGCTTTTTGTGGGTCAAAATCAGTGGCTAAATTTTGTAAAGCTTGACTAATATTTGCAAAACTTCCTTCGATTGCTCCCAAGTCTGGATTTGAAAAATTAATTGCCATAATATTTGCTTTAACTACTTTAACAAACTGCATCAATGGTGAAATTGTAATAAAAGATATTAATAAAACCAATGTTCCAGCGGCTGAAAAAATATATTTTTTAATTTGTTCTTTAAAAATAAAAATTCCAGCAATTAACAAAACTAGATTTAAAAAAAATAAAAATTTGATAAATCCTATGTATTGAATGATATTTTTGAATTTTCCAAGATATTCAAAAATAGCAAATTCCATTTGGCTTAAAAAATCTTCAATATTGCCTGCGCCGTTTTCAATTGATTCGTAAATGTTTGAAAATGATTTCATCTTTGCCAAAATCATTCCCAAATAAAGAACCAATAATGAATTAGTAATAATTTGTCCAATATAGACAGCAAGTTTTCCCTGTTTTTTTGTCATAACTTCCTCCTTAATAATAAAATATAACGGGAAAATATCCACATAATTTATACAAAATATTATATCATATTTCAATAAAATTTTCTGGATTTTTTATCTTATAATTTATTGAAAGAAATTCTTGCTTAAAACAATCAAATAATCATAT
>OKEM01000165.1_pt1 | contig 10239 bp, 9 predicted proteins | sample 1610791 | NCBI WGS metagenome assembly OKEM01 (sample SAMN04436686, study PRJEB24849) | human gut metagenome | biome: human gut; feature: NICU; material: stool | host: Homo sapiens | place: USA: Saint Louis, MO | collected 2010-07-27
AATTAATACCTACTAAAGTATTTTTTCTGCAAGTAAAATTGTTCCGCCTGAACTTTCTACTTCTTTGATAAGTTTAAAGCCATTCTTTTTCCAAAAAGCTTTTGACTGAGGATTTCCTTTGTCAATGCCTAGGCGGACTTTTGCTTTGCCTATTTTTTTAACATAAGCTAGAATACTTCCAATAATTTCAGTTCCTATACCTTGGCCTTGGTATAAAATATTTACCATAAAAAATCCAATAAAACAGGTTTCTTCGTCTGGATAACCATCTAAAATATCTAAAACAGCAACTAAAAGTTCATCTTTGAAAAATCCTAAATAATATTTATTATCTTCATTTACTCCTTCAGGTATTATGTAAAGGTCACTTAAGATTTGTTCTCTACTTATCTTTGCTTGACAGTAACGATAATATAACTTATTGCCTTGGCATAATCTGTATATGGTTTCAATATCATTTTCTGTAAGTTTTTCAACATTATATATTTTACTCATATTTTTTATAGTTAACATTTTATCACCTTGAATTCTTCCTCTTTAAATGAAAATTATCTTCTCGTCAATTCCACAACAAGCAAATTGAAATACTCTTATCCAGATGCTTGGCATTGAGAATCTAGATGAGGCTAAAATTATTTTAGCACAAATCAATGATTATAAACTAATCAATAGTTATAAGACTCCGTATCCACGATTAAATTATATTTTTTTAGTTCTTCTTTAACCAGGTAATCTTTCATCTTCATTTCCTGTATTTTGAAATTCTTTACTTGTTCAATATATAAATGATAACTCTTTTCCATCCTTTCAAGATATATTTATGTTCAGGTTTTAGTCTATATATTAATTTATTATGTTATAATGAAATTAGTTATGAAAGGAGGATCTCATGGACAAAATTTTGATTGGCAATGGGAATACGGAAAACTATATTCTTTTAAATAAAATAAATCGACACGGACTGATCAGCGGCGCTACTGGAACTGGCAAAACCGTCACTCTAAAGGTGCTTACGGAAGGTCTCTCTGACGCTGGAGTTCCGACCATTCTTGCGGATGTAAAGGGAGATCTTGCAAATATTTCAAAGCCTGGAAAGATGAATGACAAATTAAATTTAAGGCTTGAAGAACTTGGTATTTCTAATTTTGATTTTAAAAATTATCCTGTAAATATGTGGGATATCTACGGCGAAAAAGGAATTCCACTTAGGGTTACTGTTTCAGAGATGGGTCCTCTTATGCTCGCAAATATTTTAGACCTAAACGATACGCAGGCTGGGGTTTTAAATATTATTTTCAAAGTTGCCGACAGCGAGGGACTTCTGTTAATTGATTTAAAGGATCTTAAACAGATGATAAATTTCGTCGGTGAAAATAGGGACGAGATTAGTAGGACCTATGGAAATGTGGCTAGTCAAAGTCTCTCTGCAATTTCTAGAAAGCTTTTGTTTATTGAAGATGCCGGAGGAGATTTATTCTTTGGAGAGCCTGCGATAGATATCAATGATTTTATTAGAACAGATCCAAGTGGTAAGGGTGTTGTAAATATTTTAAATGCTACAAAATTGATCTCAAATCCACTTCTCTACTCCATGCTTCTTTTATACTTGCTTTCAGAAATCTATGAAAACTTCCCAGAACTTGGAGATTTGGACAAACCTAAGCTTGTATTTTTCTTTGACGAAGCACATTTACTATTTAACAACACGCCAAAAATTTTACAAGACAAGATTATCCAAGTCGTTCGTCTCGTGCGCAGTAAAGGAGTGGGCGTTTTCTTCATCACACAAAATCCTCTCGACATACCAGAATCCGTTTCATCACAACTTTCCAACAGAATCGTACATCAACTAAGAGCTTATTCTCCAAAGGAACTAAAGGCGATAAACGCAGTTGCAGACACATTTAGACAAGATGAATCCATGGACATAAAAGAAGAAATCATAAATCTTAGGACCGGAGAAGCATTGGTTTCATTTGCCGATGAAAGTGGTGCACCAACTTTGGCAGACAAGGCACTAATCCTTCCGCCCCACTCATCCTTTTCAACACTAACCGATGAGGAGTATAGAGTCTTGGTTAATTCTTCTCCACTTTATACAAAGTACAAGGAAGCAATTGACAGACAATCCGCCTACGAAATTCTTTTAGAAAGAATCGAAAGAGAAAAGCTTGAAGCTGAAAAAGAAAAATCAGAATCCGAAAGACAGAAAGAACTTGATGCTCAAAAAAAAGAATTCGAAAAAGCACAAAAATCCAACCGCAGTCAAAAGACTTACTTCGATAAGGGCATCGACTCCATGCTCGGCACCATTACGAGAACCATTGGTCGTGAAATCGCAAGAGGCCTCCTAGGTTCCATTAAAAAAAGACGATAAGATAAAAAGGCAGGACCAAAGTCCTGCCTTAATATATTTTCTTAATTCTTAAATGTGTTTGATATTTTCTAATAATAATTTTTTCATCTCAAATTTGAAATTTCTGCAATATCTATCTCACAGCCACAACTCATCGATATCTATCTAGAAACTCAACCCTAGCTATTTCTCGGTTGACCTATCCGTGGGTAAATTCCCAAGAAGCCTTCAATTAGCCCGATGTCAAATTTTACAGATTTCCTAAAAATCTTAGTACTACTTAAATTTTGCAGTTATTTTTCTTTAACCTTTGACATCAATACTAAACTCTCAACACGGCTTGAGACAATAACATTGATACCATGTGTCATTGCCAAGTTATCTAAATCTCCACTTTTCATAGGTAAGTTATGCTAGGTTTGCATCTTTGCAAACTTGAATTTACCGATTTTAGACAGGGAGATTTTATCTCCCCACCATCATAAATCTTTTTCGTTTAGAAAAGTTGTCCCGGTTGCTTAAGTTTCTCTTTTTATGGAAAACCCTTATCAAACTCTTCAGCTTCTGCTTCATCTACAAAATATCCTGCAGGTGTTTCATACTCTCCAGTTATGCCATCTAAATAACCCGGAATCAACTCCTTGCAAAGAAAGAACGATGTATCTTCACCCTCTGGAAGTCCATGATAACGAATACCGAATTTGCTAGCATAAGTGAATCCACTCTTTCCATAAAAGTCAACGTTACCTTCAAAGCATACTGCACCAAATCCCATCTTATAAGCCTTATCAAGACAATAGTCCAGCAATATCTTGCCATATCCCTTCCTCTTAAGCTCGGGTGTGATGCAGATAGGCCCCATGGTTACGATTGGAATATCCCTTCCATCATCAGCCTTAATCACCGCTTTCATGAAAATGTTCTGTCCGATCAGCTTACCATTAAGCTCCATCACATAATCCAATTCTGCAATGAAGTCAGAATTATTTCGCAATTGATTCAGAACAAAATGCTCCAGACAACCTGGACGGTACACATTCCAAAATGATTCTCTTATAAGGTTTTCTACTTCACGGTATTCTTCTTTTTTCTCCAAACGTATTGTAATGTTATTTTTATTCATTCTTTATTTCCTCCTTAATGTTGTTAACTTCAACTGCATTCCTGCGGGAGGTTGTATTTGACTGTATCTGCAACCTCCCGGTTACGCTACAATCTCCATTGTGTTGTACTTGATCAAAAAGCACTCTCCTTAAAATTAATATTTATATTTAAGCCTAAATGGCAAAAATAACTACGTAAAACAGACTCCGATTTGTAACTTTAGTAAAAACATAATAACACACGCAGTCTTCAATGCTCTATTGGAAATACAAACTTTCCTGAGATTTTACCTGGTCTCAAAATAGCCCATAAATACGCTACTCTCGATATTTATTCGTTTTAATTCTTTACTTTTGACAGCAGACATACGCACTCGATATGGATTGAGTTGTCAGTTAGGATGAATTTTGATATTTTTCCAAAAGACTCGTATGTGGGAATATGTCCAATTAGTATTCATCTTATGATCTATTATATCATTCTTAAGCACAGAAAAAGCAGCCCATAAAAGAGCTGTTTAGGTTATTATTTTCTTGTTTTAGTTATATTACTTATATAGATGACCTACAAATATGGCTATAGGCAGTAATAAGATTAACATAATATTCAACACTATAAATAATCTGTCCTTTTCCTTTACCCCAAATATTAAACCTATTAGTCCAATAATTGGGCAGACAAACATTGATGTGAGTCCAGTTGGTCTTATACTGGTATAGCTTTCAAATATATCGACTGGAAGTAGGTAAGAAAGAGCAAAAATTGCGATTCCGACTACATATAATTTATTACTGATTTTTTCTTCATATAATCCTCTTTTTTTGAAATTATATTGTTCGAATTAAATCTATAGTCGGTCTGTCTAAAATTCTCTTTAAAGAAAAATGATAGATGATTAGATTAATACCATAGACGACTAGTGAGAATCCTAAGAAACTTTTATAGTCATAATATTTTATTAAAGTACTCATTCTTAAATCAGAAGCGATTATCGATATTATAAACATAACTCCTAAGCTCACCATAATAGAAATTATAAAGGATTTTACCTGCTCTCCAATAAATTCTTTTTGATAAATACTCTTTAACTCATCCACATCCATACCACATGAGTAGAGACTTCCGATTTCTTTTTTTCTGCTCATGAGACTTAAATTAATGGATGAGTATCCATTGGTGATATTTAGTACAAAGATGATTGATGCAATTCCTATTACAATTTTTATTAGACTTTTCAAATCATTATATTCATTTTTTGCGGTCTGCTCACCTGTTGTGATATTAAAGCGATCTTCTGGTGAGATTTTACTTCTAATCATGGCCTCTACATATTCTTTTACATCTTTGGTATCAGAATCTTTTACCTTCATATTTAAAGTATAGGCATACTCTGAATATTTTTCATCGCCGGACTCTTCCATCAGTTTAAAATAAGTGTCAAAATCTGTATAAACTTTTACATCAAAGGGCATTGTTCTCGACTTATATTTTCCCAAATCTGTTATAGTCTTTGAAATTTTAATAGTCTTATTATAATCATTTTCAAAGTTAATGTCTAAAGTCTGTGGGTTTTCAAAATATGGAATTCTCTTTGCCTTTGCTATTGGAATAGAGGAATCTTCTTGAATTGTATTGTAGAGGACAAATTCGCCCTTCTTTCCTCCAAGTTCTTTTAAGTCTTTTTCTTCTAAGGCGATGATAAACCCATCCATACCCTTTGCCTTATATTTTTTTATATTCTTTTTCGCTTCCTCATCTAATCCAACTGCCTTTGCTTCTTTTGAGAATTCGTTATTGTTTTCTACTTGAACATACTTATCTTTTGAAATATAAGACTTTTCGTTAGGAATTTTATCTACAATTTCTTTTAATATTTTTGGGACTTGGTTATTTTCACTAAAATAGTCCACGGAAAAATTATAGCCAGCATCGTAATGCGAAAAATTTCTGTAGTATGTTGAGATGCCTATGATAATTATAAAAACCGAAATTATAATTATCCCTATTGCAGAAATATATCGTTGTGATTTTATTGATGCCAAGTTGTTGAGTTTTAATTCCTTCCAAAAATCTTTTGCTCTTTTCTTCTTAGACTTTGAAAAGTCTATATTTCCTCTTATGCCGTCTATAATGTTTATTTTAGAAATCTTTTTCGCAGGGGATTTAATAGCTAGTGCTACAATCACAAAGGAAACTACAAGTATTGCCAAACTTAATAAGGGATTAAATTTCATTACTTCAAAGGCACTTACTCCTTCGCCTATTGTTATGTTTTTATACAAACAATACATAAAGAAAAATCCTGCAGTATGTCCTAAAAGTATTGGAATTGCAGTTATAATAAGTCCTTCCTTTAGAAGTAAGAAATAAATTTGTCCATTGGTAGATCCTATAGACTTATAAATAGAAAGCTCTCTAATCTTCCTTAGTCCCCAAACCCAAAATATATTTTTTATAAAAAAAACAAAAATCGCTATACATCCAAGAACTGATAGAACAAGAACAGCCTGGCTCATTATATTTTGTAAGGGTTCGTTTTCTACTCCATAATAGTTTATAAGACTTTTAGAAAATTCTAAATGAACATCTTTACCAAGTATTTTGTTTATTTCATTTTGCATCTTATCTTTATTTTTGTAAGCTTCTTCGAAAGAATTAAACTTTATAAATGTTCTAAATATAGGCATTTTATCTTGTAACCCTAGAGCAAAATTCAGTTTACTGTACTTGTTGTAGACATCTCCGTAAACACCAACTAAAGTAAAACTTTTAGAACCTTTAATCTCAAATTTTTCTATGTCAGTATTCGCACTTGTTGGACCTATCTCTTCTCCATCTAAAAATCTTTTGCCTAAATCAAGTTCTACACGATCGCCTATTTTAAGTTTATTTTTCTTTACTAGGCTTTCAGATAGTACAATTTCGTCTTCCTTTTCAGCAAATCTGCCGTGGGTAAGTCTCGAATACTCTCTCATCTTATTGATTGCTTGGTCTTGGTAGTTTATAACGACTAAGTCGTCAGCAAGTTTTCCATTATCAGGATTAAGAGACATTTTTCCGACCAAGTCTATATCTTCAATGGATTTTAACTTTTCAACATCTTCATTTGAAAGTTCTTCTTTAATCTCCCCATGATAAAAGCTTGAAGCCATGTAATAACCATAGTTAGCCTTCATATTTGTATATCCGTAATAAAAAACCACAGTAAAAAACAGACTTACAATAAATAAGGAAATAAAAATAGGAAAATTCTTCTTATTCATGTTTCTCATCTCCTACAATTTTTCCATCAACTATTGTAATAATTCGATTTGCTTGTAAGGCTATTTCTTCGTCATGGGTGATTAGGATAATCGTCTGTTTTAAAGTTTTGTTAAAATATTTAAAAATTTCAATTATTTCCTTAGAATTTTTTCTATCCAAGTTTCCAGTCGGTTCATCTGCCAATATGATAGATGGATTGTAGATAAGACTTCTGGCTATGGCAACTCTTTGCTGCTGACCTCCTGAAAGTTCACTTGGAAAAGAGTCAAGTTTACTTTCTATACCCAGTTTTTTTACTATATCTGAAAATTCATCTTGATTTATTTTTCTTTTATCAAGTTTTAATGGAAGTTCTATATTGTGACGAACCGTTAAGTTGGGAATCAAATTATAAAATTGATAGATTAGTCCGACTTTTCTTCTTCTAAAGTAGGCTAATTCCTTTGAAGAATACTTTGAGATGTCGTTACCATCTATATAAACTTTGCCATCATCTGGACTATCTACTCCTCCTATGATATGCAAAAGTGTAGATTTGCCAGACCCACTTGGTCCAACAATAGCGACAAATTCGCCTCTTTCTATTGTAAGGTCAACTCCATCTAGGGCCACTACCTTGGAATTACCCTCGCCGTATTCTTTTCTTAAATTTTCTACTTTTAAAATTTCCATACTTGCCTCCTTTTTCTTATGTCAAGGTAAGCATATAAAAGTAAAGTGATTTTTAGGTGACATTGTAAAATTTTATTTCAAATCTTGCTCCACAATCTATATTTGAAACAGAAATATCCCCGTTGTTTTTCTCGACAATTGTTTTCGCCATAGCAAGACCAATTCCAAAACCATTTGAGTCGGGCGTTTTATAAAATCGTTTAAAGATTTTTTTCATATTTTCTTTTTCTATTCCTCCACCATTGTCTTCAATGATTAAGCTTGTATAGAGGGGATTTTTGTAGGATGAAACCACGATTTTATCGCAAGTCGGTCTATTATCAGCGTTTTTCACAATATTAATAAGAGCTTCTGCCAGCCAATAAAAATCTCCATTGATGATATTTTCTTTTAATTCCGTTCTCTTTTTTACCTTGATAGATTTCTTTAAATTCAAACTATCTAAGGCATAATCTACTAATTCATCTAAAAGAATTTGTTCTTCTTTCATTAAATCTTTGTTTGAATCTAGGCTTGATAGTTTGAGTAAAATATCTGATAAAGAGTTTAATCTTAAGAGTTGTCTTTTTAAAATCTCTATATCTTCAATATCTGGGTAGTCCATCTTCAAATTTTCTATGGAAAAAAGCATAGATGTGATGGGAGTTTTGATTTGATGGGCAATATCTTCTAGGTATTCTATTTGCTTTTCGCTATTTTTAGTGGTCGTCTCTTTGGCTTCTACTATTTCTATAAAAAGCTTATAAATTTTATCTTCCAAAATTGAAAAATCATCTTGCTTCATTGGGATTTTATAATTTTGATTTTTCATGTTTTCTATTAAATCTATAAGCTCATTTATCCTATTTTTCTTTCTTTTTTCTAAAAAATAATAAAGAAGCCCCAGACTTGTTATCCAAAATACATATATCATTTAATCCATCCTATATCCAATTCCTCTAACAGTAGAAATTACTTCTTTATCAAGTTTTTCTCTGATTCTCTTAATAGTTGATGTAAGGGTATTGTCATTTACAAACTTATCCCTATCTTCCCAAAAAATTTCAAGCAGCTGACTTCTGGTATAAACTCTGTGAGGATTTTTAATAAATAAGACTAGGATTTCATACTCAAGTGGAGTTAGGTCTATTTGATTAGCCTTAAAATAAACTTTTGAATCATTTAAATCTATTTTGATATCCTTGTAAGTAATTGTTTTGTCTTGACTTAGAGCTATTGTTCTTAAAACCACATCAATTCTTGCCCTTAATATGGCAAGGGAAAATGGTTTAGTTAAGTAATCATCTGCACCTTGATCAAGGGCTTTAACTATAAAATCTTCATCATTTTTTACAGTTGTTACAATGACTCTTATATCCTTATCTTTTAATCTTTCTATCAAATGTTGACCGTCTTTATCTGGTAGATTTATATCTAATAGTGCCACATCCATGTCTACATTCATCTTATAGCTTGCTTCGTAAAAAGATGATGCAATCTCTACCTCATAACCATTATTAACCAAATACTTTTCCATTTGTAACGCTATCTCTTTATTATCTTCTATGATTAAAATATTTTTCATTCTTATCCTCTTAATTGAATTTTAATAGTCATACTCACAGTATACCATTAATAATGTAGTAAATTAATCAAAATTAATTGTAATATAAAATTAATAAAAAAGACCTACTATATCTTTGAGAAGAACTTCATGGTCCAGAAATTTTAAAACACGGAAATAATATCAAATGGACAACTGATGAGAAATTAGAAATAGTAAGCAAAATGCTAGCAGGAAAACAATAAGGTCTGTAGCAATTGAAATCGGTATCAATCCTGGACAACTTTATTCATAGGTTAACAATTACAAAATTTATGGATATATATGAGATTTATGCTTTAATACCTCAATTCCATGTGTTTCTACTAAATTATTCCATCTTCTTATGTAGTTACGGAAGTAATATTTGTTGATACCTCTAGGTGTATCAGACCATTACCTTGTTTGTATAATTCTATACAGTTCTTTTTAAACTCATAGATATATTTCATAAAAATACTCTCCTTACTGGTTTGTCCAGTAAAGAGGGTACATATCATGTCAGGATTTAGGTTGATACACAAAATTATTTACAGACCCAACTCCATTTGATTTATTTATGCACGAACTTAGTTTGGTTTAGGTGTCGCAATATTATTTGCAATTCATCATTTATTTAACCTATTACTTGCACTATATATGGCTCTTTTAATTTTCCTACAATGAAAGTTATTCCTTCTGATTGTTCAATATTTCTATTCATAAGCTTTTTTTGTCTAACCAGTGCATGTGTACATGAGTTCCCAAAACAACAATCTTTATAAATTCCGCCCTTTGCAAATGTTTCAAATATTGATGATAATTCACTATCTTCAATATCTTCATTGCTTATATAAAAATCAGAAAACACATAGGCTGCATTTTCTTTTTTTTGTACCACTAACAATTTCAGGCATAAGTTCAGTTGGATAATTCAACATTTTTCTCGTTCTTGGTAAAATTCGTTCATAGATATTTTGAATTTTTTTCCTAATAAATTATATTTGTGATAATCTTTGCCTGAAATATTTATTTTTTCTTTTTTATTTATTAGGTTAATGTTGTAAGTTGAATCTTTGAATTGATTTTTTATATATGGGATAATTTCTTTGTCTTTTATTTTTATATTTAAAAGTATTTCTTTTTCATTTGCTCTTATTGTTATTTCTTCTAGGCTATTTGGATATTTTTTTGTAATATCTTTTGTGATTTCTTCTATTTTTTCTAGATTTTTTCTTATTAAATCTTTTGCTAAAAGGCAATCTTTTATTTCTACAAGGTC
>OKEM01000171.1_pt1 | contig 9865 bp, 13 predicted proteins | sample 1610791 | NCBI WGS metagenome assembly OKEM01 (sample SAMN04436686, study PRJEB24849) | human gut metagenome | biome: human gut; feature: NICU; material: stool | host: Homo sapiens | place: USA: Saint Louis, MO | collected 2010-07-27
GCAAGGCTTTCCGGATCGGGCAAATCATCATTTACCGCCTCAATCCATTCACGCCACTCCGCCCAGCTGCGTTTGCCGATGTTGGTATCCACCAAATATTGCTTGTGACCGTCACGAATAGCGCCCGGCAATCGAGATAAGCGGGACGGATTTTTGTTTTGCCGGTCTACGCTTAAACCGTTTTTTTCACAGACGCTATACAGAAAATCAACGCGCTTTCGGTACTCGTCATAATTGATGGCGTCAATGCGAACAATCGCGTGTAGTGACTTTTTTCCGCTATACACGAGACACGCCACCGGAATTTCCAGCTGCCGCAAAATTTCATTTTGCTTTTCAATGTCGGTACTGTCCGATTCAACAAGCGTATAGCGATAATCGGTAACGTTCGCGTTCTTGCAACCTTGTCCGTCCAGCGGGTTAAATCGAATCCACGCGCCAGCCTCCGTGTTGTACGTTCCGATGGTGTCCGTGATGTCGTCCGGATTTCGGCGTAGCGATTCAATCAGTTGTCCCGCCGTTCTGTCCCAAAATCCCATCTTCGGCAAATATCGGCCATTTTTGGCTTGGTAGCTTTCCGATACATAGCCAACATGTTCGTCCGCCTCAAATAACGTTTCAAGGTAGGTAATTAATTGTTGCGCCGGATCCCATGTGGAAGGCTCAACCAATTCCCGCCCTTCCAGCCACTCTGTTTGAATAATCTTGTAATCTTGCGTGATTTCGGCGTCCCATGCCAGCTCGTGTACGTCTTTCACGGCCGGTTTCCAGCCGTGTTGTTTGGCAATCATGAACACGGTCCCCGCCGTGACGGGTGTCGCGTTACCGTTAAATCCTGCCCACTTGCGCGCGCATTCTCCTTCATGGAAACGCGCCGTGTCGTTCCGGCTCCAATCTTCCCAAATATGCACGGGGTAACCTTCCAGCTTCAACGCCATGCCGACATTCAGCCAGTCCTGATAATCAAGCGCGGCGGGGTCGATGCAGTCGAGTGCCTGTAATAAGTCACGGTTCATGCTCGAATCCCCCTAATTCTTTCCCTCACAGTAGCGCTCATTTTCCATTTGTTTTGGGCAATGAAACCGATCGCCCGTGTCGCTTCGTCCTTTGTCCAGCCGCCGACGTCTTTCATGCCGTATCGTTCCAGCGTTCGGATCTGCAACGGCGTTGCCAATCCCGCATCTATACGCTTAAACAAGCGATTAAGGACAACGGAGGCCGCGCCTTTACACGAAATGCCAGCCGGATCAACGCCCATTTTCCGCAATGTTTGTGCCTGTTTTTCCGTAACCGGTTCGCGCTCCCACGCAAAGTCGGGTTCATAATCAAGCAGCATGCCGCCACCGATAGCAAATTCAAATTGCATAACATTGACGGTTTTACTCTTTTTCGTGCTGTTTTTTTCCAGCAGGTCTTTCATTGCCTGTTCGCGCTCTTTGACAATATCGCGATCGACCTCATCGGCAAGTTCCAACAGGTCCAGCTGTTCTCCGTCCGCATCGGTAAGTTTTTGCGTGATTCGCGCCAGTTTTTCTTCTTTGTCGGCGACAATGTCAGCCGGTCGGCACAGTTCCATTCGTCCTGACTGCCACAAAAAGTCCAGCAATAATAAATCTTTTTTGTTCGGCGCCGGACGCGTCCCCCGGCCCACCATTTGCACGTAAAGGCTTCGGATTTTTGTCGGCCGTAAAATGACAATGCAATCTACTTCCGGACAATCCCAGCCTTCCGTCAATAACATAGCGTTACATAGTACGGAATATTTACCGCGTTCAAAATCGCGGATAATGTCCGCACGATCAGCCGATTCGCCGTTCACTTCCGCCGCGGATATGCCGATATCCTGTAACGCTTTTACCATCTTCCGGCTTGTATCAATGAGGGGTAAAAACATGACTATTTTGCGGTCAGAAGAAAGCGGTTTAACTTCCCGCGCAATCTCCGATAAATACGGTTCAATTGCATGTCCGCTATCGCCGGCCGCATAATCGCCGCCGGATCTGCCAACTTGACTGATGTCAATTTTTAGCGGTATCTGTTTCGCGATAATCGGCACGAGATAACCTTGATTAATCGCCGTAATGGTCGAATATTCAAAGGCTAACGAATCAAATATTTCACCCAATTTCTTTTTATCGCCGCGATCCGGTGTCGCCGTTACGCCTAAATATTTCGCTTGGAAATAGTCAATAATACGCCGATATGTGGGACTTAGCGCATGATGCGCTTCATCAATAATGACCGTGTCGAAATGGTCAGGTTCAAATGCTTGCAAGCGGCTTTCTCTCGATAGCGTCTGCACGCTTGCAATGGTGATCGGCGCCATACTGTGAAGGCTTGTTTGCGTGCCTTTTTCGAGCGCCGTCATGCATCCGGTCAGCGCTTCAATCTTTTCCGCCGCTTGGTTCAATAATTCTTCACGATGCGCAAGTACCAGCACCCGCTTGCCGGCTGCTACAATGCGCCGTACAATTTCGGAAAAGATTACGGTTTTGCCTGTTCCGGTCGGGCAAACGAGCAACGTTTTCGGTCGCCCGTTCGCCCATTCCGCGAACACTGCGTCCACCGCTTGTTTTTGGTAGTCGCGTAATCGCATAATCAGAACGGCGGGTTCGTATTGTCGGCGGCTGCCTTAACGAACGCCAACAATTCTTTATCGTTCGGCGCGAGATAGCGGGCAATCTCATTGCGCCACCGTGTTTGTCCGTCGCGGTTTGTGTATGATTTTTTCTCTACCTTCACATAGCCGCTTTTACCAATCGCGCCGTCAAAATCAATGCGCGCCCGTTCGTTTTCTTTCTTCATGCCGATAGACAGGAAAAATTGCCCGATTTTCCACTCTAAATCGTTACGTAATACGAGATTATCGAAGGCGCGCACGTTGCGTTGTCCGTCGGATAATTCGAGCGTTAATTTAGCCATGTTGCACGGTGGAAATTTTTCATTGCCGCGTGTTCGCGTCTTTTCGTATTCTTTGACAGTGAACATATAAATACCGTTTTCAAACGGATCAAAATTATTGCTGTCTTGGGTAATTTCATCTCCCCAACCTAACTCACGCACTTGCGGTTCTCCGTTCGGTGTATTGGCAAATTGCTTCCAGTTGGCTGCTTGTTCCATTTGTTATTCTCCTTTGGTTTCTTTAATGACAGACACAACGCTGTCCCAATTTTTGATTAAGTTGTTTTCTACGAATTCGGTCGGGTACATTTCCAACCGTTTTGATGCCGGATAATATCCCGCTTTTTCAACGGCCGCACGTACCTGTTCATCAGTTACATCTGCGTCGATCATCAGCTTGACCAGCCGCGGGTCAATTTCCCGCTTAAATCGGTTCGGAATAATGTTCTCCAGCGGTTCATATGAAAGCGGAAATGACGGCGGTAAATCGTGCCGATTTTTCGCGTCATAGGCGGGTGTGTGCGTGGTGTACACGGTTTCATAGTTGATGAATAAAAGCATGTCCGCCCATTCTTTGATGATCGGCGCCGTTTGTGATGCCGTGCGTCTACCCAATTTCAGTTCGTAACGGTCATACGCGCCCGCCTCTCCCGGCTGCTCGAATTTACGAATTTGCGCGTGCGCCGTGAGTACGACATTCAGACCGGCCGCGATAATTTCGTTTAGCGACTTAATAAATTGCTCAAATTCTTCCCGGACATACGTGTAGCCGGTACCATAGCCAAACGATTCAATATTTGTTTTATCGTGTTTTTTGCAGACGTATTCAATGCATAGCATTTCCGCCCAATCAACGGTATCAATAACGATGGTGCCAAAGTCATCAACGGCCGGATCTTTCGGAATACGCGTAATCATTTCTTTCAGTTCTTCCCATGTTGGCGGTACGGGTAAACGCGCGACGTCCATATGTGCCGTGCCGCCCTCCGTGTCAATGAATAAAGGCGCGGGAAATTGCGATGCTAAAGTGGATTTACCGATGCCTTCAATACCGTAAATCACAATGCGCTGCGCCCGTTCTTGCTTGCCGCGCGTAATTTGAAATGACAAGTTATTTTCTCCTTTCTTAAATACCTAACGCGTCTCTCATTTTTTAGTTACTCAAACACCACGCTTTCGCCCTGTTCCAAGAATGCGCCGGTAATGGCTTGTCCTGCGTTCAGTGCTTTTTTGATGGCCGTTTTATCGACGCTGGTCGTAACTTTCTCTCGAATAAATTCGCGCGGAATAGCCGCCTCATCACTTACGATGACGCGTGCGGGGTTCTTTCGGCGCTTAATGGTGAATAAATCACCTGTCGCTTGTCGCTTGTCGGTTAAGGTTAAATACGTTAAACACAAGCCTTTCAGTCGCTCCATCGCGCGTTCTTTACGCTTGCGCATTTGCGCAAACTCCGCCTCTTGCGCTTTCAAGGCTTCCGCCATGCGCATTTGGTTGCGGAAAAGCCAACCGATAGCGTCAATCTTTGCTCCCGCCGCATCTTCAATCGCGGTAAATGTGTCGGCGACCTCTTCCGGCGTTACCTCTTCACTCTCAAGAAGTTCTGCCAATGCGCGGTAATTTTCGCCGATTTCGTATAATGTCATATATGCACCTCTACATTTCTGTCGATTATCTTTTGGATAATCTCTTTCATGCCGTCAACTACTTTCAACATGCCTTCGCCTTGCCCGTGGATATAATCCAATGAACGTTCGTCAAGAATATCCGTCTCATCAATGAAATTGGCAAGATGTTCGCCGATGTCTTCAAACGCTTTCAATTCGCTTGTAATTGATTTCCCCATCACTTTTTGATGGAAGATACTTGTCGTGCTATAATTTATGTGTATAGTTCTTTGTGCGTCCGTTGCCGCGGACGCCTTTTTTATTTCATTCATAATCTTCCTCCCAGTCTTCAACGCACAGGCTCATCAGTACGCCGCCGCTGATAATCGCGCCCCAGCTTTTCGCTAAATACTTAAGCGCCTCCGAATAATCGACGTATAGCTCCACGTCAGCCGTGATTAAGTTCGCCGCGCCTATCAACATAAGCGCGCCGCCGATAGCCGCCCCGATAGTCCGCCAATGCTCATGAATGAAAATCAGCGCTAATACCAGTCTTTGAACGACGGTCAATTTTTTACGCCGCATCTTCTTTTTCATTTTTTCTCGCCACCTTTAACGCCTTTACGCTCTGCGTCGCTACAAGATAATCAATGAACGCCGCTAAATTTACCAGCCGCATACCTCCCGGATACACGACGATTTTGTCGTCGTATGCGCCGCTCGCTTCCATATCCGCAACGTGCGCGCGGATCGTCGAAAGACCAAGGCCGACAAACTTTTTCAGCCCGCCCGTTTTGCACCAAATATCTTTTGCCGGAACGGACACCGGACCATCTACCACCATAATTTCCTGCATGTTTACGCCCCCTTTAACCCTTTAGGATTTCCCGCCGCTTAACTCAAAACATTGATCTGTGTTTACGAAAAGAGTACAGTCGCATCTGTGCTCTTTTTGTATGTCAGCCACCATTTGCACGATCTCCTTAACTTGCGATGCGCGATAAGCTGTCGCCTTGATGTGAACATTAAGCCCTTGCTTATGTTGCCTTTTGAATGGCTTTCTCTTTGGCATCTTTTCTCACTCCTTTCTTCGTCTTACATGTCTTGCGGCGAACTCTTTAACGGTTAACTCGTTCATGTTTCACCTCCTTTGCGTGGTATACTCACCTCAGAAAGGAGATGAAATTATGCTTACCATCGAACAACGTGCACACGACTTGACGATTCTGTATCTGACAAGATACCCTCGCTTGATACAAGCCCCGCAAGCGTATGCAAACGAATACATGCGTATTTACAAAGAAATACTTACTCTGTTAACTCCTGTCCGCTAGACGGGAACACGGAAACCGTATCCGCCAGCATTTGCACTGTGCCTATAACGGTTAGTACGTCTTGACGGCTCAACCCGTGAAGTGCCTCACACACTGCGACGGTGACCTGAGCCGTCTTTTCATTTTGGTCGTATACATGAATCGATTCTTTCAACGTCATTGCCTCACCCCCTTTAATGTAACCTATTGGGTTACTTAATTTCCAAAAAAAATTTGACTTGGATTTTTAATGTCAAGCAATACTGTTAATTTGCGCGCTTCATCAGTACCAAACACGCCACGCTTTAGCTTTAATGTAAGCGTTTTAGGCGCAATTCCCAAGTGTTCCGCGACTTCTTTCTGCGTCATTCCTTTAGCGACGATAGCACCGCGCAATGCATTTGTGTCCATCTCTTTTTTCACCTCCTGTGACCTATTAGGTTACTTAAAGCTTATCACGCGAAAAGTATCCTGTCAAGTTATTTTTGTAAATTATTTTTACTTTTTTGTTGCTTTTCTGGTTACTCTGCTATACAATGAAGAAAAGAAAGGGGAACGCGAAATGCCAACAAATGAAATTGGGCAACGATTACGCGAATTACGAATACAGGTCGGTCTAACTCTTGATGAGGTGGGAAAGCGTATCGGTGTTAGCAAACAAGCAATATATAAATATGAGACTGGTATTACCACAAATATACCGCTAGACAAAATAGAAGAGTTGGCAAAACTTTATCGTGTTTCGCCTGCTGAAATTATGGGCTGGGGCGACGACGGCGAAAACTATTACCATGACCCAGAGGCGGCCGCCCTTGCGGATATGATCAAAGACAACCCGCGCTATCGTGTATTATTCGAGGCTAGCCGCGACTTGTCCAAGGAAAACATCGACTTTGTAATCAAGATGATAGAAAACTTACCGAAAGGCGATGAAGATTTTAGTGAGTAACATGCCGGCTGATATTTTTATTTTTATGTATAATATGCCCTTACAAATAAAAGCGTATACCCGGGTCAATGCCGACGGGTCTTATACGGTATTTATCAACGATAGACACTGCCGGGAAGCGCAAGAACATGCGTTCAAGCAAGAACTAAAACATATATACGGCAACGACTTCTGCTCTCCTACTACCGCCAACGCCATTGAAATGCTACGGCATCAGGAAAGCAAAAGAGGCTTGATGAAATAACGCCCCGCAGAGAGACGCGCCAACCGTGGCAACAAACTTCCGTGTACTGTACTTGACAACAGCATCTTATAATTCTATAATGGAGACACTTAAGTAAGAGTGCTGCCATCTCTACGGGGACCAGCGCGGCTAAGAGCCTCTCCATTATATGGGGAGGCTCTTTTCTTTGAACGATAAAAAATTTACGACACTAGATGAGCAAGTTGCATTATTAAAAACACGAAAACTTATTATTTCTGATGAGCAGGATGCTAAACGGTATCTTCTGACAAATAATTACTACAATATTATTAATGGATATAGTAAATTTTTCCCACATAAAGGAGATGAATACACGAAACACACGACATTTGAGGAGATTACTCGATTATATTTATTTGATAAAGAATTAAAACAAGCCTTTTTAAAAGCGATTTTAGAAATTGAAGCCCATTTGAAAGCAGTGTTCGCATATAGGTTCGCTGAAGCCTATCCTAATATCCCTTATGCATATCTCCACACTTCAAGTTATGATTCAACCAAAATATTAATCGTTGGGGAAATGATATCACGCCTATCCAAAACGATTAAAAAACAAAAGCGTTTCACAAATACAAGTATTTGTCATTATATTAAAAAATATAATGATGTACCCATTTGGGTTTTAGTCAATTATTTAAACTTCGGGGAATTGCGACATATGATTTTATGTTCTCCGATAAGTATTCAAAATAAAATTGCGAAAGATATGTTCCGTTTTATAAAACCGCAGATTCCGAAAGCAAGTATATTCCCACCAGAAACAATGTTAAGTTTTCTTGCGAATATAAACGATGTGCGAAATGTGTGCGCACATAATAACAGACTTATAAATTTTAATTGTCGCGCGGCGGTAAAATACTGGCCGGAATTGCATGATACTTTTAATATCAATCTTTTAGTCAAGCAACCCCGCCGTGATGTATACACCGTTTTTTTATCTACCAAATGCTTCTTAAGCGTCATGGAACATGCTGCGCTTCACAATAAAATCAGGAAATTAATAAATGGTCACTTAAGAACTCATTTGTATTCCGTGCAGGTAAACGACATATTAGCGACACTCGGGTTCCCGCCGAATTGGAATTTACATACGCCTAAAATAGACACTACGAAAACATAAGAGAAGGTCTTGCTTGTAAAACGTCGTATTGATATTTGTATATTAAAAACAAACGCATATTAAAAGCGGGACGCTACCAACGCCCCGCAGAGAGACGCGCCAACCGTGGCATTAGGAGATGCAGTAAACGGTGACGCGGACAGTAAAACACGCCCGAAAAGGGCTGTTTTCTGCATATTTAATTATATCATATTAAGGAGGAAAAGCCATGTATATCGAGGAACGGAAAACGAAAGGCGGGCGCACGTCTTACCGCGCCATTGAAACGTACATTGACCGCCTAACCGGGACGCGTCGGCGCGTGTCGGTTACGATGGATAAAAAGACGAATGCGACCATGAAATGGGCAACCGCCGAATTACAAAAGAAAATCGACGAAGCGCAGGAAACAAAAGCGGCAAAGAATATCACGCTCGCGGAACTGTTAAAAGAGTATGCGGAATACCGCGCGCCTGATGTTAGACCGACAACACGGCGCGCGCATGCGGATTATATCAAGCGGCTAATCAAGATATTTCCCGACGGCATTTTAGTGCCGGCGCTTACTTTACCGATTATACAAAAGTCGTTTATTAAAATACGCGACTTGTCCGGCGTTACTGTCGGCATGACCGCCTCATTTTTTAAGCAGTCCATGAAGTACGCTAAACGAATGAAGTATATAACAGATATAAGTTTTATCCACGAGATGACCGTTTCCGGACGCGCAAAAACAGTTGACGATGTAAAACGCGCGCGGGAAAAGTTTTTAACGCGTGAAGAATTAGCGGAAGTACTGCAGAAAGTACATGAAATAAAACCGCGTTACGCCCTTATGCTTGAATTTATAGCGCTTACCGGCTTACGCGTCGGCGAATGTTCCGCGCTCCGGTATCAAGATTTTGACGGCGAAAACATTGATATAAACGGCACGATTTCACAGGCCGTTAGGCTTTCCGCTAACGAAATAAAAACGCCGCCGAAAACGCTATCATCTTTCCGGACGGTAGCGCTCAATAGTCGCGCTATTGAAATTTTGAAGCAGATCCGCATTGAAAATATGAAGGCGGCCGCCGCATGGGGTAAACGAAAATACACGGAAAAAGGCTACTTTTTTACAACGTCAACGGGCAACCCTATACGCTTTTCCAACATAAACCGCACGCTCCGATCGCTTAAATTGCCGCGTCATATTTCAACGCATGTATTCCGCCATACTCATATATTTTTATTGGCGGAGTTAGGCGTTCCATTAAAAACAATCATGGAACGCGTCGGGCATATCAATCCGCGAACGACGCTTGCCGTTTATTCGCATGCAAGTGAAAAAATGCATCGTGACGCCGCCAACAAGCTCGACGAAATATCAATGTAATTTTTGGGGGAAGAATGGGGGAAAATTCGCTGGCGTAAATTAAGATGATAGAGAAGAAACGAAAATATAAAAGCCCCCAACGGCGGGCATTGTGGGCGTTATATATCTCGTGTGGCTAAAATGGAAACGGTAATATTTATATGATCTCGATCGCGGTCAAAAACGCCGACGCACGTTACCCGGTCTGCCACCGCTCGCGCCGCGCGAACCTGAAAAAACGCAGTAACTTTATCCGACCGTCGGCCGGCATGTACCGACAAAACAAAAAGCGCTTACCCAAGGGTAAGCGCTTTTTCTCAACCCGGAAAAAATTTTTTGGCCTTCATCACATGTTCCGGCTGGATATATTTATCGGC
>OKEM01000177.1_pt1 | contig 9299 bp, 12 predicted proteins | sample 1610791 | NCBI WGS metagenome assembly OKEM01 (sample SAMN04436686, study PRJEB24849) | human gut metagenome | biome: human gut; feature: NICU; material: stool | host: Homo sapiens | place: USA: Saint Louis, MO | collected 2010-07-27
AAAAATCTAGAGAAAATTGTTAAAAATTTCTAATATGTGATATAATACTTATAAGAAATAAGAAAGGAATTGCTATGGATTTTACACCTTCTCCAATTAAAAGAAAATTTATAAAAGATGAAGCCTATGACCTTATTTCAAAAAAAATAATTTCTGGCGAATTAAAACCAAAAGCAAAAATTCGCATAAATGAATTGTCTGAGGCCTTGGGTATTTCTAGAACTCCTGTTAGGGAGGCTATTTTAAGGCTTGAAGATGAGGGGCTTATTTTGTCAAAGGCAAACAGGTGGACAATGGTTGCTCCTATTGATGTTGATGAAACTTTAAATATTTATCCTATAATTTCTAGTTTGGAAAAACTTGCTTTGGAACTTGGATTTGAAAATATTAATGATGATATGATAGAAAATCTTGAATATATTAATGAAAATATTAAAAAAGTTCAAGACAAAAAAAATCATATAAAAATTTTAGAATTAGACCAAGCTTTTCACAAGGAAATTATTGATCTTGCACAAAACAAAGAAATTGAATCTTTGCTTGATGGTTTAAAAAGAAAAGTTTCTAGGGTGGACATTTATTTTTTTGAGGATGATTGCCACAAGATGTCAAGTTTTGATGAGCACGCAGAAATTATCAAATTTTTGAAAAAAAGAGATTTGGATAAGGCTTTAAAGGCTATTGAAAAAAATTGGGCAACTACTATGTCAAGTCTTGAAGATATTGATTTTTCAAATGATGAAGATGAGGAGCTGTTCTAAATTATTTGTTTCATTTTAATTAATTGATATAATTTAATTTTTATGGATTTATGTTTTAAAATAATATGGAATTTTTAAATTTTACATATTGCCTTTTCTTATTTTTGTTTTAAATTTTTGTAAAATGGCTATAAATAGGATAGGAGGCTTGTATGAAAATTAATGGCGACAATTTAGTTTCTATATCCACTGCTAACAAGAATTTTTCAAAAATTGCAAGGCTTGCTGACAAAAAAGGTTCTGCTGTAATTTTGAAAAATAACAAGATTAAATATATTGTCCTTCCTTACAAGGAAGTTAAAAAAGAGGAAATTTTTCCTGATGAAAATATTGAGGATCTTGCTCAAAGACTAATTGAAAAAATCAAGGACGAATACAATATTCAATTAAAACTTGATATTGAAAATAATTAAAAAAATTAGAATTTTCTTAAATTTTTAGGAAAATTCTTTTTTTATAATGATAAAAGGAGTTTTTATGTTAAAATTTATGAAAAAAATCCCAGGAGGGCTTTTGCTTATTCCTATGTTGATTTCTGCAATTTTTTATACTTTTTTCCCAAATTTTTTTGATGTTGGTACAGTTTCTGGGACTTTTTTTACAAAAAAAGGGATAAATTATATTCTCGGTTTGATTTGTTTTTTGTCTGCAACTTCTCTTGATTTGAAAAATTTGAAAAACATCATCAGAAAACAAGGCTCTATCCTTTTATTAAAATTCATTATTTCTCTGATTTTTGGAATTTTATTTGTTAAATTTTTTGGACTTGATGGAATTTTTGGAATTTCTGCTCTTGCTTTTATCACTTGTATTTGTTCTTTAAATCCTGCTTTATATTTTGCTCTTTCTTATGATTATGGGGATAAGGATGATATTGCAGCTTTTTCTCTTGCAGAAATTTTGTGTATGCCTGCTTTTCCTATTTTAATTTTTTCAATTTCAAAAAGTTCTGTAATTGATTGGACTCCTCTTATTTCGATTTTAATTCCTTTGATTTTTGGTATAATTATTGGAAATATCGACCGTGAAATGGCTGAATTTTTTTATCCTGCTATAAATATTTTGACTCCTTTTATGGGTTGGTCTTTTGGTTCTGGTATAAATTTAATTAGTGCTTTCAAGGCTAGTTTTCAAGGGATTTTTATAAGTATTTTATTTTACATTTTTACTTTGCCTATATTATTTTTCTATGAAAGAAAAATTTTAAGGGAAGATGGCATAACAAGTATAGGAATTTCATCTATTGCTGGTCTTTCAACTTCTGTTCCAGAAATTTTGGCTAATAGCGACCAAACTCTTGCAGCTCTTTGTCAAACTGCAACAGCTCAAATCGCTCTTGGTGTTTTGCTTACAAGTTTTTTTACTCCTTTTATTATGGGTAAATTTGCAAATAAACTTAGGCGTGAGAATGAAAATTAAAGATAATTTCTATTTAAATTTTTAAGTGATATAATTATATAGAAAAATAAAATAGGTAGAGTAGGGTTAAGGCGTTAAGTGCTAGAAAATGGGATGTTGTTTCTAGACGAAAGATTTTAACCTGCATCCGCTACATCATTTCCTATGATGGCAGACTACCAAATAGGAGGAAAAAATGAAAAATTTAAAGAACATCAGAACCTTGATTTTGCTATCATTTTTTATAGCATTATCCATTGTAGTTTCAAGATTTTTTTCTATAACTACAGTAAGTCGTAAAGTTGGACTAGGCTTTATTGTAACGTCAGCTATGTGCTCAATTTTTAATCCATCACTTGCTGTTTTTGCATCAATAATTATTGATGTAATTTCGAATTTAATTTTCCCAACAGCTGGAGGATTTTATTTGCCCTTTGTTACAACAAAAATTGCCTCAGCCCTAATCTATACTTTCTTTTTTTATAGAAAAGAAATCACAAGAAAAAATATCGTATTTGCTACGATTTTAAACTCTCTTATAACAAGTTTATTTTTAAATACCCTTTGGACTAGCCAACTTACTGGCAATCCATTTATGGCACAATTTGCAATGAGAGTTCCGACGATGGCAATAAATTTCGTATTTCACACCATAGTTTTGTTAATAATTTTGCCAAAACTTGCAAAAATTTTACGAATAGAGATAAAAAAATTGGGAGCACAACCAGAAAATGCTCCTTACTAGGAGAAATTTATGAAATTATTTAAAATAATAAGTTTGATATTGGCAATTTCCTTTATATTTTTTGGATTCAATATTTATTTTAAGAAAAAATATAATTTTATAAATAACTTTGAAAAAGATTATAAAAACGGATTAAAAGATGAAAATTATGCAAAAAAAGTAGGATTGATTGAATTAATATTAGGCATAATTTTCTTTATATTATTCTTCAGTTTATAGGAATTTATGCAAAGATTAAAGCAAAAAAAGACAGGAACTGCGATTCCTGTCTTTTTTAATGCATATAACTTGTTAACTTCTATACACTTTCATTATACAAGTTGAAATTCAAAAATCCATTTTAAAATTTCCTATTTTTTAAATATTTCTTGTGATAAAATATAAATGATGTTTTGCTAACATCTCCATAATTTCAAAAGGAGGTGAGTAAAATGCATGTTAAAGAGATACTATTTCAATTTATTCTTAGCTTAATTGCAAATACAATTTATGATTGTATAAAAACGTGGCTTGTAGCTAAGAATAAAGCAAAACATTAAGCCACAAAAAAGACAGGAACTGCGATTCCTGTCTTTTTTAATGCATTTGAAATACTATTCCATTTCACTTACATTATACAAGATAAATACATAAAATCAAGGTGTATCTATAATGTTACAATTCTTATATTTAAAATCATTTTATTCAAAACCACAACTTTTAATTAGTTTAAAATTTTCAACAATTATTTTTGAATTATATCCAAAGTTTCAGCGTCAAGTTTTACATCATCTCCGCCAACAACGTCGATTTCGTAAACTGTTTTCCCTTGATCATTTACATCTAATTCATAAGATTTTACAAATCCCTTGTTGTTTTCAAGTGCTTTTTTAATAGCTTCTTTTGCATCTTTTATTTTTGTAAAGTCGATAGCTTTTTTATCACTAGAATCATTTTCTTTGTCTTGTTCTTTTGATAAAACTTCTCCGCTATCAGCATCTATTTTTGCTTCATATTCATCATTTCCATTAAATCCTTTGATGTCATAAGCATATTTTCCATTATCTTCATCAAATTCAAGAGATGAAACTTCTATTTCCTCTGCCTTAAATTCTTCTTTAAATTTTTTAACAGCATCATCAAGTGATATTTTAAATTCTTTATCTTCAATTCCTGTTGTCATCTCATCTTTTTTGTCTTCAGCCTTGTCTTTAACTGAATTTACTTCTTCTGAAACTGCTGCTTTTGTATTGCTTACAGCATCTTTTGCATCTTCCTTTGCATTTTTTGCATTTTCTCCAGAACAAGCTGAAAGTAAAAGAGCAAGGGCAAGAGCAGATGCTCCATATTTTAAATTTTTATTAAATTTCATTTTTTTCCTCCATATTTTAAAATTTATACAGTCTTAATATACTGCTTTTAAAAAATTAAACAAGTTTTGATATTTTTTTAATAATATTTATTTGTTTTTCTATTTTATTGATTTATATTTTACAAAATAAAAAAGCAGGTCATTTTGACCTACTTAATTAATGATTGGGGATTATAAGATGTTTCATAATAGAATTTATCTGCTCTCGCATAAGAAATTGTATATTCTATCATTATATTTTCTATATCAAAACTTTCTCTTTGAATTTTTAAACAAGGACTCTGGCTTTTAATATTTAAAGCTTTTGCCTTTTCATTTTCTACGCTTGACACTGAAAAACTTTCCTTAACTTGGTAGATTTTTGTATTAAATAATTCATCAAATATATCATAAAGGGCTTTTTTTGATAATAATTGTTTATTTATTTTTGAAAATCTCTTGTAAGGAATAATTGTTGTTTCATACATCATTGCTATTTCATCAGCAAGCCTAAGCCTATCAAATTGAATTATCTTGTCATCTTTTTCCAATTTTAACAATTTTTTTAGCTCGCTATTTGCTTCTTTTATTTCAAAATTTATAACAATTGATTTTGGCTTTTTGCCATTTCTTTTTGTTTGTTCAGTAAAAGAATAATAATTTGAAAGATTTTGCCTATTTTGTTCTCTAACAAAAGTTCCTTTTCCTTGAATTTGATAAAGCATGCCAGAATTTACCAAAGAGCCAACTGCATTTCTTACAGTTGTTCTTGATACATTGTAGTCTTTACAAAGTTGCCTTTCTGATGGGAGCTTGTCTCCTTTTTCCATAAAGGAAATTTTTGTGATCAACTCATCTATGAGTTTTGAGTAAAGAGCTGACATAATTTTTTATTCTCCTTAATTTTTATAATCGTGGATTGTAACGCCCTTTACAACCCTGTTTACTGTGTGTGTTCTTGATGGATTATCTGGAGTATTTCCTACTCTAAGGCTGGTTACTAAGGCAATTATTTGTCCAATAATTATATAGGCAGGGCAAAGATATACATCATCTAATCCATCTTCTTCAAATATCAATTCATAATCCCTATCTAATTTTGAATTTGAAATTCCTATTATTTTTTTTGCTATTTTATCATTTGCTATTTCATCTAAAATATCTAAATCATATAATCTTGTGTAAGGATTTGATGAAACAAAAGAAATTACAAGAGTATTTTCATCAACAAATGATTTTGGACCGTGCCTAAATCCCATTGATGATTCCCAAATTGTTGCAACTTCTCCAGCTGTTAATTCTAGAATTTTTAATCTTGCTTCTTTTGTCAATTTTCCCAAAGGACCTGATCCAAGATATACAACCCTATTAAAATCAAAATTTACTAAATTTTCAATTTCTTCCAAGTTATTATAAATTTCTTTTCCAAGTTTTGAAATTTTTTCTACGATTTCTTTTTTATTTTTTGTTTTTGTATCAAAAATCAATAAAGTCGCAAGCAACATTGATGAAAATGAATTTGTCATAGCAAATCCTTTATCATTTGTTATTTCTGGTTCCAAAAATACATAAGAATTTTCATCATCTTTCAAAGCTTGAGCAAGTTTTCCTTCTTTTGCACAAGTTATAGGCAAATTATAAAAATCATCCACGATTTGCTTACCAAGTTTTACAGCTGCAAGAGATTCTGGGGAATTTCCACTTCTTGCAAAAGAAACCAAAAGTGTTTTTTGATTTTTTTCAAAATGTAGGTAAGGAGCTGAAACCAAATCTGTTGTTGCAACTGATTCGAATTCAAATTCTCCATGAGTTTTCAAATAATCAAGGGCAATGTTTCCAACGTATTCACTTGTTCCTGCCCCTGTAAAAATAACCTTACAATCTTTGCCAACTTTTTTTAAAAAATTTTCTATATCATTTTTTCTTTTTTCGTATAAATTATAAACTTCAAGCCATGTATCTGCTTGATTTAAAATTTCTGTGTAAGTGTATTTAAAATCTTTTTCTTCCAACTTACTTTCATCTAAAAGCATTACGCCCTCCTTCATTGGTAGTAACCATCATATAAATAATATTATATCTTCTTTGGTACTTTATTCAAGACCAATTTAATTGATTTATTAATAATTATCTTGATTTATTTTTTAAATTTTTTTATTTTTCAATTTTTTCAAATATTGAAACAGCTGTTTCTTTTAAAACTTCATTTAAGCTTTGAATATTTTCTTTTCCTTGTTCTTTAAGCCATTGTTTTGATTTTTCTGTATCTTTTGCATATATATCAACGCAATCTTTCCAAGTAGCTCTTCCGCACAAAACTCCATTGAAATTTGAGCCTGCTTCTTTTGCAAAAACCAAAGTTTCTTTGAAAAGTTCTGCGCTTACTCCACCTGATAAAAATATAAATGGAATACTTGTCGCATCAGCTTGGTCTTTGAAAAATTTCTTAGCTTGGTCTTTGCTATAAACAAAATTTTCTCCATAGCCTTCTACAAAATTCATATTAACTGGTGTTTCTACTTTCAAAACATCAACCTTGTACTTAGGATTATCAAATTCTTTCATAGCTTCAATTACTTTTTTTGGTCTAACTTTTGCATATTTTTCATCTTTTTCATTATCAAGTGTATAATCATAAGTTACAATTTCCAAAAAATATGGAAGTCCTAAGCCTTCTGCCTCATAGCCAACTCTTTCAACCCAAGCTTTTTTTACATCATTTATTTTTTCATCTTCGTCAACATCATAATACAAAAGAACTTTTAATGCGTTTGCTCCCATTTCTTTTGCCCTAAGTCCTGACATAAAATCAATTAATTTAGGGAGTCTACCCACTTCATATTCATCATATCCAGTTTGCTCGTAGCTTATAATCAAACCCGCATTTTCATCTTTTGCATCAATAGCAGTTTTTCCATAAATTGGATCTAACAAAATTGATGATGAAAAAGGTGTAAGCTCTTTTGAAACTTGTCTTTTAAATTCAGAAATTCCTTCAACATTATTCAAAGATTCGTTTGCTTTTTTCATCATTTTTTCCATAGAACCTCTTTGGTCTATGGCAAGAGCTGCTATAACTCCATCTTCATTTGCTAATTTTTTTAGATTTTCTAATTTTTCTTTTGAAATTTTCATATTAACTCCTTTATTTCTATTTTTTCTTTGTATTTATCAAAATCATTTATATTTATGTGGGCAATTTCCTCATTTAGAACATTCAAAAGTCCACAAGTCATTGATTTTTTTATAAAATCTTCATCATCTTCTTTATTAAAAATTGCAGATAAGGCTCCAGCCAAGGTCGAATCGCCACTTCCAACAGGATTTATAGCTTTAACCTTTGGAACTTTCGCTTTGTAAATTTTATTTTTTATTTTAAATATAGCCCCATCTTTTCCTTGAGAAATAATTACATAAGGAATATCTTTAAGGGGAGATTTTTCAAATATTTTTCTTATTTCCTCTTCATTTTCTGGAAATTCTTTTTCAATAATATCTTTTATTTCTGTTTCATTTGGTTTTATCAAATCAGGCTTAATTTCGCCTTTAACAATTTCTTTCAAAGTATTTCCAGATGTATCAAGAGATACAAATATTTTATTTTCTTTTGCAAATTTTATAATTTTTTGATAAAAACTTGCATCAAGACCTTTTGGCAAAGAACCAGATATATTTATTATTTCAATATTTTTTGATATTTTTTCCAGATGATCCAAAAATTCTTTTTCCTTTTCCAAGCTAATCTTTGGACCTTTTTCTAGAATTTCCGTTTGCTTATTATCATGAATTATTGCAATACAATTTCTAGTTTCATCATCAAGCTTAATAAAATCATGGGATATTTTTCTTTCATCAAGCCTTTTTTCAATAAATTCCCCAAGTTTTCCGCCAACAAAACCAGAATTTATTACATTTTCTCCCAATTCATTCAAAACATAAGAAACATGAATGCCTTTGCCACCTGCATCTTTATTTACAAGCTCTACCCTATTAACATCATCAATTTTGAGATTTTCAATATTATATGAAATATCAACAGAAGGATTTGCCGTTATAGTTAAAATCAAATCATCTCTCCTTTTTCATAAAATTTCTTTGCCAAAATCAAAGAACCAATAGAAGGATTTGCAAAAGGCTTTACAATTTCTACTCTATCATCAGCATATTCTTCAATCTTATCAAGCAATCTTTGACCTAAATTAAAAACGCCACCAGAATATGAAACCTTAACAGCACCTTTAAAATCCAATTTTTTGATAAGAGTATTTATAACAAGGCTAGCCTCTTTTGCAACATCATCCAAAAGATTTAAGGCATGAGGATCATTTTCATCAATTGCCTTAGGGAAAATTTTTGAAAGACTTGCAAGCTCATCCCTTTGCATATTATTTGCCAAAGTAATTATTTCAAAATCATCATAAATTTCCAATTCCTTTTTCAATAGATCATAAATCGGACTTTTTTCATATCTACCATCAGAAATTTTTGTAAAAATATTTAAAATTTTAAGACCAATATAATACCCACTAGCCTCATCTCCAAGCAAAGGTCCCCAGCCTCCACACATCATACTATTTCCATTATTATCAACACCAAAACCAATTGAGCCAGTTCCAAGAACCAAATTAATACCAGCATTCGCATTCAAAGAGCCTGCCCAACCATTTAAACAATCATTTCCAACTTTGAAATTTTTAGACCCCAAAATTTTTTCAAGACTTTCAAGAATAAAAGATTCATCTTCCTTAAATTGACCAAAGCCCGGCATAGCCAAAAAAGTAAAATCAATATCAGAAATTTCTATTCCAGCCTTTTTAACTAAAATTTCAATTCCATTTTTTAATCTTTTAAAAAATTCTTCTCTAGAAATTTGCTTTAAGTGAATAGTTTTTTCCTTGTGCTCATATAATTTTTTATTAACTTCAAGAACAAAAGCCGTCTTTGTTCCACCGCCATCAATCCCCAAAAAAACTTCTCTCATATGATACCATCCTTTTTAAAAGTTTTTCATTGGTAACTACCATTGCTAATATTAGTATATATAAAATAAAGACCAAGGTCAAGG
>OKEM01000179.1_pt1 | contig 9192 bp, 10 predicted proteins | sample 1610791 | NCBI WGS metagenome assembly OKEM01 (sample SAMN04436686, study PRJEB24849) | human gut metagenome | biome: human gut; feature: NICU; material: stool | host: Homo sapiens | place: USA: Saint Louis, MO | collected 2010-07-27
GTGAAGGCAAAGATTTCCACGGCATCATTGATATCGTGAAAATGAAAGCGACCGTTTGGGAAAACGGTCAGGAAACGGAAATTGATATTCCGGAAGAATGGCAGGCGCGCGCGTCGGAAGTACGCGACATGGCGATTGAAGCGGCCGCGGAAGGCGACGACATTCTACTGGAAAAATATTTGGATGGCGGCGAACTGACGGTCGAAGAAATTCGCCTCGGTTTGCGCGAAGGCATGAAGAGCGGTCGCGTTGTGCCGGTCATGATCGGCTCGGCGCTGGCGAAAATCGGCTTGGATAAAATGCTGGATCGCATTATCCGCTACATGCCGGACGCTTCCGCGCGCACGATGGAAGGCACGAATCCCAAGACGGAAACGAGCGTCACGGTGCATGCGGACAATCCGTTCAGCGCGTTTGTCTTCAAGACCGTCATCGATCCGTTTGCCGGTAAATTATCCTACATTCGGATTATCTCTGGCACCTTGCGTGAAGGCGACAAGCTGATCAACCAGACGCAGGATCTGACGGAACGCTTTACGAAAATGTACACGACCGTCGGCAAACAGCAGATTCCGTTAGCGCAGGCGACGGCGGGCGACATCATCGCGATCCCCAAACTCGAAGCGAAAACGGGCGATACTTTCTCCGACGCGGGTTTCCCGGTTGTATATGAACCGGTGCGTTTCCCGAAATCGCTGTACATCGTAGCGGTCGAACCGGAAAGCAAAGGCGATGAAGAAAAACTCGCCGCCGGCTTGCTCCGGTTGGCGGAAGAAGACCCCACCTTTGTCACGCAAAAAGATCCGGAAACGCGGCAGACTTTGGTGTATTCAATGGGTGAAATTCATCTGCAGCATAATCTCGGCAAACTTGAACGCAAGTACGGCACCAAAGCGCGCGTCGTCGAGCCGAAAGTACCGTATCGGGAAACGATCCTGGGCAAGGCGGAAGGCGAAGGTAAACACAAGAAACAAAGCGGCGGTCATGGTCAATACGGTCACGTCTTCCTGCGCGTCGAACCGACGACGGAAGACTTTGAATTCGTTGATGACATTTTTGGCGGCGCCGTACCGCGTCAATATATTCCAGCGGTCGAAAAAGGCGCGCGGGAAACCTTGGCGAAAGGCATGATCGCGGGCTATCCGATGATCGGCGTGCGCGTCACGCTCTACGACGGCTCGTATCACTCGGTCGACTCGTCGGAAATGGCGTTCAAAGTAGCGGCCTCGCTGGCGCTGCGCAAGATTATTCCGCAGGCGCAACCGATATTGTTGCAGCCGGTGTACAACGTGAACGTATTCGTGCCCGATGAATACATGGGCGCGATCGTCGGCGATCTTTCCGCGAAAGGCGGCCGGATCCTCGGCATGGAACCGGGCGAGCGCGGCGGCGAATCCGTGGTGCGCGCGCAGGTCGCGTTGGGCAAAATGTTCTCCTACGTGACGGAACTGCGTTCGCAAACGCAGGGGCGCGGCACGTTCAACATGGAATTTTACCAGTACGAACAGGTGCCGTTCCAAGAAGCGCAGGAAATCATCGACGCGTACACGGCAGAAAAAGAAGAATAAGAAACAAAAAAAGACCGCTGCGGCGGTCTTTTTTATTGGTTCATTTATTTTATTTGCGGTAAAAAGCACAGGAGAATAAAATCTGTCATGAAAAGCGTGTGCTGTCTGTCCTTGTCGGCGGTCGGTTTACCCCGTATAGTTGAGTAAAGAAACGGTAAATTTTTACGAAAAGGGGTAGTATTTATGCATCGACGTATGACCGTGGCGGCGCTGATGGCGGCCGCCGCATTGATTTGTTTTGTGTACCTGCGCATTGAGGTGCCGATGGCCTTCGGCCTGACCGGTAAAGTCTATTTCGGCTATACCTTTATTTTGATCGGAGCGTTACTCACCGGTCGTTGGTACGGCGCGCTCGCCGGCGCCGTCGGACTGACGATGGCAGATCTGCTGGCGGGTTATATAACGAGCGCGTTGCCGACGTTTCTGTCGTTTGCGGTGCTCGGATACCTGGCCGGCGCGGGTGCGGATTGGTGGCGAGCGCGCTACGGGGAAACGAAATGGATGGCGCTGACGGTTTCGGCGGTGGCGTTCACGATTTTCGCGGTGGTTGAACCGTTGATTCGCTCGACATTCAAATATTTTGTGCTGGGCTATCCGTTCCCGATGGCGGTCGGTTCCGCCGGTAACGTATTCATTGCCAGCCTCCTGTGCGCGCCGGCGACATTTATTCTGTTGGCCGTTTTGTATCCCGCCGTGCGCCGCGCTTTGCCGGAATTGACACAGGCGCTGATTCGCGATCGCAGTAAAATGCAAAAAAGCGCCGCCGCGACGACACGTATCTGAAAAACATTTTTAACGTCCTCTTAAACGCTTTATGAAACGCGTGTGGTACGATGACATAAAGCGATGAGATCGCAAAAGGAGGATACTATGAAACGAATCGGTTGGTTAGTCATGGCCTTGCTGGTGGCGTTCGCCATGCCGGCGGTAGCGCAGGCGCAAGCTCTCGGCTACATAATGCAGCGCGCGCAGATCGTTGAAGTGAAAGACGGCGGCGTGCTGACGGTACAAGGTGAAAAGGAAAAAGCGCAAGTTCCGACGCAAGGTATTCGCGTCATGGATGCCGCGACGGGCGAATTCGTCGCGGCCGATAAAGTCGCGTGGAAAAAGGGGGACGATATCCAATTTTTCACGCGAGCTGCGGACAAAAAAGAGGCGGCTGAGAAGCCGGCCTTGCTGGTTGCGCATCCGGACAGCAAGTACGCGGTAGATTTGGATTATTTTGCGAAAAACGGCAGCGGCGCTCATGAACGTTTGGTACTCCTCAGCGTACCGGACAAAGTGACCGATCTTACGGGGCAGGCGGTTTCGACCAAGTATGTATTAGGAAATCCGCTGCTTGCGCTTTACACGACAGCGACGTTGAGCCTTCCTCCGCAGACGAATCCGGAAAAGGTTTGGATCTTCGGCAGAGTCACGATGGAGACGCCGGCCGACTCCGCGGACACGGCCAAAGCGGACGCAGACAAAATCGATCTCGGCACGGCGAAAACACTCGCTGACGGCACGCAAGTGTATGCCTTGCGCGACGCGTTGACGCAAGCGGGCGCCGACATCGGTTGGAATGATGCAACGCGCACTATCAGTGTGACGCGTGATGCTAAGGTCGTGGAAATCGTCTTGTATCCGGCGGCCGAACAGGCGCAAGTTATGGCGAACGGTGAAACCTCGACCGTCGATCACATTGTGGTGGAAGACGGTACGACCTATGCACCGGCGCAGGTTTTGGAAACCATTTGGCGGGCCTTGACGTCGGCAGACAAATAAAAAAACAGGCATGCAAAAAGCACCTCGCGCGAGGTGCTTTTTTATTATCTGAAAAGATAATTTTTTACTCTGACTTGGTAATGCGTTCCCCTTTATTTATTGTCCAACACGGCGCGCGGAATCGGATACGGATAGCCGTACACCAAATCCCAGCTGGCAAGAAAACCTTCGCGCAGCAATAAATTGTACGCGTCGGTATTGGCGAGATCGAGTCGGCCCCAAGGGGCATCTTCTTTGAGTTTGACGTAGACGCGATCCAGCGGCTCATTATTCATTTTGCGATACCAAATCCGATCGACACGCGCAATCGAGTTCGGATCGGTCACCGGTAAAACCGTCACCAGGTCGATGCGCCACATCACGCCTTCCGGCGTGAATTGCAAAAATTTCAGTGACGCGTTGTCCTGATAGACGACCACGTTATCATGGGCAACAACGAAAGGATATTCGGGATTTCCCTGCCAGGGCTCATTTGCCGCTTGCGCGCTTGCACCGACCCAAAGCAGCGCCGCCAGCACTACGCCCGTCCATTTTGAAAAATGACGCATAATATCTCCTTTTTGGCTATGAAAATTTGCTTTTTCTTTATTGTAACCTTACCCGTATGAAACGGCAAGTTCCGGTGCGAGCTGTCTGCCGGTGGTATAATACAAGTGAAGCCGCGTGATCTGTATTATTTGTCGCCCGGACGCGGCGCCGGTGGCGGCGGTTCACACAAAGGAGTGAAACGTATGGAGAAAATGGAAATGTTGCGTCAACTGACCGAGCAAATCGATATGGAAAAGGTACAGGACCTGTATCGCCGTTTTAAAGCCGGCGAAATCAATCAGGCGGATTACGAAGCGCAAGTTCGTTCCCTGGTTGAAACGGTCGGCGCGAAAGTAACCGGCGCGCCGCTCACGGAAGAACAGACGCAGGAAATGACGCAAATGGTTATCACATCGGGACAGCAACTTGGCGCCGCACTCGGTAACAACGAGACTTTGAACAAGTTAAAAGACTTTTTGCCCTAAAGGAAAGGGCTTATAATTTGCTCAGCAGTACCCCCCCTGAAAAACGCACGGTCGCGGCCGTGCGTTTTTGTGTGCTCATTTTTATAAATGAAAAAAGCGCGACATCGTCGCGCGTATCTTCATGGCGGAGAGGGTGGGATTTGAACCCACGAGACGGGGTTGCCGCCTACCTGATTTCGAGTCAGGCTCCTTCGGCCAGCTCGGACACCTCTCCCTATCGTTCGGCACATCTGCACCAAACGATAAAAATATTTTACCATAACGGTAAGAATCAAGTCAATTTTTGTTTCATGGCAGCGTAATACGGCCGCGCTTTCATTTGGCGTCAGCGCTTTTGGCGGCGCGGCGGGCGCGGAAGAAATCTTTCATTTTTTGCCGGCATTCATCTTCCAACACACCCGCGCGGATTTCGACTTGGTGGTTAAGCGCGTCATGATCCGCAATGCGAAAGATGCTTTCAACACCGCCCGCTTTGCTGTCGGCGGCGCCGTAGACAAGCCGCTTGATGCGGCTGTTGACGATCGCGCCCGCGCACATCGGACACGGCTCGATCGTGACGTAGAGCGTGCAGTCGGAAAGCCGCCAGCGTTGCAAGTTTTTGCAAGCTTCCCGCAGCGCGATCATTTCCGCGTGCGCGGTGGCGTCGGGAATGGATTCGCGCAAGTTGTAACCGCTGCCGACCACCTTGCCGTCACACACGACAACGGCGCCGATAGGAATTTCCCCGACGGCCGCGGCGCGATCCGCGAGCGCCAGCGCTTGGCGCATAAACTGTTCGTCGCTCAAAGCAGTCCTCCCAAAGGCAGTACATACAATTGAATGGCAAGCCACTGCAGGATGCTTCCCGCCAACACGCAGGCGTGCCAGATAACGTGCTGGTAAGGAAGCTTTTGCCAGAGATAAAAAATACTTCCCAATGTATAGACGACGCCGCCGGCGAGCAATAAATGAATCGCGGCGGGCGGCAGGGTCGCGGTCAGATCCGGCCACATGACGACGGCGAGCCAGCCCATCGCCAGGTATAAAAGCGTGGAGATCGTTTTGAAACGCCCCGCGTAAAAGACTTTGAAAACGATCCCGACGATGGCGATTCCCCAGGTGAAACCGCCGCGGTTGGGCAGCGCGATCCACAAAAACGGCGTGTACGAGCCGGCGATCATCAGATAAATCGCGGCATGGTCAAAGCAACGCGCCACTTTGCGCGCCAACGGCGCGGCGAATAAACTGTGATACACGGTGCTGGCGGTGTACAACGCGACCGCGCACAGACCGTATACCCAAAGAGCGGCATGCGCAAGCGGCGCGGCGTGGGACTGCCAAAGCGACCAAACGCCGAGTCCGAGCGCGATAATACTTATGATGATGCCGAGCGCATGAGTGACAATATTACCGATTTCCACGCGAAGTTCACGTGTCATGGAAACCTCCGCCAAAGAAAACTGTGCCTTCCGAATGTATATGCTGCCGCCAGCGAGGCTCTGTCGACACCATCGTTACTCGTCAAAAACGACTTGGTTATTCGTAAAGGCTTTAATTTTCACGAGCGAATGTAAATCGTAACCGGCCTCGCGCAGCAGTCGGCCGCCCGGCTGAAAGCTTTTTTCGATTACGATGCCGATGCCGGCGACCTTGGAGTCGGAGGACTCGACCAGGCGCGCCAGGCCGAAGCTTGCTTCCCCGCGCGCGAGAAAATCATCGACAATCAGCACCGATTCTCCGGCGGGTAAGAATTCTTTGGAGACGGTCACATGGTAATCGGTGTTTTTAGTGTACGAATGAATTTTCGTCACATAGAGCTCATCGCTGAACGCGCTTTGCTTTTGCTTTCTGGCGAAGACGACGGGACAATGCAATTCGTACGCGGTCGCGAGCGCCACCGCGATGCCGCTGGCTTCGATCGTCAAAATGCGCGTGACATTGCTTTGCGCGAACTGCGCCGCCATGCGCACGCCGATTTCCCGATAGATATCGGGATCGAGTTGCTGATTGATGAAGCTGTCGACCTTCAAAATGCGGTTATCAATGATGCGTCCTTCGGTTTGAATTTTTGTTTCTAACTGGTTCATGCTGACCTCTTTTCGCTACGTTGGTGACGCGTGCTGACTACACGTGACAGGATATTAATTTAAATTATCACAAAATAAAAAAAGTCCGTCAAGTTGTCGGCGCCTGACATGACAAAGAAGTCTGGAAACAAAAGGATGAAGTGCGTTTTAAACATTAGAAAAGGCTCAAAAATGGCGCGTCTTTGCGAGGTTTTTACCGAAGAGTGCTAAAATATAGACAAAGCCAAGTACGTTTCCCAATGGTGACGGTTCTGTGAGACCGTATTCCCGGTGAGGAGGGACTTTGATGAAACGAACGAAAAAAACATTAGTATCGATGTTGACGCTTCTTTGCGTCGCGGGCAGCGCGTTTGCCGCGGATTACTATGATGTCCGTGCGTTTTCCGTAGTCGATCAGACGGGCAGCCTGTCGGTCCGTGACCGCGTGCACTTGAACCGCGCGGCGCGTCCGTATGCGGGCGGCCGTATTTCCGAACGCGATATGAATCGTTTGGAAGACGAGCTCGAAAGGTATCTGGATTCCGCTTACGGTCGTGACGTGTATGACGTCGCTGCGGCGGATCGGACGCGCTCAGGTCGATTAGATCTGTATGTACGTTACGATGATAACCGGCGCGCGCATGCGAAAGATCAGAACGCGCCCGCGTACATGATTCTTGAATTTGAAGATGAAACGAATTCGCTGACGGAAACGCAGCGTTCCGACATTCGCGGTTTGCTCGGTCGCTACACGGCCGGCGACACGACCGCGAAACTTGCGGAACAGGCGCGTCAATCCGTCCAGCATTATTTGGATCGTGCTTATGGCAGCCGCCACTACCGAGTGGAAACGAAGTGGCTCGCAAGCAATGCGTATCGGGTCATCGTGCGGGGCGACAAAAACTACCAAGACACGCAACGGGAATATTATTTCTCCGCGGACTATAATTTGCGTGATTTCTCCGGCCAATTGACGCACCGCGATCAATGGCTCATCGCGGAACGTATTCAGGACGCGACCGACGGTCTGAGGACGGGCGCCAATGAAGACCGCTTCGCGCGCCGTTATGCCGCAGCGGCTAAACAGGCCGTCGCAGAATACCTGGACCAAACGTACGGCCGCGATCGTTTCGATGTCGATGTGGTGCGCGTGCAGACCGGGCATAAAAATCGCTTCGAATTCCGTATTGATGTGAAAGCCAAACAAGGCGATCGGCAGAAAGTCGATGTCATTTTTGAATTGCGCGATCGCACGTCGGATTTGACAAATCGCGATCGCAGTGAAATTCGTCGCATCTTGGACAGCTACGCGACAGGTCGGGATGCGGAGCGGCTGGCGCAGCACGCGGCGGCCGATGTGGAACGTTACTTGGAACGCGCGTACGGCTATCGAGCCTACGACGTCAGTTACGAACGCGTGAATGCGCATGTCTATCGCATCGAAATCGCAAGTGATCGTGCGGACGACCGTCGCCCGGAATGGTTGGAAGACGGTGTCGGTCGAATCATTTGGGATATCCTGGAAGGCGTCGACGGATGGCCGGGACGCGGTCGCGCGGACGACTGAACGGAATAAGACCGGTGCTAAGCGGCCGCTTGAAAACGATATGTTTACTTTTAACGGAAGGAATATTTGACGCTTTTTGACGCGAAACGTATAATGAAAGAAGTAGAAGTAGAAGTAGAAGTAGAAGTAGAAGTAGAAGGTCTGTCCGGCTCTTGGAAAATAGACTGCATTGGCGGTCAACCGAAAGGAATCTTTATTCCTGTGACAGACGTACAAAGGAGGAAGCAAGGTGAAAAAGACATTACTCGCAATGGCTGCATTGGCAGCAATCAGCGGCAGCGTATTGGCCGCGGACAACGCTCCGGCACAGGTTACGCCGGCGGCGCAAGGCGTACAACCGTATGCCGCAGGGCAAACCATGAACGGTTATACCGACGGTCAGGCGTATTACAATGAACACGGCGTACGCATGGGCCAATACATGCAGGCGGACGCTCGTTACTTTGATCCGGACGCCAGACCGATGACGGACAAGATGGCGGAAAACAAGGACCTTTATCCGAATGTACCGCCGCAGGTAGCACCGGAAAAAAAGCAGGAGAATTCCGAAAAAAACAAGTAATTCCGGCGGCGAAAGGCGTACAGCCGCGCCAAGCCGGTGAAACGCCGAACGGTTACACCGACGGTCGCGCCTACTACAATGAGTACGGCGTGCGCATGGGCCAGTACATGCAAGCCGATGCCAACTATTTTAACGGCGCTTACGACGCGCAAATTGTACCGCCGCAACCCGATTCGCGCGGCGTGTTCGTGGACTGCACGAAACGTCTGAGCGCGCAGGATCAGAAAGAGTTGCGTGGCTATTTTGAAGGCTACCGGCCGCAAGAGGCTCGTGAAGCGGCGGCGAAATATTTGGCGCAGAAATACGGCGAGCATGTATTTGAAGTCGTATTCGTCACGTCGGATAACGGCAAGGCTCAGTATCGGGTGATGGTCGGGCGTAACTACTTGAAGCATCGTCTGAATACAAAGGCTGCGAAAGAACAGCAATAACAAATAAAAAAACGGCTCCGCAAGGAGCTGTTTTTTTGTGCCGCATTTTGCGACTTGTTTATCTGTAAAAATAGATCAGGTCCTCGGCTAAAAGTAAAACATTTTTACGCCAATGCTTCCGGTCAAAATGATATTCCGGGAGTGTTCCGACTGGCGCGTCGGATATCGGAAAACTCGTCTGCGCAAATTTTCTTTAATTTATTTTTGAGTCAAAAATAGCTCAACAAGAATGAATATTT